>OGCI01001774.1_pt1 | contig 16676 bp, 16 predicted proteins | sample 1570021 | NCBI WGS metagenome assembly OGCI01 (sample SAMN06264664, study PRJEB24512) | hot springs metagenome | isolation source: Hot spring water | place: South Africa: Tshipise | collected 2015-06-21 | reverse complement strand
TCGAACGGTCAGCGATGTTTCCGGCAGAGGGGTCGGGATGGACATTGTTCGCGCTAACATCGAACAACTTAACGGCAATATTCAAGTAGAGACCTGGCCGGGCAAAGGTACCCAGTTTACCATCATCTTACCTCTTACCCTTGCCATTGTTCCTACCTTACTGGTCAAAGTTTGCCAATCTACCTATGCCCTTCCCTTGGTTACCGTCAATGAGACGTTGCGCATAAAATCAACGGACATCCAAACGGTCAACGGCAGACCAGTAATTAATTTGAGAGGGCATGTTTTACCGGTTTGTAATCTTGGGGAAGTGTTTGCCCTTCATAACGGTGGAAATGGCAAACCTAAAGAGGAGTATGAATATGTGGTTGTTGTCCGTTCGGGCAAGACTCAACTCGGCTTGATTGTCGATGACTTAATCGGAGAAGAGGAGGTTGTGGTCAAATCGCTGAGTTCGGTGATCGGGGAGGTTATCGGAATTTCGAATGCGGCAATCTTAGGCGATGGCCAAGTTGCCTTGATCATTGACGTTCAAGGCTTGATCAAATTGGTGTCTTCTTGGAGCGAGCGCAGTGGACGATTTGAGAAAATCGCAGTATGAAGAAGGGGATTCTGATGGACGAGGCACTTGCTAAAAAATTTCAGAGTGTGTTGGCGAACATGGCAAATGTTGGCATTCATAATGCAGCCCGAGGCATGTCTGCCATGGTGGGCGAAGATCTAAGTGTGACCGCCCCGGTCGTCACGACAGTTCCATTTTATGAGATTCCTACCCTTCTCGGTGGTCCCCGAACCATTAAAAAAAACATCTATCTTCGCGTAGAGGGTTCGATACCAGGACAGATCATGATGGTGATCCCTTATCCCAAAGCGTTGGAGTTAGCCGATTTAATCATGGGGGAAGCGCCGGGAACGACACAAGAGTTGGGAGCAATGGAACGGTCTGCGCTAGCAGAATTAGGCAATCTGACCGGTTCATTTTTCTTGAATGCCATCGCTGACACTGCAGGCTTGGCTGCACGTCCGTCCCCTCCGGCGGTGATTGTGGATATGGTAGGCGCAATTATGGATATCATCCTTGCCACGGCTGATGTCCTCAGCGAAGAAGTTTTAATGATCCAAGCCAAATTCTTGCGCAACGGGCGTGAAACGCAGGCTGATTTCTGGCTGATTCCAGATCATCGTACCGTTGAAAATATAGCAAAACAACTGGGGACAAGCCATGCAGGATAGTCTAGCCGTTGGCTTAGGTGAGTATAAGATCAGCCGCAACGTTGAGGATGTCCTTGTGGCTTATGGGCTGGGTTCTTGCCTCGGGATTGGCATGTACGATCCTCAGCTGCGCTTGGCAGGTTTGCTTCACGCCGTGTTGCCTGCTAGCCCCAATGGTGTAGTCGAAAAAAGTGCAAAATATGTGACGTCTGGGATTGAGATACTTTTGGGTGAGATGGTTAATGCCGGTGCCATTCCCTCACGAATCATCGTCCGCATGGCAGGGGGTGCAAATATGCTGACGGCGCCTGGTTTTTCCAACAGTTTTAATATCGGAACTCGCAATGTCGAAGCGGCTCACGAGATGTTTCAACGATTTCGACTCAGGTTGGTCAGTGAAGAGGTTGGCGGTACAATCGGCAGGACTGTACGGTTCTATGTTCGGGACGGACGAATGACAATTCGCACCGTTGGCAATCAGGAAAGAGAAATTTAATGTACCTTTGTGACTCTTAGCATAGAAAAGGAGATTGCTGAATGGCAAAAATACTTGTTGTCGATGATGCCGAATTTCTACGGGTCAGAATATCCAAGATGTTGAGCAGCGAAGGCCATGAGATCATCGAGGCAGAGAATGGCGTTAAAGCTGTGGAAACCTATAAGACGAGTCGCCCCGACGTGGTCTTAATGGACATTACCATGCCCGAGATGGATGGGCTGACCGCTTTACGCGAGATTCGCAGCTACGACTCCTCTGCCAAGGTGGTCATGCTGACGGCTTTGGGGCAAGAATCAGTGGTTCTTGAGGCGATCAAAGCCGGGGCGCGTGACTTCGTGGTAAAACCCTTCGAAAAAGATCGCGTCTTGAGCGCCGTGGCTAAGTTGGTCAGTTAGGCGAAATTCTGCGACAGATGGCACATTCGGGGCAAAGTCCAAAAAGCCTTTCAAGCTCTGGCAATGACGGGCCGGAAAAAGCCATCCGCATCTTGGTTGTGGATGACTCCGCTTTTATGCGCTATACCCTCAGCCGTCGGCTGAATGAGACGCCCGGTTTCAGCGTGGTAGGCTCTGCACACGATGGCAAAGAGGCTCTTCAGCTTACCCAGAGCCTTAAACCCGATGTCATCACTTTAGATGTTGAGATGCCTCACATGGATGGAATCACCACACTGCGGCAGATTATGGCCAATTACCCCACCCCGGTCGTTATGGTGAGCAGTTTGACCACCGAAGGCGCCCGCGAGACCATTCAAGCTCTGACATTTGGAGCGGTAGACTTCATCGCAAAACCTGAGTCGAAGGCGAATATCGAACAGATCATCGAAGAGTTGATCACGAAAATCCGACGTGCCTCGAAAGCGCGCGTTTACCCGATTGTAGCCCCGGTTGCCACGCCAATAGCTACAAATATGGACAATGCTCGCAAACAAGTGCGCCCCTTGCGGGAGATGGACAAAGTTGTCGTGATTGGGGCTTCGACTGGAGGACCGCGAGCGCTCAATCAGCTTATCCCTCAACTTTCGGCAAATTTAGAAGCTGCCTTTGTGATCGTGCAGCATATGCCGGTTGGCTTTACCCGCTCGCTTGCTGAACGGTTGAACAGCCTTTCAGAACTGACTGTAAAAGAAGCAGAACCGGGTGAACAGCTAGAAGCGGGCAAGGCACTGGTCGCACCGGGCGGTTTCCACATGGTCATTGATCGCGATGGAAAGGTCAGTCTAAATCAAAACCCGACAGTTCATGGCGTTCGTCCCGCTGTGGACGTCACCCTTCTGTCGGTTGCCCAGCACTATGGGAAAGCTACGGTTGCGGTTGTCTTAACGGGGATGGGGAAAGATGGCACAAATGGGGCATTATTAACCCATTCAGTAGGTGGAAAAGTGATTGCAGAAGACGAATCGAGCTGCGTAGTTTGGGGGATGCCGCGCAGCGTAGTCGAAGCTGGGGCAGCGGACGAGGTTGTTCCCCTGCCGGAAATTCCCAAAGCGATTGCGAGGGCACTCGAATGGAATTAGAGGTTTACCAAGAGATCAAACGCAACGTCAAACGGCTGCTCGAGCTGGATTTAGACCATTACAAAGATGAACAGATGCGACGGCGTTTGGACTCTTGGCTGGTACGCAGTGGCGCCCCGGATTGGAAGACATACTTCGAGCGAGTGCGGAGCGACGAAAAGGAACGTAATCGTTTTCGAGATTACCTTACCATAAATGTCTCAGCCTTTTTCCGCGATCCTGAGCGGTGGAAGAGTTTAGCGGAAAACGTGCTTCCTCGCTTGTTAAAAGAGGCCTTGGGTCGCGGCCCTATGGAGAATGGTTTGCGCATCTGGAGCGCAGGGTGTTCCATCGGCGCCGAACCTTATACCTTGGCGATCTTACTGGATGAAATTTCTCCGCGTCGGCGCCATTCAATCCTTGCTACCGATTATGATCTTAGCGCACTCAACAAAGCCCGCCAAGGAGGCCCATACACGGCGGAAGAGGTTCAGAACCTCACCCTAGCCCAACGGGCTGCCTACTTGCAGCCTGGGGGTCCCCCTTTTTATATCTCACCATCATTGATAAAGAAAATTACCTTTGAGGAACATAACCTTTTTGCAGACCCTTTTCCCAGGGAGATGGATCTGGTTGTCTGTCGCAATGTGGTCATTTATTTTACGGCTGCTGCCAAAGAGCAGCTTTATCAAAAGTTTCATGATGCCCTGCGGCAGGGTGGTGTCCTCTTTGTAGGGGCAACAGAGATTATCCCTCACCCGCAAACCTTCGGTTTGCGCAATGTAGGGATTTCGTTCTATGAGAGGGTATAGTGATGTCATCCCGAATTACGATCGATGATTTGATTCGGAAAGTTGGCGAGCTCCCGCCAATGCCCCAAGTTGCCCAAAAGGCGCTAGACCTTATCCGCGATCCAAAGTCGGACATGGCGGATGTGGCAAAGATCTTAACCATGGATGAAGCCATGACCAGTTTAGTTCTGCGGTGGGCAAACTCGGCCTATTATGGCTTGAAGTACCCGGTTTCCACGGTTCACCAAGCGGTAACCTATTTAGGTTATCGTACCTTACATAGCTTGATCTTGGCTGCCTCTGTTGCTTCATTCCTTGAACGCCCAGCCCCGGGCTATGCGCTCGAACGAGGTGAACTTTGGCGTCATTCCATCGCAGTGGCAGCAGGAGCGCGGTTGATTGCCGCAGACTTTGGGCAAAAAATTTCCGAAGAGGCGTACCACGCCGGCTTGTTGTGTGACATTGGCAAACTTGCCTTGGAGATTCTGCTCCGTAATACCAATACCACCCAGCCTGATTGGCAAGGGCAATCTTTCAACGATTTAGAAGCTGCTCATTTTGGGGTGGATCATGCCGCCTTAGGTGCTGAGCTCGGCCGACGTTGGCGATTGCCCAATCCGCTGATCGATGCAATCGCCCATCACCATCATCCCTCTCAAGCTAATGAAGGCGCTATCCTTGCTGCAGCAGTCCATTTAGCTGATGCGGTTGCCATGACCCTTGGGATTGGACTGGGAAAAGACGGTTTGCAGTACACCCTTGATCCTGTAGCGGTAGAAAGAATGAATTGGAATGATAAAAAACTTAACGATCTAGCCGATCGAATCCTGCCGTTTGTCGAAGAAGCGGACGAGTTTATTCGCGTAAGGAGATCCAAAGCATGAATGTTAAGTTCTTGAACCCTTTCGTCGAAGCAGCTTCAGAGGTGTTGAAAGCAGAATGTGGCGTTGATGTTTCGCGTGGCAATTTGACGCTGCATAAATCTGCTTTGACCACCGATGATGTCACTGTTCTCATTAGTCTAGTCGGACAAGTTCAAGGTGTTGTCCTATATGGGCTTTCCGAAAAGACGGGTTTATCGCTGGTCTCTCGCGTGTTAGGGCAAGAGTTTGATGAGTTTGATAATTTAGCCCAAAGCGGCGTTGCTGAATTAGGCAATGTCATCTCAGGCCAAGCGACCATCCGCCTTTCCAAGGCTGGATATTCTGCCAATATTTCCCCGCCCACCTTAATCCATGGACGGGGCGTAACGATCTCAACCCTGGATTTTGCCCGTGTTGTGGTTCCTCTAACGACCGAGCTCGGCGAGGTGTCTGTCCATTTAGCCCTCAGAGAAGCTCCTGCTGGCACTTCTTCATCCACTTTTGTGCCGGTGATGATCCCCGATTCGGCGAAGAAATAACCCCCTGTTTTCAGATGGAGGCCCGATGAATGTAAAGTTTCTAAACCCCTTTGTAGAAGCGGCTTATCAGGTCTTGCAGGCTGAAACCCGCCTGACGGTTTCGCGAGGAGAGTTAAACTTAGACAAGGAACCCTATGCTACAGATGACATTACCATTATAATCAGTCTGGTGGGTCAAGTGATGGGCAATGTCATTTATAGCCTGAACAATCAAACGGCGATTGCGCTGGCTTCTCGCATGATGGAAGAGGAGTTGAAGTCTCTCAGTGCATTAGCGCAGAGCAGTATCGCAGAACTAGCAAACGTAATTACTGGGCGAGCAAGTGTGCTCTTGGCACAAGCTGGTTATGAATCGGTAATCTCTCCGCCGACGTTTCTGATGGGAAAAGGCGCCATTATTTCAACCCTGGACTTTGCGCGCTTAATTGTGCCTCTAAATTGCGAAATTGGCTCCTTGACAATCCATCTCGCTCTGCGGGAAGGTAGCCAGCGGTTTATCACTCAAGGCAATGTGGCTGTTGCAAACCGCTTCACTCTGTAATCAGCTATTGCTGAATGGCATTCAACGCACAATCGATGTATAATTATATTAGACAAACTAATCAGGGCGAGCGACAAACCAAATGACTTTAATTTGACCAAGATTAGATTTACAGATGAGGACCATCCCGATGGGGGATAGCTTTTCTATTATTCAACCCAATTTTCCCAGCCGCATCCTTAAGCCTGGGGTCTTACCTAATGTATTTATCGGAAGGCAGCCCATTTTTGATCGGTATTTACGAGTCATTGGTTATGAGCTGCTTTATCGGAATCGAGTTAGTGACACGGCTACGTTCTTTAACGGGGATGAAGCCACCTCTGAGGTTATTTTAAATACCTTCGCCGAGATGGGGTTAGAAGAAGTGGTCGGCCGGCAAAAAGCGTTCATTAATCTGACCCGCAATTTTTTCCTTGAAAGGTTGCCTATTCCCTTCACCCCACGGCAATTGATCATCGAAGTGCCAGAAACCCTTGTTCTAGACAAGGAAATACTTGAACATATTCAAGAATTTTCCCGCAAAGGCTATCAAATTGCCTTGGATGATGTGTCCTCGATTACCAATATCCGTCCTTTGCTGAACTTCGCTGATATCCTGAAGCTGGATTTATCGCTCATCCCCCAGGAGAAAATTCAACCCCTGGCTTACCGTCTCCAATTTCAACGCGCTAAGTTGCTAGCTGAGAAAGTCGAAACCCGCGAAGAACTAGATTTATGCCTGAAGGCCGGTTTCGATTATTTTCAGGGTTTTTTTCTTTGCCGGCCGAATCTCGTCAGTGGTCATAAAATTCCCATCTCTCGTTTGGTTCTAATGCATTTGCTCGCCAAGCTTCAGGATCCCGACGTCGGCTTTGACGAATTAGAACACATTATCTCCCAGGATGCCATTCTTGGCTACAAACTCCTGCGGTTAACCAATTCCGCTTACTATGGCATTCGTTCGGAGATAAAGTCCATCCGACAAGCGATGACCCTTTTAGGGTTAGAAAAATTACGGAGTTGGCTTACGTTAATTTTGTTGGCTGAAAAGCAGGATAAACCTCGCGAACTAACGATTCTAGCGATGGTACGGGCGAGGATGAGCGAATTGTTGGCTTTAAACGCTAAACTGGCCGAACCCGAATCTTATTTCCTCGCTGGGTTGCTCTCAGCTCTCGATGCAATTATGGACACTCCCTTAGAGGAGTTGCTTGAAAATATTCGCCTATCGACAACAATTAAAGAAGGATTGCTAGAAAGAAAGGGCCTGATTGGACAAGCGCTTCAATGTGTATTGGCTTATGAAAGGGCGGAGTGGGATAAGATCAGTTTCTCGCAAATGAACAGTGATCTGATTCGCGATATCTATTTGCAAAGCCTTCATTGGGTGGAGACGATGCGCAAGGCACTCAATCTCATGAGTTGAGAAACCGTAAACTATACTGGACGAATAACGCATTACCCATAGGACTGAGGGGGTCACTACGGCAAGGAGGATAAGCTGTCCTCCGTTGCCTTTACGCAACTTTTACAAGATACTCATCCTTCTTTTATTCCCAAGTGAGAAAAATTATTGTGTAATTAGCCTAGGAGTCCAAGCCCTGCGTGCTCTTATTTGGTAGGACGCGCTTTAAATCCCTCATATCGACCTCGGTAGGCTTAATAAACAACTACAAATCACCCTATCGAAGTTGGATGTGAAGTGTGAGAAAAAAACTAGGCTGCGAGGAGTATCTCGGAATGAACTCATTTGCTAAAACATCTTTGAGATCGATCCTAACCTTGTGGTTTGGGGCTTGTTTGGTCTTTTTGGCGATCATCTTAACCGCAGCAGCAGTTCTCGCTCAACGAAATCAGGCAATTCAAGCTGCCGAGGATGAAGTATTGGCGGTTGCTAAAAGCCATGCAAGCACCATTGATGCTGAAGTGGAAGTGGCGTTAGATACCGCACGTGCGTTAGCCAATGCCTTCTCTTCGGTTCTGGAGATGCCCAACCAAGAGGCGGTTTTGTCTCGGCAGCAAGTCAATCTGATGCTCTATCAAACCCTGCTTAAGAACCCCAACTTTTTAGGGGTATATACAGCTTGGGAGCCGAATGCTTTCGATGGCAAGGATCGAGATTATATCAACAAGGATTGTCACGATGCCACAGGGCGGTTTATCCCTTACTGGGTTCGTTCGGGAGATCGAATCGTTTGTGAGGCATTGATGGATTACGAGACGGAAGGCATTGGTGATTATTACTTAATTCCCAAGCGGACCTTACAAGAAACAATCATCGACCCTTATCTCTATCCGATTGAAGGGGTGGATGTCTTGTTGACTTCCTTGATTGTCCCAATCGTCAAGGAAGGCAGGTTTTATGGTATCGCTGGGGTTGATCTTCGGGTGGATTACCTTCAAACGTTGACTGAACAATCGGCTAGTGGCGAAGATAATCTCTCGATGATTGTGATCTCTAACAACGGCACAGTGGTCGGAGACTCGAATTATTCCGATCGGGTCGGAAAATCCCTTGCCGAGTTTGACGAGGATTATCAAGCTCAGGATTCTCGTTATGTCCTCGACGGGGTCGAAGTAGTCGAAAAAGATGAGGGTCAAATTGCGGCTTTTACACCGATCCGTTTTGGCACTGCTGCTACTCCTTGGGCGGTCAAGGTGCTTGTTCCAGAGAAGGAGGTAATGGCAAGCGCAAACTTATTCTTGCGCAACCTATCCGTTATGTCGTTAGTCTTGATTGCCGTCGCTTTAGCCATCGTCTGGCTCATGGCAAGCCGTCTGGTGGCACCTATTGAGAGGCTGACCCAAGCAGCTCAACGCATTTCAAAAGGGGACCTCAATGTGGATATTCAAGTCCAAACGAGGGATGAAATTGGCCAACTGGCTTCTGCTTTTCGTGAGATGAATGCTTATCTATTTGAGATGGCGCAATTGGCGCACCGTCTTGCCGAGGGTGACTTATCGGTTCAGGCATCTCCTCGCTCGGAAAAGGATGTCTTCGGCAATGCCTTCTCACGCATGATACTCTCATTACGACAGACCCTCCAACAATTAGCAAAGAGCAGCCAGTCTTTGAACGAAGCTTCATTCCAATTAGCAGAGTCGGCTAATCAGGCTGGGCAAGTTACATCCCAAATTGCCGCTACTGTCCAGCAAGTTGCCAAGGGCATCGGTCAGCAATCGGAGTCAATTTCGCATACAGCTTCATCTACCGAGCACCTATCGCGCGCAATCCAAAACGTAGCTTCTGGAGCTCAGGAGCAGGCTAAAGCGGTTGCTGTGGCATCTTCACTAACTTCGCAAATTACTACTATCATTCGCCAGGTTGCCTCCAATGCCCAGACGGTCATCGAAAATGCCGTCAACGCTACCAATGCGGCACAAGAGGGTTTCAAGAGTGTTGAAGCTACGATTCGAAATATGCAGACGATTGTTTCGAAAGTCAATAGCTCTGCTGCAAAAGTGCGCGAGATGGGTCAACGCTCGGCTGAAATTAATTCCATTGTCGAGACCATCCAAGATATAGCAGCGCAGACCAACCTGTTAGCCCTGAATGCAGCGATTGAAGCTGCCCGAGCGGGAGAACATGGGAAGGGGTTTGCGGTGGTCGCAGATGAGGTGAGAAAACTGGCTGAAAGAGCAGCTTCTTCCAGCAAGGAAATTGGCGAGTTAGTCAAACGCATTCAAGCGACTGTGGAAGAAGCTGTTTTTTCGATGGATGAAACGACGCAAGAAGTGCAAAGCGGCATGAAGCTGGCGAATGAATCGGGCAATTCCTTGTCCAATATCTTGGATGCGGCTGAAATGGTACAACAACGGGCATCAAACACCAGCAACGCCTCAGCGCAAATGCAAAAAGCGGCTGAGGAAATGGTGAGTGCGATGGATACTGTCTCGGCCGTTCTTGAGCAGAATACTATCTCCACCGATCAGATGGCTCAATCAGCGCATGTGGTCACCGAGGCAATCGAAAATATTGCTTCGGTCTCTGAGGAGAACTCGGCAGCCGTTGAAGAAGTGTCTGCTTCAGCAGAAGAAATGACTGCCCAAGTGGAGGAAGTAGCCGCCGCCGCTCAATCTTTGGCTGCACTTGCCACTGAATTGAAACAACTAGTCGACCATTTTCGATTAGAGAGGTTGGAAGATCTGGAGAATTTACCGACTTCTCAAGAGGAGCTGGTTCAGACGCCCCAGATTGAAATTTCCGACCGTCCATTAACTGGCAATGGCTACAATTTAACCAAAAAGGAGTCGTGAGAGATGGAACGTCAGCTTGTAGTTTTTGAATTAGCAAATGAACACTATGGTGTCGAGATCGCTGCGGTGGAAAGCATTATCAAAATGCAACCCATTACGGCGGTGCCGCAAGCTCCAGCCTTTGTAGAGGGGATCACCAATCTGCGCGGCAGTGTCTTACCTGTGATGGATTTGCGAAAGCGATTTGGATTAGCCACTGCGGGTCAAAGCGCTCAAATGGCGCACGATGAAAGGCGAATCGTAGTGGTCTCCATGGATGGGATGAAAATTGGCATGATTGTCGATGCGGTCTCGGAAGTGCTGCGAGTGCAAGAAGAGGCGATCGAACCCCCTCCACCGATGGTTACGACGATCAACAGCGCTTTTATAACGGGCATCGCAAAAGTAGGGGAGCGGTTGATCATCTTACTCGACTTAGGCAAGGTGCTGACCTTGACCGAAAAAGATCAGGTGGCAAGCCTCGACCACGTCGCAGGTTAGAAAAGTGTCATAACAGCCATCTGAGTATCTTGCTTCTCTAGGGGGTGTCGATTGCCAAACAGGTAAGATATAATTGACTTCATCATAAGCCTATGGTGAAGCGGATTTCTACTTTGAGCCCTACCGTCTCGTGGGGGGAGTATTTCTTTCAAGGGGTGATTGCCCTAGTGGGGGGAATAGGGCTGTTCTTTGCGTTAGTTTTATTAAGCAATCTGCTATTGGTCAGTGTTTATTCAGGGCGCATTTTCCCTAATGTGCGTGTGGGCGGGATTGATGTATCAGGAATGACGATCGAACAAGCCCGTCAAGCCCTTGAACAAAATCTCCTCTATCCTCAAACGGGTAAAATCATCCTTCAAGATGGTGAACGAATCTGGATGTTTCATCCTAGAGAAGTTGGTTTCTCTCTTGATGCCCAACAATCGGCCGTTTTCGCCTATCGCCTCGGGCGTGAAGGAGCAATATGGACGCGCCTGTTTGAACCTCTACAGGTGTGGTTGGGGGGAGCTTCGTTATCACCCCGCATGGTATATGATGAGCGTAAGGCTCAGGCGATTTTAGAGCAGATTGCGACCGAAATCAATGTTCCGGTCGTGGAAGCCAGTTTGGAGATTCGGGATTTGCAAGTGGAGACAAGGGCGGGCAAGATCGGGCGCACACTGGATTTTTCCTCTTCATTGGCTGCCCTGCGCAATCAACTGCTGACCTTGACGGATGGGGTTGTCGTTTTGAGCGTCAAGGAACAGCCACCTGAGATTCTAGACTTATCTGCGCAGGCAGAAACGGTGCGTAAGGTACTCAGCTCTCCCTTGATTTTGCGCTTGCCAAATGGTGACCCAACCGAGACCTCCCAATGGCGTTATGAGCCGGCCGACCTAGTTAGGATGCTTTCCATTCAGCGTGTCCAAACGCCTAACCGCGCCACCGTTCAAATTGGACTTCAGAAAGAGCTTCTTAAAGTGCAATTGGAAAAAATAGGCGCAGAGATCAACCGCTCTCCAGAGAACGCGCGCTTTATTTTCAACGATGAAAGCCGCCAGTTAGAAGTGATCCAACCAGCGGTCATAGGGCGAGCCTTGAATGTTGAAAAATCGCTGGAAGCCATTGAAAACCTGCTTTTACAAGGGGAGCATCAGATTGATTTGGTGGTCGATACAACCCCGCCCCCAATTGGCGATCAAGTCACGGCAGAAGAGCTGGGGATTCGCGAGTTGGTGAGCAGCTATACTTCCTACTTCTACGGCTCCAGCGCGGAGCGCATTCAGAATATCCAAACCGCCGCCGCTCGCTTCCATGGTGTACTGGTTGCGCCGGGTGAAACCTTCTCTATGGCTGAGAAGCTGGGCGATATCAGCTTAGATAATGGATACGCAGAAGCTCTGATCATCTATGGTGATCGCACGATCAAAGGGGTAGGAGGAGGCGTTTGTCAGGTTAGCACCACATTGTTCCGGACAGCGTTTTTTGGCGGCTACCCGATCCTTGAGCGCCATTCCCATGCGTATCGGGTAAGTTATTACGAGCAAACGCGATCGGGAAGCATAGACACCAAACTGGCCGGTTTAGATGCGGCCGTCTTTGTGCCGGTGGTAGATTTTAAGTTCAAGAACGATACCCCTTATTGGTTGTTGATGGAGACCTATGTCAACGCACCGGCGCGCACCTTGACGTGGAAATTCTATTCCACCTCAGACGGGCGGGTGGTGGAGTGGCAGACCAGCGGCTTGCAATATGTCGTTGAACCGCCAGAGCCACTATTTCAAGAAAACCCCGAATTGGCACCCAATGAGATTCGCCAAGTAGACTGGGCTGCGGAAGGCGCTGATGTCACTATCTTTCGCACCGTTTATAAGGATGGAGCAATTTACTTCCAAGACCGATTCTTCACCCACTACTTGCCGTGGCGTGCAGTCTATGAATACGGGCCCGGCACAGACCCAGAAGTTCTCGAGGCGTTTATCAAGAGTTTGCAATAGTGGCAAGAGACAATCCGACGCGCTCTTTGGCAACGGCTTGACTCTCTCGATATGACAGTGGTCTGCTCTCAAGCTGACAAGGCTTCTGCTCTACCTGCCAAGTCTAATAAGGTATAGCAGCGTAATAGCAAAAAGGGTTGTTGTTTATAAACGAAATAGGTTTGTGATAAGATTGGGTATCCATGGATAAAAGTGGATATGGTTTTCTTATCTCTCGCTGGATAGCAATTGTCTGCGTTGCGCTTCTCCTAGGGGGTATTGTGGATGTTCCTCCGGTTTCTGGAAAAGCAGTCGTCCAAGGCGACGCATATCAAGTCATCGCACTGGTCAATCAAGTTCGGGCGTCGTATGGCTTACCTGCACTTCAGGCAAATAGCGCATTAATGGCAGCCGCGCAGGGACATAGTGATTATCAAGCCTCGATTGGCACGGTGACCCACAGCGGGAAAGGGGGTTCGACGCCGCTCCAGCGAGCCATAGCAGCGGGTTACGGCGGAGGAGCCAAGGTTTACGTCAGTGAGAACATCTACAGCGGCAATAAAGCTTCGCCAAGTCAGGCAGTGAATTGGTGGACAGGAGACGGGATTCATTTGCAAACCATGATTAACCCCAACGCCACCGATGCTGGAGCAGGTGTTGCTCAAAATGGAAATACTGTCTTCTACACCTTGTTGGTTGGTTATGTGGCTGGCTCACCAGGCAGCGGCTCGATAAAGCCACCTTCTAGTGGAGGGACAAAGGCTCCCACCGCTCCCCCTTTCATCCCCATTGTAACCTCCACGCCGAACGCAGATGGGAGTGTTGTCCACGTTGTTCAAGCGGGTCAAGCGCTCTGGAACATTGCGGCGATCTACAAAGTTCCCTTGGCAGAGTTGCTGGCTCTAAATGGACTGACCGAAAATTCCTTTATTTATCCAGGGGATAAAATATTGGTTCGCAAAGCGGAAGCCACCCCTACGGCTGAGCTGATCGATTCGCCAACCCCAACCCTTACGATGACTGCTCCGCTAAGCACACCAACAGAGCAAATGCCCTCTGTCGGGACTCAAACGGCAACACCCACTTTGTTTACCCCGCAGATAAGCACGGGAACAGACACAGCTGCAAATCAAAACGCCCAAACTTCTGCGCTGCCCGATCGGGGTGGCTTTAATCTTGTGCAGATGTTCATCTTTGGTTTGTTTTTTTTGGGGAGTGCCTTGATTTTGTTGGGCAGTTTGGCTCGTCCACGAAGATAGTTCTTGATAGTTCTGGATTAAAATCATCGAGCGTGGGGGGGACACGCTCGATGACCTAAGGAGGTCCACCGGAAGTTTCAATATGGGGGGGACATACTGAAACTTTTACCGGGGAAGGACACCTGAAATACCAATAAAAGGGAGGGCAGGTGTCTTATATAGATAATATACACTAAATTTGTCGTTTTTGCATTAAAATCAGATTAGAATTGTCCGAATTATATGGGCTTTTCTGGCAGATCGCCCCCAAAGATTTCTATCCAACGATCAATCTCATCAGGTGGAAGCCTTTCTTCCTTCTCTGATGATTTTGGGGAACCACCTTTGCTGCGCAGAGTTTTTGAGGTAAGTTGACGGGCAAACTCGCTTGAGGAAATGGTTTTGGCTCCAACAGCCTTAGCAGCCGCTTGAACTTGGCGATCGGAACTGACCACCGTCCAGTTGCGGGCTTCTTTTCCCAGTTTCTTCAAGCGTTCGTAAATTGCTTGGTCAGCACTTCTATCGGCTCGGCTAAAAAACGCCGTTATGCGCCCGTGTTTGCGGGCGCGTGGAACACCAGGCGGTGCATTATCGAAAAAAACTTCGATGGTTCGATTTTCGATGCGGCTAAACTCCAATAATGCCTCAATTAGGCGTTGCTCGTCATCTATCTCTGACAGGCTAAACCCCTGCAACTGGCCAATCAAGTTATGTCCATCAATGATATAAGGCACATTCGGATTGTAACCGTGAATTGCAGGCGGGTCAAGTTTTGTGGAAGTAGGCGGTATCCTATTTTGATCCGAGAGGGATAACGTAGAAAAGAACGGCAAAATAGTGAAAGACGCTTCCAATGAGGACGAAGAGATGCCAGATCGCGTGATTATAGGGAAGGCGTTTCCAGACATAAAAAATGGCGCCACCACTGTAGGCTAAACCACCGCCCAACAGCAAGAGTAACCCTCCAAGAGGTAGCGCATTGAGCAGCGGTTTTACACCAATGATGACCACCCATCCCATTGCGATGTATATCAGGGCATTCCAGATTGACTTTTGACGTAAAAGAAATCCTTGTAAAAGAATACCGATGACGGCGAGTGCCCAGACAAGGATTAGCAGAGTCCATCCCCAGGGGCCCCGCAGATTGACCAACGTGAACGGTGTGTAAGTGCCGGCGATCAACAAGAAGATCGCTGTATGGTCAAGACGACGCAGGATTTGTTTAGCGCGTGGAATGGGGATGCTGTGGTAAAGGGTGGAGGCGGTGTACAAAAGGATTTGAGTCGTGCCATAAATGCTGACGCTGACGATGTGCCAGACGTTGCCCAGCAAAGTGGCAAAAGCGGTCAATACCGCCAAGCCAGCAATGGAGAGCGCCACCCCAATTCCATGGGTGATGCTGTTGGCAAGCTCCTCGCCTCGGCTATAAAAAGGAAGGTCAGAGAGAGGTTTCATTGGAATCGTTTATACCATAAACGTGATATCAAATCATTTGCGCTTGATTAGAAAACGATCAATCTTGTCGGTCACTTGACTCCACAAGGTTGAGTTGATATAAAGAAGCACTGACCAGAAAAAGAATCGTTATGTTGACGGCTGAGCTCAGGCACCAGATACATAACGCTTTGAGAGTGATCACCTGTAAAATTGTAAGGTAGATGGAGAGCAAGCTACCCAACAGGGTAATGGCAAGAATCAAGAGAGGAGCTTGACGCGCCAACCAATCATTGCGCCAGACATACCAGCCCCAGAGAAAGAATAAAGCGAGATAACTTAGTGTTCCCAGTACGCTATTGGGGATGAAACCCAATAATTTGGCATAGCGACTTTGTAGGACGGTATTGCAATTTTCCAAAGGTCCGCAAATGGCTCGAACCTGAAGGAGCTGGACATAAGCGATGTATAGCGCGATTGCCAAGCCTATCAGAGTTAGGGTGGGGAAGAGGATCTTCATCCATTTTGTTGGGATGAGGAAGAGAGGCTCTTTAATCAGAGCAAAGATACCATAGGGAATGGCAGTTACCCCAAATATGAGTACGAACCATCCCACCCATAATTCAGAGACTGCTTCAGGAGAGGAATTTTGGGCAAAAGAAAAAGCTCTCAGGTGGCTAAAGGTGAGGAAAACGGAAAAACAAGAGAATATTATTTTGGGATTGAGGGAGCGAAGGGAAGCGAACATTTCGGTAAATGAAAAAACAGAGGGCTAAGATTTAGAGAAGCACCTTTTGATCAACGCAGAAATCAATCCAAAGCTTTCAATCATGTCGAAGTTATTATTCTTCCATATAGGATGATTTTTGTTGGATTATAACGTCACCGAACCATGGAGTCAACCGTCTCGCAGGCTTCTGTCATGGCTTTATTTGAAAGATCAAGCGATCGAGGACCTCCGCCCTCCTACTGGCATGGGGCAAATGTCCTACCGAACAGGCGCAGCGAGTGAGTTCCCCGTGTCATTTCGAAAGAGCGCTAGCAACCCCACCCCCATGTCATTTCGAGACTCTCTCATGACGCGGGAGCGTCACTTGATGCGGTCATGATATGAATACCGCGCAACTTCCAAGCAGGCATATGTCATCAGTATCCAGCAGGAAGATCACCTCCCTACTAGACCTGTACCCCTCACCCCCGGACCCTCTCCCACGACAGGGAAAGGGGGGCAAGCTCCCTTCCCCCTATGGGGGAAGGGCAGGGGATGAGGGCTGTGATGAGGGAATAACATGAATACCACTCAGCTTCCGAGCAGACAAGTTCGGCTCGGCTTGGATTTTGTATTTCTCTACCCCCTCGAACAATGATGTCATGAGTAGGAGCGCCAGCGACC
>OGCI01001772.1_pt1 | contig 16686 bp, 12 predicted proteins | sample 1570021 | NCBI WGS metagenome assembly OGCI01 (sample SAMN06264664, study PRJEB24512) | hot springs metagenome | isolation source: Hot spring water | place: South Africa: Tshipise | collected 2015-06-21 | reverse complement strand
TAAAAACAGTTCTATAGATACCCCCGCCTTTACAGGCGGGGGTATCTATATCAAAGTTCGGCCGGTTTTTGCCCTTTTTCATCCTGTTTGATTTCGTCCCGGCAACTTTCAAATAAGCGCGGTAGCGGAAAGTTGCCGGCGTGCGGTAAGCCGGCCGACCCTTTTTATTCCCGACTTTCGCGTAATTTTTCATTGAATTCTGAATTTGTTAATTTCAAACGCCGCTATTGCGAAAGCCACGGCGGCGTTGAGAGATTCTTTTTTACCCAGCATGGGGATTTGGACTACGGCGTCGGCCCGCTTTAAAACAGCTTTAGAAATTCCTTTGATTTCGTTGCCGACAACAAGCGCTAAAGGGAATTCCGGCTTAAAATCCGAAATACCAACCGCTCTTTCCGTCTGCTCCAGACAGATGATTTTTACTCCTTCTTTTTTCAGTTTTTCAACAATCCGCCAGATTTGCCAATTGTGTTCCCAGGGGACGGTAAATTGGGCTCCCAGCGCGGTTTTGACGATTTTCGGATTAAGTATCCGAGTGTTGCCGCGCCGCAGGATTCCAGAAATGCCGCCCAGATAAATCTTGTCAATTCCGAAAGCGTCGGCCGCGCGAAAAATCGCGCCGACGTTTTCCAAACTGCGGATGTTGTCCAAAATCGCGAAAAAAGACAGATACAAAGCCATTGAGATTGGACATCGGATGTCCAGATTTTAGGACATCCGATGTCCCCGAACGGGCCTGCTCAGAATAACAAAAGAAAAGCAACCTTAGAATAACAGTTAATCAAAACTGCGGCCAGGGAATGGGTGGAATAGTGATTGTCGGAACCGGAGGCGGCGAAGTGGTTGCCGGCGGGATTGACGCGGCAAGGTCAAATTCCCTGATTTTTTCCCAGTCAATTTCGTTAATCACGGTGATTTTATCGTCGGCGATAATATAAAGATAATCGTTGAGATAAATCGCCCGGCGCGTCTGAGTTATGCCGCTTACGGCTTTAATCAGTTCCAATTTGTCGTTTTTGTAGGAAAAAATATACGCCCCTCTGCCTCCCGGCAAAAAGAAAATCTGGTGTTTTTTGTCCTGTAAAAAGGCGTGGTGGTTATCCAAGACCTCGGACCAACCCTCATCCAGAATGTATTTGGCTTTTTCCACGGGATTTTGCGGCGAACTGACGTCAAAAAGCGAAATTTTGACCTGCCAATTTTCCCGGCCGATGCCCAGAATTTTATCCTTGCTTATTGGATGGAGGTAAGAAGAAAACCCAGGAATCTTGAGTTCCCCTTTGATGCCGGGATTTTGGGGGTCGGACAAATCCAAAACATAAAAGGGGTCTATTTCTCTGAAGGTGACGACATAACCCTTGTCTTCAACGAAACGAACCGAATAAATCCTTTCGGTCAGACCCATGTTCTTGGCGGCTCCAATAATTTTCAAACCGGAATCAAGGACGTAAACGTCGTTGGCGCTCTGGCTTTGGCCGACGACGGAAAATCTCCATCCCCAGCCCGAACCGCCGCCGACGGTAATCGCAATCCGCAAATTGCCTTGGTATTCGTCCAAAGAAAATTGGTTCAACGGCCGTCCCGGCACGCTGCCGACCGCCTCAATCCCGAGCGCGCCGGCGGAAATTTTGACGATGCCGGTTTTTTCCAAGTCACGTTTGCGTTCGTTGTAGTAATCGGACAAGCGGTTGTTCAGTTCGTTCTGCAGGCGCAGTTTTTCGTCGTCATTCAAGGAACTCGCGTATTTTTCAATTATGGTCTGGAATTCAACGATTTTGGCGGCCTCACTGATGTCGTAATCGTTGATTTTGTTTAGTTTTTCAATTAACTCGTCGGGATAAAGTCCCTTGCCTTTTTCTTTGAGGAAAGCGAGGAAAAACTTGATAAAACTTTCACTGTAAGTGTAGGTGATGTAAACGGCGTTGGGCGACATATAAACCACCGATGAGCCGGAAGAGCCGATGAAAGAAACGGATTTTTCAATTTTCCCGTTCTCGGGATTTAAAATCATAACCGTGAAAGTGGTGTCCGCCGGAACGGGCCGGACCGGGTGAAAAATGTCGCGGCATTCAACCGTGAACGGGACTCCGCCAATTTCCAGAGGCGTTATAGGGCAGGGGCGGGATTCCTGGATGTAATTTCTGGCTATGAGATAAATTTTATCGCCAAGAAGGCGAGCGGCGGCGATCTGCGTTCCTTGGGCCAGTTTCGCCTGCCAGCTTAATTTTGACGCCCGCGGATCAGCGGCATCATAACCGTAAATGGCGCGATTTTCAGAATAACCGTATGAATCGTCCGGAATAATTATCAATTTGTTTTTTGCGAGGAATAGATTCCCCGAAATTTTAATTGAAGAATCAATGTTTAAATCGGCCGGCGGAAAGGCCTTGATAAACAGGATGTCGCCGGTTTTTTGATAACCAGGCATAATTTCCATATCGGGCTGTTCCCTGTAAATCCGGGAGCCGGCGGGCCGCGAAAAATAAATTTCCTTGCCGTCGGTTTTGACGATGTCCGGCTCGTCAATGCCTTCAACCTGGACCGTGGTTTCGGAAACGCGGCTCGGCATTTCTCCTCCGCTTCCTCTTTCCGCACCCGTTTCTAAGTTAAGTAAGTCAAGCGCGGGCGCGAGTAGACTGTCTATGCTTCTTGTGAATTCCCAACTGAAACCCGAGGAATGAGTTTCTTTGACGTAAGCGATAAATTCTTCCTGGGAGGAGAATTTTTTTATTTCTTCCGCGATCGGCGCAAAAATCGGAGTTTCCGCTACCGGAGTTTCTTCGGCCGGCGGCTTTCTGAAATAATCCGAAGACCCCAGAAAAACGATGAGCGCCAGAAACGCAACCGCCAGTATTGAAAGTAAAATAAGCGGGTCAATTTTACCGCCGAGTTTTTTATTGAATAAATTCATTTTATTTTATTGACGGAATTACACGGATACCTGACGGCTTTTTTAACAGAATTTCTTGGATAGATGACGGAATCTCGCGGAATTTTTTTTCCGCGTTTTTCCATATGATATCCGTGTTTTTCCGTCAAAGATAAGTTCGTATGATATCCGTATTATTCCGTCCTCAATAAAGTTTAATATCCGTGTTGTTCCGCAATTATTAAATATCTAATTCAATTTTACCACTTTTAACGCATTCCATCAATTCCGGGGCGGACTTGGAGGCCAGTTTTTCCAGGAATAATCTCTTTTCTTCTCCGGCCATCAGGACCGGCTGGCCGGTCCTGATTTTTACGGGAAACAAGCGATAAATTATCCGGTCGGAATAAATTTCCGCGCCGACCGCCAGGCCTTGCTGGGTTTCTTGGGAAAAATACTGGTCAAAAACGAAATTCCCCAGCGAATAAAAAATCGGTTTTTGGCGGTAAATCTCTATTTCTTGGACCACATGGGGATGGTGACCAAAAACCGCGTCAACGCCGACGTCAATCATCAAGCGGGCCAGGTTTTGCTGGTCCAAAGAACTTTTTGATTGGTATTCTTCTCCCCAATGGACGCTGGCGGCGATATACGATTCCGGCGCCGATTGCCTGAGCGATTCAATGGTTTTGGCGATTTCCTCTTCGTGGCAAATTCCGAGATAAGTTTTATTGAAAGCCAAAAAAATAAAATTTTTTTCGCGGAAAGAAAATTCCGTTCCGCACTTTAGGGGGTCGCCGACAAAATCAATTCCCGATTTTTTCAAAATTTCTCTGGTTTCGGCAAGCCCTTCCTGTCCTGTGTCCAATAAATGATTGTTGGCCAGAGAAACCAGCGTGATTCCGGCAAAACGCAAGGATTCGGCCGCGGCCGGAGAAAAAGAAAATTTCAGGGAATCGGCCGGGAATTTTTGAGGGTTGGCCGAAATCGGCCCTTCCAGATTGCCGAAAACAATATCCACGCCCGCGAAAAACGGCTTGATTTTTTCAAAAGGATAAGCAAAACCGTTTTTTCGCATAAGGTATTCCAGGTGCCGGCCGAGCATTATATCGCCCGCGAAAATGACGGAATGGCCGTCAAAACCCGCCGTTTTCGCGGAGAATTCGCTTTCTTTCCCGAAGATGACGCTGAAATAAGAAGTGGTTTCTTCCGGCGGCGGACCTTTGATGAAATCGGCGGAGTTTTTGTGGGCGATTATTTCCGGATATTCCGCGTCCCGCGATTCGGCCAATTTCCGGAGGGCGTACAAGCATTGCCAGCAGTCAACATCCAATTTTTCAAATTCTTCTTTCCGAAAACCGAGGAGGACCGAAATACTTTTAACGTCGTGAAGATAAGCCGCGCTTTCCGGAAGATAATGGGAAAAATCAACGCTGGCGATTATTATTGAATTTTTAGTTTCTTGGGCTTCAATTATTTCAACCAAAGTTTCCGCGGCTTGCCGGCGGAGCGCGAAAGGAACGGCGAGCGGAACCAGCCGGCTTTCGGGGAAATATTTTTTGGCGAACGGCAAAATCGCGGTTATGCCGTGCTCCAGCGCGATAAAAGATTCTCCCGGAACCAGAATGTCCGCGCCGTACAAACTTTCAAGAAGTTCCCGGTCAAGCGCCAGGCCGTCAATTTCTCCGGATGATAATGCTGGAGCAATAAATTTGTGATAGCCCAAAACATTCGCCGCGTTAAAGTGGTCTGGACTTAAAATGACAATAGTGTCCGGCCGGCTCTTTTCGGAAAGCGTCTTGAAAAATTGTTCAATAATTTCTCCGGCAAGCAAATGGTGCGGCGTCACTCCGCCGGCGATTGGTTTTTCAACGGGCGTCGGCTTCGGAGCCGCTTCGCCGCCGTTTTTCGAAAAAGTAAAAAAAGAAACGGAACGGAAAACTCCCGCTTCCATCCAAGCCGGCGCCAGAGAACGCAAAAAAGCGCCGGTAAACGCGGCGATTAAAGCGACCGCAAAACATAAGGCGAAAATCCTAAGCATTAACTTATTGGTTTTGTCGGCGGAAACGTCCCATCAACTCTGTCTCGGTCAAAACATGGCCGGCCATGGCGTGTTCTAATTGAGAACGTTCTGCTCCGGCCGACAAATTCAACTCGCAATCAAGGGCGTAAAGCCGGAAAAAATACCGGTGTTCGCCCGAACGCGGACAAGGCCCGCCGTAGCCGACTTTGCCAAAACTGGTCGTGCCTTCAATGGCGCCGGTCGGCGCGCTGTTTTCCGGAATTTCGGTTGTCTTTGGGCTAATATTCCAGACCGACCAATGCAACCAGGTTCCGGAGGGCGAATCCGGGTCGTCCATTATCAGGACCAAACTTTTGGCTTCCGTCGGAACGCCGGAAATTTTAAGAAGCGGACTGACGTTTTCGCCGTCGCAGGTGTATTTTGACGGGATGTTTTCGCCGTTTTTAAACGCTGGCGTTGAAATGGTCATTGGTTTTGGCTTTCCTCGGCCGACGGTCTTTTGACCGTTATCTGAACGGTTTTCGGGGAAAAGGCGGTTACCGAAAAAGCGTTTGGGCGGCTGATTAATTTCTCTTCCACTTTTATTTTCTGCGTTCCTTCTTGAAGGCCGGAAACGTCTATCACGATTTTCAATCCGCCGGGATTCAGTAATTCAAAATCCTGGAGCCGGCCGTTCAAGGTTACGGTGATTGATTTCGGATTAGTCTCAACGATTAAATCGGACGACTGGAACCTGGGTTCAATCGGCACGTCAAATTCTCGGCTGATAGTGTCCGACGGCGAAACGAAAATGAACCACAGAAGCGCCGCCAGAACGGCCGCGATAATTTTTTCGCGGAGATTGTGCAGCATCAGCTTCCGCCACCAGGGCTCGGGGGAAGGCAGGATTTTTTCCATGATGAATTTGTCTAGGACGATTTTCAAATCGCCGGCGCCGGCAAGCTCCCGCAAATTTCCTTCGTGAGCGACGGAAATGACTCCCCTTTCTTCGGAAACGACAATCACGAAAGCGTCCGATGATTGGGCCAAGCCCAGGGCGGCTCGGTGGCGCGTGCCTAAATTTCCGATATTCTTGAATTGGGTGGCCAGGGGCAAATGGGCGCTGAACTTTTTTATTTTATTCCCTTCAATGATAAGAGCGCCGTCGTGTCCCGGGGAGGTCGGGTCAAGAATACTCAAAATCAGGGGCACCGAAATCTCGCCGTCCAGGTTTATTCCCCCTTCAACGAACCGGTCTATTGGCTGTCTACCCGCCAGCACTATGAGCGCCCCGATTTTATGGTGCGCCAGGTATTCGGCGGCCTGGACTATTTCGTTTTCGCTGACTTCCGAAATGACTTTTCTTTTCAGGGCCGCCCGGCCGGAAACGGAAATCCATTCAAAGAAATTGCGCAGTTCTTTCTGGAAAATTATCACCAAAATGACTATGAAAGACGCGAAAAAGGCCTGAAGCATTATGCCGGTCAAGTAAAAATTGAAAAAACGCGCCGCCAGGTAAATGATGACAAAAACCAGGATTCCGGCTAAAATGAACGAAGCGTGGGTTCTTTTCAATAAAAGCAAAATGGCGTATATCAGGAAAGCCACTATCAGGACGTCAATAAAATCCTTCGGCTGAAGGTTGATGAAAGACAGATTCTTAAAAATGTGGGAAATATCGGCCAAAAAGTCTCGCGTCATCAATTCCAGTTTAGCAATTTCAACCGCGAACCGCAAGGCATTTGTCTCTAAATAAAAGGCGCGGAAATTTTTCCGCGCCTTTTGATTTATTTTTGTTTCCTCCGTTTCAAATCGCGGGCCAGCGTTTCCGACAATCTGGCCGGAGCATGAAACGGATCGAAACATTTTATTTCCAAAGGACGAATCAATCTCGCGGACACGACGGGAAAATAAAATTTGGTCCAATTGGCTTTGTAGGAAATCCCGTTGTCCTCGCAAAAACCGACAATCAAGCCGCGCCATTTCGCGCGGGTGTCCGAAGGGGGCTCCGTCATGGCCTTATTGATTTCTTCGTCGCAAAAGATTCTTCTTGCCAGCCCTTCTTTTTCCAGAAAATAGTATAATCCCTGGCCGCGGTCAACGTTGTGATACTGCAAATCAATCATCTTCAGCGCCGCGGTGTGGCGCTTCAGGTTTTTCTTTTTTTGGTATTCGTCCATCAGGTTCTTTTTTATGACCCAATCAATTTCCTGTTTCAAAAGCATGGGGTTGGTTTTGAGTTTTTCCAAAACGCTCCCCCATTCCCTGGCGATTTCCTTGAACTCCCGGAAATTCCCGGCGCAAAACAATATTTTGCGTTTTTTCAGGAATTTTTTGGCTTCTTTCAGGTATAATTCCTGAATTTCCACCGGGCTGAGCCAGCGGATGGTCGCCAATTTACCTTCCGCCTTTGAAAAAATAACCTTGATTTTCTTGCGGCAGGTCAAATCCCGGGAAATCCTCCTGTACACCCATGGCGCGTAATCGGCCGTCTCAATCTGCCATTTGATGAAACCGTCCTCAATCATCCTCAAGACCAGAGCCGTTGTTCCCAGTTTCAGCCAGGCGGCGTATTCGGACATATTGGAATCGCCTAAAATCAGATGCAATCTCTGCCAGAGGCGGCTGTTGGCCAACGCCCCTACCGAATCGTTGCGGCTTTCCTGGGTCCGGTTATTGATGAGGGGCCGGCTGTTTCCCCCCTGCCAGTTGTCGTCAATCGTTCCCGAAGATACCGTGTCCCTGATGAACTTCGCCCGCTGGGAAATTTCAAAGCGGTTTCCCCAGATTTTTCCGCTGCCGCAAAAAATCTGACGGGTCACCAAAAAAAGAATCAATACCGGAACGATACCTTTGTTGAAATCCGTTTTTGCCGAATAACCGTAATTTTCGTGGCAGCCGAAAGTGTCGTTCTCGCGATGGGTGTTGTTCTTGAATAGAAAAAGCTTCTGGCCGGCCGGAAATTTTCCGTTGGTCTTTTCCAGGGCTTTTTCCAGCAACCGCTCGGCCGCCTTGTCGTAAAGGACGGCTTCTTTGGGCGAGGCGCATTCGGGAGTGCTTGTTTCCGGATGTTTCCCCATGTCCAGGTAAATCCTGCCGCCGTTTCGCGAGAAAAAATCGTCGCTGCGACCGGATTCTCCGACGAAACGCCTGGAATTGTTTATCCCGGCGAGTTTATTGAGGTTTTCAAAAAGTTCCTTTTCCGCGGTGCCGGGCGACTCGTCGTCAAAATTTTTGACGACGTTCGCGTCGCTGTTTTCGCTTCCGATGAAAACCAGTCCGTATTCGGTTTCCAGCCCGCAAATCCTTCTCTTTTTTTTGGATTGGAGATTTTTTTCCTTCTTCAAAATATTGCCTCCGTTAAACGGCGAAAGTTTTCATTTTTTCCAGCAGTTCTTCCGCTGCCGCGGCGCGGCTGTCCAGGGGGTCGTCATTGTTGAAATAAAACACGGAGGTTACTCTTCCCCTGTCGTAATCGCCGCTCGCGGTGGTTACGGTCACCTTATGCCAATTGCCTATCTGGAAGTTAAACCTTTTCAGGCGTTCGTCCCGGGCCGCCTTGAAAAACGAGCATCGCCATTTCGCCCGGGTATTCTGGGGCGGTTCGTTTTCGGCCAGCGCGACCTCTTCTTCGCCGACCAGTTTTTCCATCAGGCCTTCGTCCACCATGAGATTGTAAAGGCCCGTGTCGCGGCGGATGTCATGGTACTGCAAGTCAACGGTTTTCAGGAGTTCAAAAATCTCTCCGTTCTCCCGGCTGGAAATTTCGCCTCGGAAATCGTCCCAGCCGCAACCGTGACGCTCCAAGACGGATTCCATCAGCCACTTCTTGGCCACCCAATCAATTTCCCGCGCCAGTTTCATCGGGTCGTCTTTCAGGCCTGCCAGGACATGCTCCCATCTTTCAATGATTTCCCGCCATTCCGGTTCCACGGAGCCAAGTCCAGCCAGATAATCCCTGGCCTTACTCAGGTAAATTTCCTGGATTTCCACGGCGCTAAGAAACAAACTTCCGTTGGAAACGCGCGGCCGGAGCAATCTCAACTCTTCGCGGCAGGCCGGGTCCGCCGCGACCGCCTTCAAACCGGCAATAGGGTCAAAAAGGGCAATCGCCTCGCCGTCCAAAAATCTGTCTTCCACCATTCGCAGGACGAGCGCCGTCGTTCCCATTTTTAGGAATCCGGATATCTCGGACATGTTCGCGTCGCCCAAAATCAGGTGGAGCCGGCGCCATTTTTCCGCGTTGGCCAGGGCCTCGTCGCGAAGATGGATTATCGGACGGCCGGAGGTGCTGGCGTCTTCGGCTTTTCTGACGATAAAACGGCCGCGCTGGCTTATTTTGAACCCGTCCGGTTCAATGGAGCCGCTGCCGCAAAAAATCTGGCGGGTCGCCAGAAAAGGAATCAGGCATTTCTGGAGATATTCACAATCGGTCTGGCGCGATACCAGGTAATTTTCGTGGCAGCCGAAAGTGGCTTCCTCGGCGTCGCGGTTGTTTTTGTAAAGGTAAATCCTGTCTCCCGGGCGGTTGCTTTCGCGGAAATTGTCGTTGACCTCGCGCATCGCTTCTTCAAAAATCCGCTCTCCGGCCTTGTCCCAGATTATCAAGTCCTTGATGCTCGCGCATTCCGGAGTGGCGTATTCGGGATGTCCCATGTCGCGGTAAATCCTGGAGCCGTTGAGATAGAAAAAATTGGTGCTGCTGTCTCCTCTCGCCGGCCCGATTTGATGCGAAATCAAACTCAGGAAAGCATCAAGGACGCTGAAAGCGTACGCGGCCTGCTGCTCTTCAAGAACGACGATTCCGTACTCGGTTTCCAGTCCGTAAACTCTTTTTTCCATTATCCGTCCTTTCGGTCTTTGCAATGAAATTTTGTTTTTTCAAAGAACTCAAAAAATCAGCCATTTTGGCTGATTCCAGCATAGTTGAACGAAAACCCGATGTCAAACCCGGTAGTGAAACTTCGACTGACATTCGTTTTGTCCGCCGAAGGCGGACGAGTCGAAGTTCTACTACCGAGTCAAACCGTCAAATTTCCATTATTTCCCTTTCAATCGTTTCTTTTCTTAGAGAAATGAATCCGGCCGCGGCGAGGATTTCAAAAAGTCCGGCGGCCAATGCCAAAGCCAGCCAACCGAAAGGAAGGGCGGCAATTCTCAAAATGAAATACAAACTCAAAGCCATAAAAACGTCGAAGAACATCCGGACAGACGACGGCAATTCCCGGAATTTAGCCAGGGAGAAGTTGTAAAAAACGTCGGCGATTTTTTCGTTTCCATTCAAGGCGATGCCCAATTGCCCGGAAAGTTCCTGCCTTTGTTTGGAAAGATTGGTTCTTCCGAATTCTTCGTAAAATTGCCTGCGCAGATTTTCAATTTCCATGGCCGGCGCCTCCTTCAATTGCGGGTCGTTTTTCAACGCCTGGTCAAAAACGGGGCCGGCGGCGATTTCTAGAATGGCTTCGTCAACCGTCATATCCTTCCTGAATTCGGGCGCGAAGCCCTGAACCAGTTTTTCCATGGAGACCAGGACGGTTTCAAACAAATTCCGGGATATGAATAAATTTTCGGCTTGCTGTATTTGGGGTGAAAAAAAGTAAAAAACGCCTATGAAAATCACCAGGCCCGAAAGCATTTTTTTCACGCCCCGGCCCAGAATCCGGACGGCTTTCGGTTTGACGAAATTTTCCAGGTCGCCCCGTATCTGCCAGCGGGCCCAGGCCATCCATAAAAACAGGATGCCGGCCGCCAGCCACTGCCAGATATTCACCCGGCCGCCGAGCGGCAAAATCAAAGCCAGCGCCGAGGTGGCGAAGAACAGGAAAACAATGTTCTGCCCGATGATGAGCGAACTAAGCGCCAGCATCGCGACGAGCCCCAAAAACGCGGCCGCCGCCAGAATCCAGAAAACCGAAACGCCGGGACTTTGCGCCAGCGAACCGTAAAGTAGGCCGTTGAACAAAAATCCGGCGACGAGCGCCAGAATGAAAATGGCGATTCCCAAAATCAAAATCCTGATTTCGTAGCTCAAAAGAAATGTTCCGTTTTTCTGCTGAATGACCATATTCCCATCATATCACATCCCCGATTCTGCCGCTAATTCATCCCCGCGCTTATGTATGAGCGTAGGGGTATTAAGGACATCGCAAGACCTTATTTTTATCTATTCTCCTATCTCCCATTCGCGCGAATAAGGCCACAGATTGCGAATAATTCAACGGCTCAGCCGACTAAACCGGCTGAGCCGTTGAAAAATCTTTACTGCTCAATCACTTTTTATCTTCGTATTCCGCTTCCTGGGCGCCGCCCTCTTCTTTGGGAGGGTTTTCGCCCTCTTTGCCGTCTTCTCCCTCCGCCTGCGGCGAGCCCGGCTGGCCGTACATCTGCGCCCCGATTTTCTGGACAACCTGGGAAAGTTTCTCCATTTTCGCCTTGATTTCCGCGGTGTCGCCGCCTTCCTTGGCCTTTTTCAATTCTTCCAATTCGGCCTCAATTTCCTTTTTGGTGTCGGCCGGAATTTTCTCGCTGTAATCGCGCAAGGTTTTTTCGGTCACGTAAACCAAATTTTCGGCGCTATTCTTTACTTCAATTTCCTTTTTTTTCTTCCGGTCTTCCTCGGCATGCATTTCCGCATCCTTTTTCATCTTCTCAATTTCTTCCTTGGAAAGGCCGGTGGAAGCCGTTATCCTGACGGACTGCTTCTTGCCGGTGGCCTTGTCCTTGGCCGAGACATTCAGGATACCGTTGGCGTCAATGTCAAAAACCACTTCAATCTGGGGAATGCCGCGCGGCGCGGGCGGAATGCCGTCCAAAATGAATTTGGCGAGCGTCTTGTTGTCGGAAGCCATTTCCCGCTCGCCCTGCAAAACATGGATTTCCACCGAGGGCTGATTATCGGAAGCTGTGGAAAAAATCTGGGTCTTGGAAGTGGGAATGGTGGTGTTTTTGGCAATCATCGGAGTGGAGACACCGCCCAGGGTCTCAATACCTAAAGTCAGCGGCGTCACGTCCAGGAGCAAAACGTCTTTGACCTCGCCCTGCATTATGCCGGCCTGCGTCGCCGCGCCGATGGCCACCACTTCGTCGGGATTAATTGACTTATTGGGTTCCTTACCGAAAAGTTTTTTGACTTCCTGCTGAATCAGCGGCATCCGCGTCTGGCCGCCGACGAGCACCACTTCGTCAATGTCGGAAATTTTGAATCCCGCGTCCGCGATGGCTTTTTTGGTCAGCTCAATGGAGCGGGCGACGTCGTCGGACACCAAATCCTCTAGTTTGGCGCGAGTGAATTTCATCACGAAATGCTTGGGCCCGTCCGCGCCGGAAGTGATGAACGGCAGGTTGATTTCCGTCTCCATAGTGGTGGAAAGTTCGTGCTTGGCTTTTTCGGCCGCCTCTTTCAGACGCTGAAGCGCCAGCATGTCCTTTGACAAATCAATCCCCTGTTCCTTTTTGAACTCGGCGACGAGATACTGAATAATCTGCTGGTCAAAATCGTCGCCGCCAAGATGCGTGTCGCCGCCGGTGGATTTCACTTCCACCACGTCGTCGCCGATTTCCAGGACGGAAACGTCAAAAGTGCCGCCGCCGAAATCGTAAACCACTATCTGCTCGTTTTTCTTTTTATTCAGGCCATAGGCCAAAGCCGCGGCCGTGGGTTCGTTAATTACGCGCTTTACCGCGAACCCGGCGATTTCCCCGGCGTTTTTGGTCGCCTGCCTTTGGGAATCGTCAAAGTAAGCCGGGCAGGTGATGATGGCTTCCGTGATTTTTTCGCCCAGTTTTTCCTCGGCGTCCTGCTTGAGTTTCTGCAAAACCATGGCCGCGATTTCCTCGGGCCGGTACCATTTATCGCTCATTTTGATTTCCACGCCGCCGGAAGACGCTTCGCGGATTTCGTAGGGTAGGAGTTTTTTGTCGCGCTGGACTTCGGGGTCGGTGAATTTCCGGCCTATGAGGCGCTTTGTTGAAAAAATGGTGTTTTGCGGATTGGTGATCGCCTGCCTTTTGGCAAGCAAGCCGACCAGCCGCTCCCCGGCCTTGGAGACGGCGACGATGGACGGCGTGGTGCGCGCGCCTTCCTTGTTTTCAATTATTTTCGGCTCGCCAGCTTCAATAAAAGCCATGGCCGAGTTAGTTGTGCCTAAATCTATGCCTAAAATCTTTGACATTTTCACTTACGACTTACAACTTACGACTTACAACTATTTTAATTACAACTATTTTAAAATTTGTTGTTAGTTGTTGGTCGTTAGTCGTCAGTCAAATTATTTAATGATTTTGACTTTTGAAGGACGCAATACCCGGCCGTTCAACAGGTATCCTTTCTGAATTTCCTCAATAATCGTATCCGCCGACTGGCTTGCTTGTCCTGAGCCCGTCGAAGGAGTTGAATCCACGCTTGCCACCGCTTCATGCAGTTCGGGATTGAATTTTTCGCCCAAGGATTTTATCGGTTCCAGACCGCGTTTTTTGAGTATGTCATCCAACTGCGATTTAATCAGCCAAAAACCTTTCAACTGATTGTCGCCCCGCGCAGAAGCGGCTTCGCCCTGAGCTTGTCGAAGGGCCAAATCAAAACTGTCCAAAACTGGCAACAAATCGCTTATCAAGCCCGACTCGCAAAACTTCAAAAACTCCTCCAAACGCTTGCGTTCGTCTTTCTGGTAATTCAAAAAATCCGCCTTGGCGCGCTGCCAACCGGCAAGGTATTCGTCGCGCTCGCGTTGGCATTTCTGAAGATCAGATTCAACTGGCTGCTCTGAAGCGGCAGTTGGTTGGCTGTCTTGGGCAGACGCTTGTTCAGCAGGTTTTTGTTCCTCTTTTTTGTCTAATTCATCAGCCATGGTTTTTGGCTTGCCCCTCTGTAACTTTAGCGAAGGAGGGTTCGCCGGGCATAGTAATAATTTATTCAAACTCAATCTTTATCCTCCTCACTCCTTTTCCCAATATCGTTTTGGCGAGTTTTTGGCGTTCTTCGGAGTCGCCGGTTTCAAAATAGCGCGCCACTTTTTCGTTGACTTCGTCTTTGGACAAATTTTTCGTTCCCGAGCCGAGGGCGGCGAAAATTTTCAGTGCCTCTTTTCCGAAAGTTTTTTCCACTTCGCGCAAATGCATCATTTCGCCGGTAAAAAGTCCTTTTTTGAACCGGCGCCATGCTTCTTCTTCGGTTTCGCCGTTTTTGGCGGCGATTTTCTCGATTATCGTTTCCAAAGGCCTTATGTATTCGTCGTACCAGAAAAGCGTCTTTTTTTCGTTTTCCGAAAAACCAAATTCGTCAGTCAGTTCTTTTTCGCGCTTTTCAAAAATTTCTTTGGCGATCTTGTCAATCACCGCTTCGTTCAATCCCGAAAAATGCTCGTGGTCGCTTTTAGGATTGTAAACTTTATAGCCGAACCGGTAAGCCGCGCCCACGCCTTCTTCCTTCCTGAATTTGTAGCGCGAAGCCAGATGAAGCGACTCGTGAAGAATGGATTTAAAAACCGGCAATTCCAGGCCCATTGAAGCGGATTTGTCAATGTAAATCGCCTGGCGGTTGCCCGAAGAACAGGCCTGGGAACCAAGTTCCGGAAACCACTCGTCAAAAATTTCCTTGGGTAGAAGATGGACTTGTTCGGGCTTTACTTCCGGCTTGTCTTTCAATCCCAGCTCCTCAAATTCCTCGGCGATATACAAATTGACGCGTTCAATAAATTTCAGTTCGTTTTCGGTTTTTTCAAATTCGCCCTCAATCGGCTGGCGGGCCTGTTCCCTTATTCTTTCCAGCCAGCCTTTCAATTCTTCCCTGTCTTCCGGGGTCAGATTTTTTCCGATAATACAGGGCTCCTTCTCCATGGAATGTTTAATGCGTACTTAATAGATTTGAAATATAATCCACCAGCGAAATGTTGCGGCCGTATTTCATCCTTTTCGGCCCCAGTATCCCGGCCACGCCTTTCCGGCCGTCCTTTTTCTCGTAGCCGGAGATGACCAAGCTCAATTCCTCGTTTTCGGCCAGCGGATTTTCCCGGCCGATGAAAACCCGCGCCCGGCGCGTCTCGCAAAGTTCCGGCGCGCACTCGCAAATTCTCCGGTCAAGCGTCTCAAAATCGTCGGCGAATCGCCAGAATTCGTCTATCTCGTCAAATTCCGGCTGGCGCAAAAGCCGGGACATCCCGCATTTGAAAATTTCGTATTCGCCTGCCCCGTTAGAGCCGTAATCTCTAATGGGGTCTATCAGGCCGGCAATGCCCATATTTCCGGAAAGTTCGGCCAAAGTTCTGGCGATTTCCCTGAATAGACGATGTTCTTCGTTGATTGATTCAAAAACGGAATTGATTATTTTCAAAAACTTTTTCTCGGCCGACATATTGTCTTCCCTCAGCGACTGAATGAAAAATCGGTAGCCCTTGTCCGTCGGAATCCGGCCCGCGGAAGTGTGCGGCTGTTCCAAATAACCCTCTTCGGCCAGTTCGGCCAGGTCGTTGCGGATGGTGGCGGCCGAAATTCCCCAGTCGTATTTTTGGGATAAAAATTTGGACCCGATCGGCTCGGCCAAATTGACGTATTCCTCAATGACGGTTTTCAAAATTGTTTCCTGTCTGCTATTCATATTGTTTTAATTTTACGCGCTGCTCTCATTTTAAGTAATTAGCACTCCGGTGTCAAGAGTGCTAAAATAACAAAGCCCCGACGTTGCGTCGGGGCTTTGTTTAACGCTTGTTCAAATATTGGGACAAATGGATGAAATAATAATTCGCTTCGGGCGGCAAAGTGCTGACTTCCGGCGGAACCGAAATGAAAAATCTTATATCATGCCAGCCGCGGTTTTCAATATGTTTTTCCAGCACTTTCCGGGGATTAAGATAATTCCGCAATTCCGCGTCTTTTAGGCCGCCGACGCAGCGGAAAGAAACAACCTCCGCGCCGATGAGCTTTTTGACGGTGTCGGGAATATTCTGGCGCATCAGATAGCCCTCCAGAACCACATTGGAGTCGGGGATATGATTCGGAAAAGTGTGGGTGGCGCCGGCGAAAACGACGATTTTGGCTTCCGGGTCTTTTTCAAGGACTTTCACGACGTTCAGAGCCATGTCGTAATGGTAACGGCAGGATTCAATGTCGTCCCTTTGCTGAGGCGCGATGGCCACCACTTTGATGCCCAGTCGGACGGCCGCGTCAATCAATTCAAGATAAGGCTCGCTGCCCCGCCCGCCAAAATTCAACGACTGGTTGGCCCAGCCGGTCTTATTGAGGTAATCCAGCAGGGCTTTGCGCTTCGCTCTGTCATCGGGCTCGTAATTATCAAGGATTTTCTGGTCGGCAGCCAGAATGCACTCCACCAAAAGGTAATTGAAACCGAGAGGTTTTAATTCCGTAATCAGGCGGATGGCTTCGGCCTTGTCCGCGTCTTCCGGATGGTTTTCGCCCAGGCACGCGACGAACCGCTTGCGGCTCCCAATCAGTTCGCCAACGATTTGGCGGTAGGCCAGCGTAAAATCAATTTTTGACAGCAATTTTTCCGCCTGCGTTTCGTCAAGGCAATATTCAAGGCCCAGGGCGTGAATTTTGTTTTGTTCCGCTTCCACGGCGCGATGCCAGGCCCGCAAATCAACTCCGCGAATCCCCTGTTTGGCCTTTTCCAACTCTTCCACGAGGCCCGGCTCCAAAAGCATGCCGGCGGGGACCATCAAAACCGCTTTTTCAACCTGGCAGCAGAACTCCTCCAAGATTTCCGGAGTCAGCGAATTTTTGACTTTTTGTATGTCAATGTCCCGCGACAAGTTTTCGTAAAAATTGGAGGGCGTCCGGAAAAATATGTTGGACGACGCGTCAA
>OGCI01001771.1_pt1 | contig 16689 bp, 14 predicted proteins | sample 1570021 | NCBI WGS metagenome assembly OGCI01 (sample SAMN06264664, study PRJEB24512) | hot springs metagenome | isolation source: Hot spring water | place: South Africa: Tshipise | collected 2015-06-21 | reverse complement strand
TCTTCAACATGTTTCGCCCCGCTTGGCGGATATAAAATCATGATGGCACTTGGCTACATCGTCGGTTCATTTTTAGGCTATCCGACAGCTTATTTATACGAAAATAGCCAAATCATTCATGAAATTCCACCTATTCCTATTCATTTAGATGATCGTTTTGTTCGACAACATATTGACCTTTTAAGACGATGTCGCGTTGATGCGATACGTATGGACGAATTGTCGTATCAAGAACATCAACTCATTTCAACGTATTCATCTATTTTTCAACAAGAAGAAGGGTACGTGTATTTAACACCTTTTGGCGAATTTTTTCTAGAACATGAGAAATATAAACATTTATTTGAAACGAAGTATTTCGCTACGAAACAAGTGATAAAAATGATAGAAAAAGATAAACAGTTCTCCATAGATCAAATAAAAGAACTTGTAAAAAAGCTAAAGTATGCAGAAAGAATCATTCCAGACTTACAGCATGAGAAAGAATTTGAAAAAATTGATCAAAAAAAAGTAAAGTTTCATTTGTATAAATCGATCACAGGAAAAGTATTCCGTCTTGCTTATCGGTACGATGAAGCTGAGGATCAGTTATATGCTAACTATTTATGGTTTGATCATAAGCAATACGAACGGGAAGCAGAGAAAGGTGTCGGACTGTACGAAGCATACGATGAATTTCAAGACGTTACGCATCTTATTCTCGGAAATACAATTAAGTGAGGGGAATAATAATGAGTCATTCAGCCATTTGTAAACGGTCATATGATATGAAATTGATTACCCCCCTCGCCATGCATGGGGCGAACCCGAAGCAACAGGCGGAATTTCGCATCGCATCGTGGCGCGGTGTGTTGCGGTATTGGTGGCGAACACTTCAAGAAGAAAATAACAATGAAACGTTGCTAAAAAAAGAAGAGACGCTGTTCGGCGGAACGATGATCAACAAACAAAAATCACCTATTGCTTTTGTGCTAGAAAAAGAGATGGTGAGTGCGAAAAAAGAAAATGTTCTTCCACATAAACAAGGGACTGCTGTTCCAGCTATTCCGAGCGGATATACTGTGACGGTGACGATGCAAGCGCGCAACCGACATGAACAGCTCGTGCACACGTATGATTTGTATGTGCAATATATGCTTCATCTTGCTGGCATGGGACAGCGGGCGCGGCGCGGATTCGGGGCGATGCAATGGGAAAATCATCAATGGGAAAATGTTGCGCAGTTTTCCCATAGCTTACAACAAATTATTCAACAACTAGATGTCGGCGAACATTTTTCATTTTCAAACCAAGGGTGTATAGTAAAGCGAAAAAAACATGTTAACACACGTTACCCTGTTTTATCAGCTGTTTGGATTGGTGAGGGGATGAAATCTCCGCAAAGTATATTGCTTAAATATGGACAAGCATCGCATGAAGCAAATGGTGGCGGTGAACTTGGATGGGTGCGTGGCAGAAAAAAGTGGGCTTCGCCATTATGGTGCACTGTAAGAAAAATTGGTGACTTATACTATCCAGTTGTTACAGAAGTGAAGGCAAATGATGAAAAATATACGAGTAAACATTATGAGCGTCAACGGGATAAGTTTTTACAAATAGTTGGGGTGAAATTATGACGAACCGCCATGTTGTCATTTTTACAATCGGTCCTGTCCAGTCATTTATTGCTTCTGCGCGAAGAACAGAAGATTTGTGGAGCGGGAGTTACATTCTTTCTTATTTAGCAAGGGAAGCGATGAAAGCGTTGTATCAAATGGATGAAAAAGCTGAAATCGTATTTCCGAACGTGTCGAAAGAAGAATTAAATAAGCCGAACGCAAAAAATTTTCATATCGCATCCATTCCGAACCGTTTTACTGCGATCGTCCATGGGAGTTCGCAGGAAGTATACGCGCGGTTAAAAGAAGTGGAACAAAGTGTACGTAACGTTTTTACGGACTTTTGTTTTCAAGCAATTGAAGAAGTGTTTTCTTCTTTAAGTGCAAAAGAAAAGGACAAGTTGTGCCAATTAACGGAGCGACAAATTCGCTCATTTTTAGAAGTATATTGGATTATTGAACCGTATGGAGATGAATCGTTTAAACAAGCGCGCGAGCGAGGAGAGAAACGACTTGGAGCGTTAAAAAACGAAAAAATGTTCGAATATGTGACACAATCAAGTTTCGTTTGTACGGTTTGTAAAGAGCGAGAAGCGCTTTGTCTTGATGATATTCATCCGAATGATCGGTACGGTAGGATTAAACAAAAATTAGCTAAGACGTGGGCTCGACGCGCTTACGAATACAAGGAAAACGAAGAAAAACAAACGGGAAAAATTAAAAATTCGGAGTTTTTATGTGGCATTTGTTTAGGGAAGCGAGCGGCTCGTTCTTATTTTGAAGAAAAGTTTAAACAGGCCGGAGCAAACTTTCGCCCATTCCCTTCTGTATTGGATATTGGTCGCGGAAACTACTACGCCATTGTGATGATGGATGGGGACAACATGGGGAAATTGTTTAGCGGTGACAAACAACATGCGTATAGTGAAGTGAGTGAAAAGCTTGCGCGTTTTGCCCAACAACATGTGCCGCATATTGTCGAAAAACATGAAGGTAAGCTCGTTTATGCGGGAGGAGATGATGTACTAGCTTTTGTCCCTGTTGACAAAGCGTTAATCATCGCAGAAGAGCTACGTTTTGCATTCAGCGATCAAGAGAAAGGACTTGGTGACGGGGCAACAGCTTCATTTGGCATTATCATTGGACATAAAAAAGCACCGCTTCATATGTTGCTTGATGGAGTGAGAAAGTTAGAGAAACAAGCGAAAAGCTATAGAAAGGAAAAGGATGCGTTCGCTCTCTCGGTTTATATGGGAGCAGGTGAGATTTTAGAAACGGTATTACCATGGGAAATCGAACATGAAAGAACATCGCAATTGTTATTAAAGTTTGTCGACTTACTTCATACGACGTTATCATCGACGTTTATTTATCGCTTTTTAGAAGCATTTTCCCCGTTACTAGAACAAGGTGGGAAATGGAAACAAAAAGATATGCTTTATCTAGAACTTCATCGCTTATTACATCGCTCAAAGCGTGAAGGAGCCCAACATGTCGATGTTCGTCCGTACGTCGAAGATTTAATGAAATTGCACGACGTAGTCAAAACAGGATATGACTTTTTATATTTGTTAAAAATGTTGACGTTTTTTCGGCGGAAGGAGGGGGAGAAAAAGTGAGATTGTCGTTACGACCAATTGATACGTTTTTTTTCAAAACTCATCAAGTGACAGAAGCAGGGGAGCATACGGTGATGGAATCGATGTTCCCCCCACGTCCGAGCACTATTTATGGTGCATTGCGTGCAGCGTATATTCACGCCCATACGTCATTTGACGACTTTGAACAAGGAGCAAATGACCATGTACGTACATGGATGGGGACGCCAAAGAGTCACGGAAATTTTCAGTTGCAATATTGCACATTATTTCGAAATGAACCGTTTCTTCCTTTACCGCTTGATTATCAGTTAATCGAAGAAGACGGTAACATATCGGCACACCCTCTTCAATTATCAAAAGATAACAGGCTATCATCCGTTTCAAATCCGTGGCGTTTGACTGCGACACGACGAGCAAAAACAAAAGATACGAAACATCATTATGTAGGTATGAACCATTGGAAACAGGCGCTGCTAAAAGGCAGTAGCATGACAGACGTTGTATCTTTATCTGCCGTTGTCATTTCAGAAGAAAAGGTGGGCATCCAGCTGAATACATATGCGCGGACGACAGAGGGCGGTCAACTGTATCGTGCAACGCATTATCGTTTTCACGACGGTTGGGAGCTTGCGGCATATATGGAGCACGCCCCTGACTTTTCAAATGTTTCGTTTGCACGCATTGGTGGCGAAAACCGTCCATGGGTTATTCAGCAACGAAATGATTCGTTCTCATTATGGAATGAAAAGGAAAAAGAAGACATCGCGAATCGTATTCGTCAAACGAAAAAAGCGAAAATCGTATTTCTTTCTCCAGCTATTTTTGCAGGTGGTGCACGCCCGCGTCAATTTGATGGGGAATATGTCACGTTACCGAATGGGCTGAAAGTGAAATGGCTCATCGGTGCCATTGGACGTCCAGAGCTGTACGGTGGTTGGGACATCGTTCGTCACCGCCCGAAAGAGCGCATGCCGATGATTCCAGCAGGTTCTGTCATTTATGTGCAAATCGAACGTGAAGAACATATTCCGTATCTTATGGAACTAGCAAGCGGCATGCATTTCACAGATGAAAACGCACATGAAGGATTTGGTTTCGCTATTATGACAAGCGCAAATGAAAGCAAGGAGGAATTATAAATGTATTCAATCGTACAACCATTTTTATTGCACGCAGTTACATCTGTTCATGCAGGAAGCGGAAGTGAAATTGGACTCGTCGATTTACCGATCCAACGCGAAAAACATACTGGATTCCCAAAAATCGAAAGTTCTTCGTTGAAAGGAGCGCTTCGTTACCATATGACGCTTTCTGCAAATGGAAACAAAGATGAAGAAAAAAAACTAGAACTCATTTTCGGTGGAGAAAAAGGTGACGACAATAATACAGTTGCAAGTGCTACCGCGTTAAGTGATGCGCGCATCCTTCTTTTCCCTGTCAAATCGATGCGCGGCGTTTTTGCGTGGGTGACGTGCCCACAAGTAATTCAACGATGGAACTATGAGATGAGCATGCATAAAAAAGACGATCTTATTCTTCCTGTACCGAAAGAAAATACGAGTAGCACAACGAAACTGCTCGTTGGAAAAAGTGAACTCGTGCTCGAAGAATATACGTTTTCTGTTCAAGTGGATGAAAATACAAAAACGATTGCCCAACGTATTGAACAATGGTTTGGTGAGCATGTATGCATTCCTGTTGTGGATCGGCTCGTTGTGTTGTCCGATGATGACTTTGCTGACTTTGTTCAATTGTCAACGGAAGTGAATGCGCGCATTAAAATTAATGATGAAACAGGGACAGTGGACGCAGAGCAAGGAGCGCTTTGGTACGAAGAAAACGTGCCGCCAGAAACCATTTTTTATAGTTTCTTATACGTTGGCAATCCACGTAAAAAAGATGAGCACGTAAAAGATGCCGAACAAATTTATACGTACTTAGTAGGTGAGCGTAAGTTCCCAGAAGTATTTCAATTAGGTGGAAATAGTACGTTAGGACGCGGAATGATGAGAACGATGTGGCTAGGAGTGTGAAAAGATGAAAACGACACGTGTTGGAATTGAAAATGGTCGTGCTACATTTGCGTTTGAGGCAGTAAAAAAAGCAAAAGAAGGAGGAGTCAAGGATTTTAAGGCGTATCGGTCTTATGTAAAAAAAATGCCTTCCTTGATCCAAGTGAATGGACTTGGCCAAGCTCTTGCATTTTGTTTTCAAAAAGGAAAAGAATATGATGCGATTTATAACACATTGAGAGATTGGTTAAGAGAAAGGTATAAAGACAAATTCCAGGATAAGGAGTTTGTAGAGGTTGTCATTAGCTTATCAAGTGCTGAATATCGCACGTGGACGATGGAAGCGTTAGCGTTGTTAAACTGGATGCGCAAGTTTGCAGACGGAATGGCAAAGCAAGGAGAGTGAACTATGAATAATAAGCGTCACCCCAAAAAACAACAAGTGCGAGAAGAAAAATATTTTCTTCCGAAAGATACGCATGCGATTATTCGTACCGTAAACGATCAGCACCTAACTCATTTAGCGTACCGTTTACATTATGGACTATCTCATGAGTTTGACGAGAAAAAAGGCTGCTATGAAGTGGCGAAACGTCTTCCTGCCGTGCTCATTCATTCAGATGTTCAACAAGTAGCGAAACAAGCGCTTCTTCATCGTGAGCGTTCGCTTGCTTCTTTTGCGCACATCGCATCCGTTCGAAAGCTCAAAGCTACACCCGTAGGAAAAATTGTTCACGGACTTGGTGCCGGTCACGTTCGAGAAACAGCGTTGACAATTCATTCGACGTACGGAATTCCATACATTCCAGCATCGAGTGTAAAAGGTGTTGTGCGGCAATGGTGGATTGAAGCATACGGAGAAGGAAAAGAAACGGCGCTTACGCAGTCTAGCGAGGCAACAGCGATTTTCGGTACACAACAACAACGGGGATGCGTGCAGTTTTATGACGTTTATTTAGTAAACGGATTACAACTTGTTCCAGAAGTAATGACGGTGCATATGAAAAAGTATTATGAAAAGAGCGGAATGCCGACGGATGATCAACCGCCGACGCCTGTTTCGTTTTTTACAGTGAAAGTGGCAGACGTCGATATTTATTTATCTTGTTTACATCGTGATCATCAGCAGGCAGAGCAGCTATTAAAAAAAGCAACAGAGTGGACAATACGAGCACTTGAGGAGTTCGGGATTGGTTCAAAAACATCGTCAGGATATGGGTATTTTCGTCACGTTCGCGATGTGACAGAACAAGAATTCCTCCCGCTTATAAAGCAAGCGAAAGAGCAAGTGGCAAGCGAGATGCAAAAACAGCAGCAACAAAAAGAAGAACAATATCTCGCTTCTTTGTCTCCAGAAGAGCGATTAGTGAAAGAAATTGAACGATTAACGACAAACGAACAAGATCAGCAAAAAAGTAAATCTGAGTTATATAAACAAGTCATTGAAACAAAAAATAAAGAAGCTGCCCGAGCATTACAAACATATTGGGAAAAAATCGGCGAATGGAACGTAAAGCCGAAACAAAAAAAGCAATACGAGAAAGTGCAAGCGGTACGCACACTGTTACAGTAAATGCGATTCGAGAATGTAACATGCAAAGCTGATTACAGTCTAATGAAGGGGAGTTTTGCATAACGATTGAGAGTTTTTCTTTCTGCGCGTAGAAAGATCTGATTGGTCGCTGTGTCTCTTTATTGTTTCGTCTCATAAGTTGTTTGAATTGGTGAATCACTTCACAACTGTCGTCGACCTCCAATCTTGCAAAAACTTCGGGGGATCGACGACACTTCATTACGAAGTGAAAAATTGGCTGCGGATTGATTTCAGCGAGTTTGTATCGTACCTATGAGGAATTGAAGTGAAAATAAATAAGCCAGCGCGCTAGCCGCCGATTTATTTATTTTGGTTGACCATTTGACCACTTTTTTATGTGTTATGGACAAAAGTTTTTACTATCAGATTTTATGTGATGTCATATGAATACATGAAGATGAAGGATAAGGAAGGTTCACTCATGTTTATATGTATATGTGTTTGATGGTAAATTCATTTTTTTTTAACAAATAAAAGAAGAAAAAGTGTTGAAAAATATAAAAATTATGAGAAAATATAGTTAGTTCACGTGATTGTCGGAGGTGGGACATTGATTGAATCAATCGCCGAAATTGGAAAATGGGCGCTGGAAAAAAAGAAGAAAGCAGTTGTTGATCAGCTCATTGAAGATCATGGCTACTCGTATGCGATTAACATCTTATTATCTGAAGAAGATGGTGTATTTGTCTGGCAAGGTGTAGAAGTAGAAGAAGCTCATACAGACTTCAAAAAATATTTGTTCAGGAATGGTTCATCGCGAGGAACGAACTATTCCCCGACAGCAAGAATTACAACGATCGATAATACGTTTCAACAGAAAGTGTTAGGATGGTTTAAAAAAGTTAAAGATGCTGAACACTCTTATTTTTTTTCTATCTATGAACTACTTATGAACAAACATGAAGAAATTGTTTTCAATATTCAAGAGAAACTTGATCAATTAAAAGATCGAGCTATCGTATCAATTAAAATAAATGGTAAATTTTTGTATGATTTACCTTTGTTCGTTGAAAAATTTTTACTTCTTGTCAATGAAAAAGACTTAGAGTTGTGTGCTACGAATCAAGTATGTTCAGTATGTGGAAAGCAAAAAGAGGTCGTCATCGGGAAAATGTCGGTGTTCCGTTTTTATACTCTGGACAAACCGGGGTTTATTACGGGAGGTTTTAATGAAGATTTAGCATGGAGGAATTTCCCTGTTTGTTTGAATTGCAAGGCGTTTATTGAAGAGGGAAGGAAAATCATCGAGGAAAAGCTAAAATTTCAGTTTTATGGTCTGTCTTATTTTCTTATTCCGAAATTTATTCTTCCGTCTAAAATTAGCCGTGAAGATTATGAAGATGTACTGTATCTTCTTTTTTCACAGTTAAAAGATATACGACTCCAAGATAGAAAAATCCAGTCATTTATGACGACGGAAGAAGATATATTAGCGGTGCTCGCGGATGCAAAAAACACCGTTTCTCTCCAGTTGTTGTTTTTACAAAAAATTCAAAGTGCAGAACGTATTTTGCTGCTTATTGAAGATGTTCTTCCGTCAAGGTTAAGAGAAATTTTTCAAGCGAAAGCGTATGTAGAGAAGGTGCTTTCTTTTACTGATCGTCAATTCCATTTTGGAATAGTTCGGACGTTTTTTAATAGCGACGTAGACCGCTATTTTCTGACTATTGTAGAACGAGTGTTTAAGAAAGAACCGATTCATTTCACTTTTTTAATACCTTTTATCATGAAAGAAATTCGTCGTGATTTTTATGAAATCGAATCAAACGTAAATTTTTTCTATAAGGTGAGACACGCTATATCTGTTATTCTCTTTCTCGAACAATGTGGGGTGTTAAAAATGAAAGGGGGCAGCGTAGTGCCGAGCAAATTTGACGTGTTATTCCAAACATTTGGTCAGCAGTTGGATACGAACGAGAAGAAAGCTATTTTTTTGTTAGGTGCGCTAACACAAATGTTACTAGAGGTACAGTGGAAAGAGAGAGGAAGTCAGCCGTTTGTGAAGCAATTGATGGGATTGAAAATGGACGAGCGTACGGTAAGAGGATTGCTTCCAAAAGTAGTAAATAAGCTAAAGGAGTATGACGCATATCAAAAAAGCCATCAGCAGCTGGCAGAAGATATTTCTTCATTGTTTATGTCGTCGCAAAGAAATTGGAAGTTATCTGTCGATGAGTTGAACTTTTATTTTGTTTGCGGAATGAATCTTGTTTCAAAAGTGAAAGAATGTTTATTTGAAAAGAAGGAGGAAAAAACGAATGTTGAACAATCGGTCTGAATTGCTGTTTTTATATGATGTAATGTGGGCAAATCCAAATGGTGATCCTGTTGATGAAAATAAACCTCGGATCGATGAGGAAACAGGAAAAAATATTGTAACCGATGTACGTTTGAAGCGAACCGTACGGGATTATTTGCACGATTACTTAGAAAAAGAGATCTTCGTTCGTGAAATTGCTGATGAAAACGAATACATTCAAGACGCAAAAATGCGCGCGGAAGATTTTTTAGTGAAGGAAGGTGAGAAGCAAAACAAATCCAAACTGTCCTTAGTTGAAATGAAAACGATCATTAACGAGCAAGTGTTAAATGAGTGTATCGACGTGCGGCTTTTTGGGGTAACTTTACCGATTGAAAAAAGTAGTAAGGAAGCGAGTTCTATTACGCATACAGGGCCAGTGCAATTTAAGATGGGACAGTCGCTACACTCTGTTAAGCTACACTATGTAAAAGGAACGGGTGCTTTTGCTTCGGGAAGCAAAAAGTCGACTAAAACGTTTCGTGAAGAGTATGTGTTGCCGTATTCGCTCATCTCCTTTTATGGCGTGATTAATGAAGTAGCGGCTAAATATACGAGGTTAACTGAAGAAGATGTACAGTTTATGCTCGAAGCAATGTGGAATGGAACAAAAAGCCTTATCTCTCGTTCTAAAGTGGGACAAATGCCACGGTTATTGATGAGGGTTGTATATAAAGAAAAGCATTTCCAAATTGGAGAATTAGACAAATATATATCTATTCATTCAGAAAAAGTTGATGAAGAGATCCGTGATGTCAGCGATTATGTACTAGATGTCTCCAATTTACTTCAAGTGTTGGAAAAGCATAGAGAGCGCATTGAACGAATTGAGTTAGCACAAGACGAGCGCCTCATTTGTAGTGAAAATTTAGTGAGATTTTTAGAAAGCAAAGGTTTTATCGTTGAACAAAAAACGTTTTAAGGGTGAAGTTACATGAATGTACTTATTTTTGACTTTTATGCCGATTTTGGACATTTTCGAAAAATATATTCGACTTCTTCACCCTTAACATATTCGGTCATCCCACCTACAGCTTTTTATGGGATTGTTGGCGCTATCATTGGATTAGAAAAAGAGGAGTACCTTAAATATGTGAATCATCATACAGTAAAATGTGCTATGCAACTACTTCATCCTGTAAAAAAAATAAGAGTGGGATTAAATCACATTAATACAAAAGGAAATGTGTGGATTCCGAAGCAGCGGAGAGAAGGGGCGCGAACACAAATTAGAACAGAGTTTTTACGCTTTCCGAAATATCGATGTTATGTACATTTCAATGATTCTATACTGTTTCATAAACTAATAGACTATGTAAAGTATGGGAAAAATGTGTATACGGTAAGCATGGGATTGAGTGAGTGTTTGGCCAAAATTGAATTCGTTTCGGTAGAAGAATTTGAGCAAAAAAAAGATGAACAAGCAATTGAAGTTGTAACAGCTGTTCCAGAACGCAAACTAAAAAAACTAGAAATTGAATTTGGAAAAGAGTATTTAAAAGAAAGATTACCTATACAAATAGACAATGAGCGAATTGTCAGCTTGTATGATGAGGTGCTATTTGAAGCAACGGGAAAACCTTTGACTGTTTCTGTGGATAGTTACTTAGTAAACAATCAAGGGGTAAAAATTGTTTTTCTTAATTAGAGCGCGTATGTCACTTCATGCGTGCTCTCTTTGTATATGGAGGGAACATGATGAATGAATTATGCTCGCATCCGAACTATCCCCTTCAGAGACATATAGAAGGGGTAAAGTTTTTGGCGTCACAATTTTTGCATGAAAAAAAACTCAATTTTACTGAGCAACAGTGGATACAAACGCTTGTTGAACACATCGCTTTGTTTCATGATATTGGAAAATCACATCAATACTTTCAAGATTATATTCGTGGGTTACGTGTGTCACAGCAATTAAAAACTCACGCATTGCTTTCTGCGTTTGTGTTTATGTCTTTTATAAAGAAATACGAAAATATTCATGATTTATGGAAATATCTCTCTTTCATCATCGTTAAACGCCATCACGGTAATTTAGATGATTGGTTTGAAGAATGGAAACAATTTGGAATTGATATAGAAGAACAATTGTTCAAACAAATTGAAGCGATAGATTTCCAAAAACTAAATGAGACATACGTGCATTTTCTTCCTGTCCTTTCGAACTACCCATTTACGAAAGGTGATTTTGAAAATGCTGTTCGTCATTTATTTGCGGAAAGTCGAAAAGTCCGTCGTTATATGATGCGTTGGAACAATGAAAACGATTCATTAGTTCCATATGTGCAATTTTTATTTTTATTCTCATTACTTTTGGATGCCGATAAGTCAGAAGCAGGAATTATGCAGAAAGAGGTACTGTCTTTTTCCGAAAGATGCTTTATTTCTTCTTCATTGATTGAAGAATACAAGAATAAGAAAAATTGGGAATATAGTGAAATTAATAGTCTGCGCGAGAAAGCATTTAAAGAAATTACGAACGTACCTATTGATGTAGCGAATCATTTTTATTCGTTACAACTGCCAACCGGCATGGGTAAGACACTTGCGTCTTTTCAGTTCGCACTTCGTCTTAGGAAAGCAATCGAAAAGGAAAAAGGGGTTATCCCACGTATTGTATATAGCTTGCCGTTTTTAAGTATTATCGATCAGACGTCAGCGGTATTAGAGGACATTTTTCGGACAAACAATATCGTTGTAGATCAACGTTTATTTTTGTCCCATCATCATTTATCGGAAATGGAATATTCGTTTGTGCACGATGAGGAACGATATGATACAGATTATGACGTGGCGAAATTGTTAATTGAGGGATGGAATTCGGAAATTATTTTAACGACATTTGTTCAACTTTTTCATACTATATTTACAAATCGAAATAAGTTGATACGGAAATTTCATCGGTTAGCGAATGCGGTCGTTATTATTGATGAAGTGCAGGCAATTCCTCATCGATATTGGCTTGTGGTAAAAGAAATGTTTCGAACTTTAGCAGAAGAGTTAAATTGTTATTTTTTATTTAGCACAGCGACGACACCGGCCATTTTTCAAAAAGATGAGATCGTACAGCTCGTTGAACCTTCGTCATATTTTCAAGCATTGTCGCGTGTTCAACTATTTCCTCATGTGCAAAATAATATGACTATTGATGAGTTTGTAAATCAACTTTGTTTAGAGGAAGAAAAAAGTTATTTGTTTATCGTGAATACAATTGATTGTGCGAAATATTTATATGAAAAACTAATGGAACATATTTGTCCAGAGAAAATGACATTTTTGTCAACACATATTCCTCCAAAGGAAAGATTACGAAGAATTCAACAGATTAAAGATGGAAAATACCGTATTGTTGTAAGTACACAAGTGGTAGAGGCTGGGGTTGATATTGATTTTGATGTTGTATATCGTGATCTTGCCCCATTAGATTCTATTCAACAAGCAGCAGGAAGATGTAATCGAAACGGTTTGAAAAAAGGAAATGTTCATGTAGTCTCATTAACGGATGGAAAACGTCGCTATGCTAGTTATATTTACGATTTAGTGCGTATCGATTTAACACACTCACTTTTGAAAAACTGTACCGTTATAGAGGAGAGCGAGTTTTTCTCTTTAATTGAAAAATATTTCGAACAACTCTCTATGAAAATGAATAATCGGGAGTCCCTCCAGCTTTTAAATGGAATCAAAAGTCTTTATTTCGATGGTGAAGCAACAGCGGAACGGATACCGATTTCCCATTTCCGTTTAATTGAAGAAGGAGAAGATAAGTTTGATGTGTTTATTGAATTAGATGAAGAAGCGAAAATGATATTTGAGCGCTTTGAGCAAGTGATTAGTATAAAAGATCCTTTTGAACGACAAAAGCAATTTGCGGCTATGAAGGCATCTTTTTATCAGTATGTTGTTTCTATTCCACGAAAAGTTAGCCATAAGCCACCTATTTTGCATGGGATAGGTTATATTAACGTAGATATGCTTGATGATTTTTATGACCAGGTGCTTGGATATAAAGCAAAAAGTGAAGGAATGATATGGTAGGTGGAAGCATGAACGATGAAATCTCTATTACTGGGACAGACATATGGTATTACTACATTTGTCATCGTGAAGTTTGGCTGATGAAACATCAAATCGCACCTGATCAGGAAGATGAATCACTTGATCTCGGGCGTTTTATCTCGGAAATGTACTATCGGCGAAATAAAAAAGAGTTGTCATTTGGAAATATTGTGATTGATCGCGTTCGTCAAGAAGATGGACAACTTGTTGTGGGAGAAGTGAAAAAATCGTCGCGATATATGAAAAGTGCAACTATGCAGCTTTTGTACTACTTAGATTACTTACGTCGAATGGGAATTGAGGCGAGGGGGGAGTTGCTTTTTCCAGAGGAACGGAAAAAAGAAGTGGTCGAATGGACGGAGGAAGCAAGGGTAGAGCTGGAGCGAGCGGTTAAGGAAATTCAGCAAATCTTGCGCATGCCGGTACCACCGAAACCAAAGAAAATCCAATTTTGTGCAAAATGTGCGTATCGTGAATATTGTTGGGCGGAGGAATGAAATGAAACGAACATTGTACATCTTTCAAAATGGTGAGTTGCGTCGCAAAGATCATAGCTTGTATTTCGAAACAGAAGGGCGCAAAAAGTATATTCCTGTTGAAAATACAAGTGATATATACATTTTTGGAGAAGTCGATGTATCGAAGCGATTTCTTGAGTTTGCTTCACAAAAACAAATTATCGTTCATTATTTTAACCATTATGGTTATTATGTTGGTTCGTTTTATCCGCGCGAACATTTGAACGCGGGGCATGTAATTTTAAAACAAGCAGAGCACTATTTAGATGGGGGGAAACGTTTAAATTTGGCGCGTCGATTTATTGAGGGATCGATCCAGCAAATGAGCCGAGTACTGAAATATTACCGTTCTCGTTTAGAGGTGAAGGATGTTTTCGATAACGTACTACATGATTTCGAAAAGGAGTCACTTTTGCTTTCTGACGTTCAATCGGTCGAGCAATTGATGGCATCGGAAGGGCATATGCGTGAAAAATATTATAGTACGTTTGATACAATTATTCGCCACCCTGATTTCGTATTTGAAAAGAGAACAAAGCGCCCACCGCATAATCGCTTGAATGCACTCATTAGTTTTGGAAATTCGATCGTGTATACGATGTGTTTGAGTGAAATCTACAAAACGTACTTGGATCCACGCATTGGTTTTTTGCATAGTACAAATTTCCGAAGGTTTTCACTTCATCTTGATGTTGCTGAAATATTTAAGCCTATTATTGTTGATCGTCTCATTTTTTCATTAATTAACAAAAAAATGCTAGCAAAAAAGCATTTCGATAAGCTAACGGACGGTATATTACTGTCAGAAGAAGGAAGAAAAATATTTGTGAGCGAATTAGAAAAGAAAATGCAAACAACGGTGCAGCATCGCCATTTAGGAAAATCTGTTTCGTATCGACGACTTATCCGTCTTGAGCTGTATAAAATTCAGAAGCATTTGTTAGGGGAGAAAGAGTATGAACCGTACGCAGCGAAATGGTAGGTGATGGATTTGTTTGTTATTTTAGTGTACGATTTTAATGAGAAGCGCGTAGCGAAGGCGTTAAAAATTGCTCGTAAATATCTTCATTGGGTACAAAATTCTGTGTTTGAAGGGGAGCTATCAGAAGCAAATTATAAGAAACTAAAAATTGAACTGCAAGCCATTATGCATCCGAATGAAGACTCTGTCATTTTTTATACGTTTCGTACACAAAAATATTCGAAGCGAGAAGAATTTGGACTGAAAAAAGGTGGAGAGGAATTTATTTTGTAGAGAGGAAGAAACGAATGCGATTAACGATTACATTGCGGGGAACAGATGGAACGGTGACATTACCGCTTCATTACCAGCAATATTTACAAGGGTTAATATATTATTCGCTAAGCGATGAGGCATTCGCTCGCTTTTTGCACGATCGTGGATTTCGGAAAGAAAAGCGATCGTTTAAGTTGTTCACTTTTAGTCGCTTGTTTGGTGAGCATCGTATTGAACATCGTGCGAAAACGATCACGTTTATTGATTCATTTCAATGGCACATTGGAACAGTACTTCCTGAATTAACGCAGCAACTAGGGGAGCATTTGCTGCTTCAGCCATATGTAAACATCGGTGATCAACGTGTCATCATTGAGCGAGTTGAAACGGAAAAGCGAACGATTGAACAGAGTGAAATTGAAATAGATATGTTGTCACCGATGACTGTATATAGCACGTACGAAACAGTAGATGGAAAGAAAAAAACACAGTTTTTCGCTTCGGACGACGAAGTGTTTTCACATTTAATAGAACGGAATTTTTATAACAAATACGAAGCGTATTACGGATTTCCACCGAGCGACCGACTATTTATTGAACCTGTCGATGTTCGGAAAAACGACCGCGTCGTAACGAGCTTTAAAGGCTTTTACATCACGGCATGGAAAGGGCGATATAAACTTATTTCTTCTCCGGAAAATTTAACGTTTTTGTACCGTGTAGGCATCGGTGGACGAAACTCGCAAGGATTCGGCATGTTCCGCATTATAAAAGGAAAGTGAAACATTTCACAACTGTCGTCGACCCCCAATCGTGCAAAAAACCCGGGGGATCGACGACAGCTCGTTTTTTGTGAATTTTTCAGTAATATCAATAAATACAGAGTATTGACTGAATTTTCGAAAGGATATATAATAGCGTTGTATAGCTTTTCCATATGTTGATTTATCAACGCTTTTTTGGGGTTTGTATCGTACCTATGAGGAATTGAAACGCGGATAAATGTGTACATTTTGTACAAACGCGAGGGTTTGTATCGTACCTATGAGGAATTGAAACTATTTTTTTTGCGGAAAATGTTGACATAGTTTTCATGGTTTGTATCGTACCTATGAGGAATTGAAACATCCGTATCGCATCGTTTTCAGTCAATTCATTTGCAAACGTTTGTATCGTACCTATGAGGAATTGAAACACAAATAGAAGGTTTCCACAAACCGTGTACCTTCAGTTTGTATCGTACCTATGAGGAATTGAAACTCCTTCATTTTTTCGGCTGCTTCTTTTGATGCCCCGCTTGTTTGTATCGTACCTATGAGGAATTGAAACACGGGAAATGTGGGCAGGTGTTAATATAGTATTCAAAAGGTTTGTATCGTACCTATGAGGAATTGAAACTTGTAACGATTCAATATCCATCGGATTCGACAACGAAGTTTGTATCGTACCTATGAGGAATTGAAACTATGCATCTGTTGTTGGAACTGCAAGTGCCTTTTTAGTTTGTATCGTACCTATGAGGAATTGAAACTCGTAACCTCTAACATTTTCAACGCAGAAGTTTGTTTGTATCGTACCTATGAGGAATTGAAACTACCGTTGTAACAACATAGCCTTCTCTTGTTTTGCAACAGTTTGTATCGTACCTATGAGGAATTGAAACTCTCCCGTTGAAAAACCTTGTCCATCCCATTCATCGTTTGTATCGTACCTATGAGGAATTGAAACTACGCTGAACCGCTTCTTTCATGGTTTGTTGGTTGGTTAGTTT
>OGCI01001770.1_pt1 | contig 16698 bp, 11 predicted proteins | sample 1570021 | NCBI WGS metagenome assembly OGCI01 (sample SAMN06264664, study PRJEB24512) | hot springs metagenome | isolation source: Hot spring water | place: South Africa: Tshipise | collected 2015-06-21 | reverse complement strand
CTAATTTCAAAATTTTATTGACATTGATGAACAAGTAATATAAAATTGAACAAATTAATGAATAAATTAAGGTAAAGATATGAGCAAGAGTAACCGCATCGGGATATTTATTATAACTTCCCTGCTAATTTCATTATTTAATCATTGTGGAAAGTCACCTTCCCAACCTGAAACACCTATCTCAACAGAAGTTGCTTTTTCAGGACAGGTTATCGACTTTGATACAGGCCAACCTATTTCAAACGCTGCTGTAAAAATTATTGCCGATTCAGTTTACGGTGTAGCAACAGACGCTACTGGTAATTTCACAAAAACAATCCGCCTTTCAAAAAGCATGGATGTTTTTGTAATTGCTTCGAAAGAAAATTACACAAGTGATACTTTAATTGTTTTTGCAGTACCCGGTAGAACCATTAACGTTCCCCAGCTAAAGATAAAAAGAATTTCTTCAACAACAGTATCAGGATCTCCTGCAAGTATTGTTCTTGTTAGACAAACTTATACATCAATTGGTGTTAGAGAAAGTGGACAAAACGAAACGACTACTTTAACATTTGAAGTAAGAGACTCCAGCGGAAATCCCATTGATATTAATAAAGCCGTCACAGTAAACTTCTATTTAGGTGCAAATCCAGGTGGAGGACTCTTTATTCATCCACCTTCACGTAAAACAAACAGTTTAGGGCAAGCATCAGTTAATGTAACGAGTGGAACTAAAGCCGGGATTGTTCAAATAATTGCAGAAGTGAACACTGAAACAAATTTAATTAGGTCAAAACCTGTTAGTGTGGCAATTCACGGCGGTTTACCAGATCATAATCACTTTAGTCTTGCTCCGGAGAAATTAAATTTTCCAGGATTAGTGAGTTATGGACTATCAAATAAAATTTCTGCCTATGTTGGTGATAAGTATTCAAATCCAGTTAAACCAGGAACGGTAGTTTACTTCTCAACCACTGGTGGAATAATAGAAGGCTCAGCTACTACAGATGAAATTGGTAGAGCTACAGTTCAATTAATTTCTGCACGTCCTGAGCCTATTCATCCAAATCTTGGTCCTGGATTTGCCTCGGTTACTGCCTTTACTGCTAATGAAAATAATCAAATCATAACTCGACAAATAGCAGTATTGTTCTCTGGTCCACCGGAAATTATGACCATCTCTCCGACTTCATTTAATATTTCTAATGGTGGTTCACAATTTTTTGTGTATACTGTTTCAGACGGAAATGGTAACCCACTGGCATCAGGCAATACAATAAGTGTTAAAGTTGAAGGTAACGTGAAAGCACAAGGTGATGTATCCGTAAATTTACCAGATACACAAAGTAGGTCATGGACACATTTTAGTTTTACTGTTACTGATTCGGACCCTGATGAAGATAGATTAGAACCTGTCACCATAACTATAGAAGTTGACGGACCCAACGGTAAAAATAAAATTTCAATTACTGGTACATCACGGTAATTTAATATAAACTACCGATTATCTGAAGTTACTTTATTTGCAAGGTGATGTTAACAACAGAAAGGTTGTGAGTCCGATCACAAAAGATAACATTTTCGTTAGTTAACTTCCTATCAAAAGCATTCCAATTCTGTAAACCATAAAACAAACAATAAACGCAATTGTTAAGGGGAGTAAATTTGAAATCACAGTCCACTTCACACTCCGTGTTTCCTTGTAAATTGTCCAGGTTGTTGTCGAGCAAGGATAGTGAAGCAATGAGAAGAACATCAAACAAATAGCAGTCAATACAGTCCATTCATTTTGAATAAAAAGCTCTTTTAATTGATCAAGCTCAAGATCTATCATCTTGGAACCTGATGAATATATCATAATAATTGTTGGTATAATAATCTCATTAGCAGGTATTGCAATTATATATGCTAGTAAAATTACTCCATCCAATCCAATAGCCTTTCCAACAGGTTGAAGAAAATCTACACCATATGACATTAACGTTTTTCCATTTAATGTTACATTTCCTAAAATCCAAATTAAACCACCTGCTGGTGCAGACATAGCGACAGCTCTACCAAGAACAAAGAGAGTTCTATCGATAAAGGAAGTATAAAGAATTCTGAGAATCTGTGGTTTTCTATATGGCGGTAATTCCAATTTAAATGCAGATGGTTCTCCTTTTAAGAGAGTTTTACTTAAAAATTTTGAGACTAAAAGAGTTATCAGAATTCCAAATAAAGTTATCAGCAAAACAGTTCCAGCAGCAGCAAATGAAGAAATACTTGCTGGAAATGAAGCAGCAACAAAAATGGAAGAAAGCATTATTATAAGAGGCCATCTACCATTACACGGAACAAAATTATTTGTAAGTATAGCGATTAATCTCTCACGAGGTGAATCAATTATTCTTGTCGATACAACACCTGCAGCATTGCATCCGAAACCCATTCCCATTGTTAAAGCCTGTTTTCCATGAGCACCTGCCCATTTAAATAGTTTATCTAAATTAAAGGCTACTCGAGGTAAATAACCCGCATCTTCGAGTATTGTAAAAATCGGGAAAAATATTGCCATTGGCGGAAACATCACAGAAACTACCCACGCAACACTTCTGTAAACTCCATCAACTAAAAATCCAGTAAGCCACCTTGGACTGTTTAACAGTATAAAAAAACTTTTCAGATGCTCTTCAAACCAAAATAATCCAGAAGCAATTAACTTTGAAGGAACGTTCGCACCTTTGATAGTGATGAAAAAAACACTCGTTAACAATAAAAGCATTATAGGAAAACCGAAATACCTGGAAGTAAATAATTGATCTAGTTTTAGCTCAAAATCTATGATTCCATTTTTTTTCTTCTTAACACATCGTGAAGTAATTTTAGTGGCTGTTTGATAAATTGATTCGACTAAATCATCTTCTATTCGTTTACGAGTTTCTTGATCACAGCTGTTTATTATTTCAATAATTTTTAAAACATTCTCATTTTTCACTTTACCAACTCCATCACTCAAGTTTTCCTTTGTTGACCAACTCAACAAGTTTTCCATTTTTAATCGCATTGAAAATTTTTGAATCACCTTCGAGCAAACGCATAGCAATCCATTCAGCACTATATAAATCAGTAAATGATTCATTTATTAAAGGCACAAGTAAATCAATTTTCTTTCTAATAGAATCTTTCATCTTAATTTTTCTTGGATTAGGTTTGATTAATCGAGTAGCAACTAAATACATTTTTTCTTTTAGCTCTTCTATTCCTTCACCCGATTTTGCATTAGTTAATACAACAGGAACTCCAATCTCCTTTTCAAGTTGTTCTTTATCTATTTCAAAACCTTTTCTTCTTGCTTCATCAATCAGATTTACGCAAAGTACGCATCTATATGTTATTTGCATTATTTGAAATGCTAAATTCAAATTTCTCTCAAGCACTGAGGCATCGCAAACAATGATAGTTGCATCAGGATTTCCAAATAAAATAAAATCTCTTGCTACCTCTTCATCTTCAGAAGTGCTTAATAAGGAATAAGTACCTGGTAAATCAATTAACTTAAACTCTTCATTCTTAAAAGTAAATTCACCTTCAGCTTTTTTTACAGTTTTTCCCGGCCAATTTCCAGTGTGTTGTCTAAGTCCAGTTAGTCGATTAAAAATTGTACTTTTACCAGTGTTTGGATTACCAGCAAGGGCTATTACATTGTTTTTTCTCTCTGGCATTATTTCAATCTGATAAAGATCTTCAGTGTGAGCAGTTTTTCTCTTAAAGATTCTCATTTCAGTTTACAAGCTCCACTATAATTTTCTCACTTTCTTCCCTTCTTAATGCTATCAAAGTTCCCCTTACTGCATAAGCTACTGGGTCACCAAGAGGACTTTCGAATACTACCATAACGTCTGTTCCTGGAATGAAACCTAAATCAAATAGTCTTCTACGCGTTAAACCATTAAGATTTAACTCTCTAATAATTGCTTTCTCCCCTTTTTTTAATTCTGAAAGTTTTTTTATCATCTCAAAATTTCTGCAAAAACATTTTGAGCAAGTTTTTCGCTAACAGTGTGATTTCTGTTTTCTATTTCTATTACCATTGAGTTATCAAAATTCCTTTTTTCAATTACACTAAATTTTTTTCCTATTGTCAGTCCTATTTCGAATAAGTGATGTAATAATTCACTACTTTGATCATTAACTTTGCGAACAAATCCTGATTTATTTACTTTAAATTCTGATAACTTTACCAACTTCTTTTGCTTTGGGACAAATCCATTCTTTCTGGGAATAGGATGTCCATGCGGATCAAACTCTGGATTATTCATAAACCCCTCAAGTCTGTCTATCAAATCATCAGAAGAGCTATGTTCAAGATTCTCCGCCTCTTCATCAATTTTGTACCAGGGTACTTTAATAACTTCATAAAGAAATGTTTCCCAGATGCGGTGTCGTCGTACCAGTTTCACAGCCTCTATTTTTCCTTTTTGCAATAATTGAATTCCTCTATATGGAACATAACTGAGATATTTCTCATTGCTCAATTTTCTTAACATTTCAGAAACTGCAGCGTTTGAAATCTGTAACTGTTCTGCAATTAATGATGCGTTAACTAAAATTCCATCTTCTAAATTTTTGTATATAACTCTTAAATAATCTTCCTTTGAGACTGTGCTCATTTTATTATGTCTTTTTTATTAAATTTAGGTATTCCTAAAACAATCTTCAAGGATAACCTAAGATTTTTTTCTATGGTAAATTTTAACTGACTTCTGGCTGAATCATATTAAATCAAAAATCAATTAACTTCTTGTTTTCATTCTAACACTTTTAAGGAAGTTATTTAAAGATAAAGACTTCATGTTCTATTCTGGTACAATTTTATCCTTCAATTAGAACTCGTCTTTTCTAAGCCATGTCAAAATCCAAATAATGTATAAAATTAAGTCAATATCTCTATTTGAAACACTGATTATAATATTATCATCAAAAATTTTTAAAATTTTCGCTATATCAAAATGGCCAAAATTATGCTTTTAAAGTACATAACAAAACAGAGGATTGGAAAAATGTCTAAAATCTATACAAAATTCGAAAGTCTAAAATATTTTGCATTAATACTAACGATTTTAACTTTCCAGAATATTTTTGCACAAGTAAAAGGTCTGCAACCGCAAGATTATACAAGCATTGCGAGAGTTTCTAGCACTGGTCAAGGTAAAAATCTGACCTACATCAATCCATATACAAATACATCAACTACAACTTTCTCCGGTGTATTTAATGGAACTCTTAATAACCAGCCTAAAAAGTTCTATTGTATTGATCTTCAACAATATCTGGTATACAATCAGGACTATTGGGATGAAGGGTACACAAGCTCAGAAGTAACATATATTCTCAATAATTACTTCCCCTATAAAACGTCCTATCCGGGGATGCTAACAGATATAAACCGAGAAGCGGCTGCCATTCAAGTGGCAATTTGGAAGTTTACAGATAATGTTGATCCAAATACTGTATCTAACGACAATATCGTAAAAACAAGAGCATTACAAATAGTTTCAGACGCTATTGCAAATCACAATAATGTTAAACCAATTAATACTCTATTGTTAGTCTTACCATCTTATTCATATATCGTAGGTACATCAATTCAATTTTACGTTTTTGCATTCGATATAAATGGTAATCCTGTACCTGGTGCTACCATTTATATATCCACTACGCTAGGAAATTTAAGTGCAGACTCAGCAGTAACGAATAGCGCAGGGCAGGTAGGACCAATAATATTAACTCATAATGGAGTTGGAAGCGCTGTTATAACAGCACGTGCAGATGTTGTAATACCACAAGGAACACGGTACGTACACAAAACAGATCCTAATGGAAAACAAAAACTAGTATTAGCAACACCAGGTTTTGATACAAAGCAGGTACAAGATACAGTCAGTTGGTACGTTCCTCAACTATGCGATTTGACTGGATATATTACCTATACACAAGGTGGATGGGGAGGACCAAGTTCCAGTGTTCCAGGAAAATTAAGAGATATGTATTTCAACCTGGTTTTCCCGAATAATCTCGAAGCTGGTTCAACATATAAGATAGTTCTCACAAATGCCGCAGCTGTCGCAAATTTTCTTCCCCAAGGTGGAACTCCAAATGCATTAATAACAAATTACATTAATCCAATAACTACAAGTTCTGGTATTCTAGGTGGTCAAATTGTAGCATTGAAATTAAATGTAATGTTCAATAATGCTGGTTACCTTGGAAATAATCCTGTGCCATTAGGTGATCTTTTTATCAAATATGGTCCTTTTGCCGGTTGGAAAGTTTCTGACTTCCTTGCATTTGCAGAGCAAGCATTGGGAGGCGGACCACTCGATGGTTTTACTTTTGCTCAAATCAATCAAACAGCTCTATACATAAACGAAAACTTTGATGGTGGTAAAATAAACAACGGCTATCTTGATTGTGAGCAAAATGTTTTGGGCAAAATAGGTGATTTTGTCTGGTTTGATACAAACGAAAATGGTATACAAGATTTTGGTGAAAACGGTGTTCCTGGAATCCTTGTGAAATTATTTGATTGTAATGATGTATTAATTGACTCTACTTTTACAGATGCTAATGGTTACTATCTCTTCCAGAATCTACAACCTGGTAATTATTACGTAAAATTTGAAATTCCAGCCATCTATCAATTCACTATGATGGATCAAGGCAGTGACGATGCATTAGATTCTGATGTTCATCCTTCTACCGGTAAAACTGTATGTTTCTCTCTTGCTCCAGGTGAAAACAATACCACTATTGATGCTGGAATTTACTATCAAAAAGCATCACTTGGTGATTTTGTCTGGTTTGATACAAACGAAAATGGTATACAAGATTTTGGTGAAAACGGTGTTCCTGGAATCCTTGTGAAATTATTTGATTGTAATGATGTATTAATTGACTCTACTTTTACAGATGCTAATGGTTACTATCTCTTCCAGAATCTACAACCTGGTAATTATTACGTAAAATTTGAAATTCCAGCCATCTATCAATTCACTATGATGGATCAAGGCAGTGACGATGCATTAGATTCTGATGTTCATCCTTCTACCGGTAAAACTGTATGTTTCTCTCTTGCTCCAGGTGAAAACAATACCACTATTGATGCTGGAATTTACTTCAAAAAAAGTTCAATTGGAGATTTCATTTGGAATGACGAGAATATGAATGGAATACAAGACGATGGTGAACAAGGGTTAGCCAATATAATTGTTAAACTTTATGATTGTGATGACAATTTCATTGCTCAAACTATAACCGATTCTACTGGAAACTATTCATTTACGAATCTATTGCCTGGGAATTACAAAATTGATGTTGTATTACCCAATGGTTATCAATTTAGTCCAATTAATCAAGGAAGCGATGATACAAAAGATTCCGACGTTAATCCGTTGAATGGTATAAGTGAATGCATCACTGTACAAGCTGGCGAGAATATAACTCATCTTGATGCAGGAATGCATTTAATTCCACCTCCCCCAGTTTGTTCAATTGGAGATAGAGTGTGGTTTGATACAGATAAAGATGGATTCCAAGATGCAAACGAAATCGGAATTTCAGGAGTAACAGTTGTACTTTACGATTGCCAAAATAACTATATAGATAGTACTGTAACCGATTCTGAAGGTTACTATTCATTTAATAATTTAATGGCTGGAACATACAAGTTCAAAGTGATTGCACCGGAAGGAATGTCATTCTCACCAAAAGACAATGTTGGAAATGATTTACTTGATTCAGATGTCGATCCAATAACAGGTGTTAGTGTGTGCATAGTACTTAATCCACCAGATTGTGGTGAGAATGATGTTAAGTGGGATGCCGGACTCTATCCAACTCCACCTGCTCCAACATGTCCAATTGGTGACAGAGTATGGAACGATATAAATAAGAACGGAATTCAAGATTATGGTGAACCAGGTGTTGGGTATGTAACCGTAAAATTACTTGATTGCTCTGGTCAAGTAATACAAACAACTCAAACAGATGATTATGGCTTCTATCTTTTCAACAACATTCCTGCCGGTAATTACAAATTAAGATTCATTCCACCGGTGGGATATACATTAACATTAAAAGATCAGGGAATAAATGATTTACTCGATTCTGATGCTGATCCTGTAACTGGAATGACCACTTGTTTCCCAATTGAAGCCCCATATTGTGATAGTAATGCCATTAGATGGGATGCTGGTGTTTATAAACTTAAAGGTTCAATTGGTGACTTTGTATGGCATGATGTGAATGGAAACGGAATTCAGGACGCTGGTGAACCCGGTGTTTCAGGAATTCCTGTAAACCTTTATGATTGCAATAACAATCTTATAAGCTCAACTACAACCAATAATCAAGGTAAATACCTCTTCAACGATTTGATGCCTGGCAATTACTACATAAAATTCTTTGCTCCAACGGGATTCTTATTCACGATGAAAGATCAAGGTTCTAATGATCAAAAAGATTCTGACGCTGATCCAATTTCAGGTAAAACTATATGTTTCACTCTTAATGCTGGTCAAGATGATTTAAGCTGGGATGCTGGTTTATCCGAATGCATAGTCGGAGCAACGGTATGTGGTGTTGTATTTGAAGATAAAAATGGAAACGGCTTGATGGATGTTGACGAAGTTGGTATACCAAATGTTGTAATTAAACTCTGGGATACTTCCGCTAATTTAATTAACCAAACACATACAGATGAATTAGGTAGATTTAAGTTCCTCTATGTACTTGATGGTCAATATCATGTTCAAGAAATTGATCCTCCTGGATATATTTCAACCACACCAAATTCTTACTTAATCACTGTTAGCGGACAAGATATTTGCAATATTAAATTTGGCGACAAAGTAAAACCTGTTCCCGAACCGTGTGATTTAACGAAATATAGAACTTATACACAAGATCAATGGTGCTTAGAACCAGCAAAATCACTTCTAGAATCTAAATTTGGAGTAATTTTCCCACACGGTATGGAAATAGGTGGTCAAGGTTCACCTTATAAAGCAACATTCACAAATTCAAACGCAATTAAATCATTCCTCCCACAAATCGGTTCACCTAGTTCGTTCATTAATAATTACATTAATCCGATAACTACTTCAGCAGGAGAATTTGCTGGTCACGTTGCTGCTTTAACTTTGAATGTTGCATTTAATGACTCTGGATTCTTAGGTTCAACTTCTACCACAAAGCTTGGCAACCTTGTAGTTAATTCGGGTCCATTAAAAGATTATAAAGTTTATGAAGTACTAACCCTAGCTCACATTGCCCTTGGTGGTGGTTCAACTCCATTCACAATCCAAACATTAAACGATGCTGTTAAATTTATTAACTACAACTTTGCATGTGATTGCAACTTTGGATTCTTGAGTTGTCCAGAACCACCAGATACAACAAGTGGTGGCTTTGATGCTGGAGTTGAATCTAATGCAAATCTTGCTGATTTATTACTACAAAGATTAACGAAGATTGAATATGGAATGACAACTAAAATTTTAAGAAATCCAAAAATTGCCTTCTCTGCAAGTATTGGTCTCTTTGAGTTACTACCACAATATGGTCCAATGGGTTCAATTCCAAGAGAAGCCACACCATTTGATATACTTGGAATTTCTAATGCAACATCTGCATATGCTGTTGATTACAATCTGCCTTCAAGAAATCAAGAAATTAGAATTGCCGGTGTGTTTGCTACTACTACAACACCGCCATATGTTTACGAACACACCAAAGCAATTTGTGACCGATTAATTGATGCTGAGCTCAATTCATTAACACAGGTTAAAGTCGGTGAAAACTACTTCTATGCCGCAGTTATCCATAGACCTAATGAAAATATTACCGATTATACTATAACCTTCAGTGTCTATGAAAAAGGTAATACGTTCATTTTCGATTCTCGATGGTTGATTGAAGATTATAATGTGCCATCCGGTGTTTCTAACATTTATAATTTCCAGGTCTGGGCTAACAACTTTAAAAACGCAAGTTATCTCGTAAGCCAGATTATTGAACAATTCAAAATGAAAGGAAATGTTGAATTCCTGAATCGTGCTCAAATTTCTAACTCGATGGTGTATGTCCAGAAAGGCAAGTACTATCATAATGGAAAGGTTGAGATGATTATTAAAAATGAGAAAAATACTTCTGAAAATATAGCAGTGCTCGTTAGAGCAAGACACACACAAGGTGGTGAAAGAATTGAGCAAATGAGTACTTTCACTTTAATTCCGGGAACTAATAGTGTTTCACTCAAAACCGGAATCTTAAGTGATGCTAATATCTATATCATCGCATCGAATGGATTTAAAGATGAAATCTTTGTAAGTGGCGGTGCATACACCTTCTTGAGTGGACAGAATTCCACAGTCGATATCTTCGAAACAAAATCCTATCCTGCCCAGGACAAATCAGCTTATCCAGAAGGTTCGTTGATTCTTGCTGGTGGTGTTAGAATGGAAGGAAAGCTTAATGATTGGATAACTATGTTCCGATCACTTACACCTAATACAGCGCCTGTTGATTTAAGTGACTATGAATCAATTAGATTTACAATTAAGGGTAAAGGAATCGTTTGGTTAAGAATTGAACAGGATGGTGTAATTAATTGGAACTTCCATATGAAAAAACTAGTCCTTGAAAATGTCGAGAGAACTTACATCATTAACTTAAAAGAATTTGCGCAACGCGAAGGTTCCGGAAATACAATTGACTTAACGAAAATAAGAAAAATCTCTCTAGTATATGAAAAACGTGATAACATGGATCTTAGTAATTACGAAGTAGAGATCAAAAACATAGCATTCTTACCAAAGAATAACGATAAGAAAAATACTGCCAGTGAATTACCGAGAGAATACAAGTTAAGTCAGAATTACCCCAACCCATTTAATCCAACAACTATGATTGAGTACTCTATTCTCAATCACGAGTTTGTCAATTTGAAGGTGTATGATATACTTGGTCGTGAGGTCGCAACTTTGGTAAATGAAGTTAAATCACCCGGAACTTATTCCGTTAGATTTGATGCAAGCAATTTAAGCTCTGGTGTTTATATCTACAGATTGCAAACAGATTCATTTACATCAACGAAAAAAATGATCTTACAAAAGTAATTTCAAAACGACTCTCCTTTACCTCTCCTGAAAGGCGTCCGTTATGGACGCCTTTTAATTTCTTATTGAGTCAAATAACTTAAAAATATTAACTAATCAATTTGTAAATAGCGCCTTAAAAGAATGGATTTGTCAAATGATCAAAATTTTATTAACATTTCATATAAAAAATTAGGAGATTAAAATGTTTTATAAATCAATTCACTTTTTATTAGTAATTCTTTTTATCTCAAAACTGGTTTACTCGCAAGAATCAAACAAAGAAATTAATTCTTCCGGAGGTGGAAAGGGGTTCTTCATGTTTGGTTGGATCAAATCTGACTTAAATGATTTAAATGCTAGACTCGTTAAATCAAACTACCCTGAACTTTCTAAAAATCAATTCTCTTTTGGTGGAGGCGGTTTCGGAAAGATTAATAGAATAATGATTGGAGGTCAAGGACATGGATTTAGTAGTAACATTATCACAAAAGGAAACTACAATCTTAAATATTCTGGTGGTTACGGACTTTTTGATTTGGGGTATGTATTTTTTTCTTTAAGTGGAGTTGATATTTTTTCGATGATTGGTTTTGGTGGCGGAGGAATTTTAATTGATATTTATGAGAATAAACCAATTAGGTTTGATGAAATATTGGATAATCCAAAAAGAGGAGTTCAATTAAGCTCCGCTGGATTTTTAGTAAATTTTTCATTTGGACTTGATTATTTAATCAATCTTAGTGATCAATCAAATGATCGTGGAGGAATTGCACTTGGTTTAAGATTGGGCTATTTATTTTCACCATACATGTCTGACTGGAAAATTAGTGAAGAAGTTGATGCATTAAATGGACCAAAACCAAATATGAACGGTTTCTATTTACATTTTATGATTGGTGGCGGTGGTACAGGAAGAAATTAAAATATCACTAACAATCAAATACCTCTCATCCTGATTTACATCAAGGGTGAGATGTCTTTTATTCAAAAGAACCTTAAAAAAATCATATAAAATAAATATCACTTAATTTTTATGTTGAAATAATTCCTTACAACTTTTTTATCAAATAAGGCAAACCTTGCATTGAAGTAAATTCACACTTTAGAGTTAAATCACATCAACTCTATTTAATTAGAAAACTCTTTCATAATTTTGTATAAAATAAACAAATAAAAGGGAATAAATTATGGCACGACCAAAATTTACAAATGAACCAGTTCTCGATTTTACCATTCCCAAAAATTTAAACAGATTGAAAAGAGCTATCGCAGAAGTCGAAAAGAATTTTGGCAAAGAATATCCTTTGATTATAAACGGTGAAAGAATTTATACTGAATCTAAGTTCCCTTCAATCAATCCATCTTTTAGAAATCAGGCAATAGGTTATTTTTCAAAAGCTAATAAAGAATTAGCAGAAAAGTCAGTTGAAGTTGCAACTGAAGCGTTTAAATCTTGGAAAAAAGTGCCACCAGAAAAAAGAGCAAAAGTATTATTTCGTGCTGCTGAAATTATTAGACGAAGAAGATTTGAAATAAACGCATGGATGATTTCAGAAGTTGGAAAGAATTGGCTGGAAGCAGATGCCGATACCTGTGAAGCAATTGATTTCCTTGAATTTTACGGTCGTGAGATGCTGAGATATGCTCAAAAACAACCTCTGACAAAAGTCAAAGGCGAAATCAATGAATTAGTTTACTTACCTCTTGGTGTTGGAGTAGTTATTCCACCATGGAATTTTCCATTTGCAATTCTTGTTGGTATGACCTCAGCTTCAATTGTTACCGGCAATACTGTTGTATTAAAACCTTCTAGTGATTCTCCTATGATGGGATATCTATTCACCGAAATTATGGAAAAGGCTGGTCTACCAAAAGGTGTATTAAATTTTGTACCTGGATCGGGTGGAGAAGTAGGTGATACTTTAGTAGCTCATCCTAAAACTAGATTTATTGCCTTTACAGGATCAAAAGAAGTTGGACTTCATATCAATGAACTTGCTGCAAAACATCAACCTGGTCAAATTTGGATAAAGAGGGTTGTCGCCGAAATGGGTGGCAAAGATTCAATTATAGTTGATAGCGAAGCCGATTTAAAGGCAGCTGTTGAAGGTGTTGTAATTTCTGCTTTTGGTTTCCAGGGCCAAAAATGCTCAGCTTGTTCCAGAGCAATTGTCGATGAAAAAGTGTATGATAAATTTGTCGAAATGATTAAAGAAAGAGTTGAAAAGATCAAAGTTGGTCCTGCAAAGGATAACTTCCCAATGGGACCTGTTATTAATGAAAAAGCTCAGTTGTCAATTTTAAGCTACATAGAGGTTGGCAAAAATGAAGGAAAGCTTTTAACTGGTGGAAATAAAATTGATGGTGAAGGATTCTATATTGAGCCTACCGTTTTTATTGATGTTGATCCTATGGCAAGAATTTCTCAAGAAGAAATTTTTGGTCCCGTTCTGGCTGTCATAAAAGCAAAAGATTTTGATCATGCATTAGAGATTGCGAATAACACCGAGTATGGTCTAACAGGATCAGTTTACACTAAAAACAGAAAGAAAATTCAAAAAGCACGAGAAGAATTTTTCGTCGGTAACTTATATTTCAACAGAAAATGTACGGGCGCCTTAGTTGGTGGCCATCCATTTGGTGGCTTCAATATGAGTGGAACTGATTCAAAAGCTGGTGGAAGAGATTATCTATTGTTATTTTTACAAGCCAAAGTCTCGAGTGAAAAGGTCAATTAAATTTGATAATAAAATTTTCGGCTGATCGAGTTATCCTGATAAAAACTTTCCAACTCGGTCAGCTTAATCTACTTAAGATAAAATAAGGATATAATTATGAAAATACATGAATACCAGGCAAAAGAAATTCTAAAAAAATTTAACGTTGCAGTACCAAAGGGACGCGTTGCAAATACTCCTGAGGAAGCTTTAGAAATAGCAAAAGAGATTGGGGGTGAAGTTTGGGTAGTTAAAGCACAAATACATGCAGGCGGTAGAGGAAAAGCAGGGGGAATAAAATTAGCAAAAAGTCTTGAAGATGTTTTTGAGTTCACAAAACAAATGATAGGGATGAGATTAGTAACTCATCAAACTGGACTTGAAGGCAGAATTGTTCAAAAAGTTTTAATAGAAGAAGGCATGAACATCGAAAAAGAATTTTACGCAGGTATTACTTTAGATAGATCTACATCAAAAAATGTTTTAATGGTTTCTACTGAAGGTGGAGTTGAGATTGAAAAAGTGGCTGAGGAAACTCCTGAAAAAATTCTGAAAGCATATATAGAACCTTCAATTGGACTCCAACATTATCAAGTTCGAAAACTAGTTTTTGGGCTTGGACTCGAAGGAGAAAAATTCAAAAATGCAGTTAACTTTCTCTTAGGATTATATAATGCATATGAGTCAACTGATGCATCTCTTGCTGAGATAAATCCTTTAGTAGTGACTAAAGATGGTCGGGTTCTTGCATTGGATGCAAAGATGAATTTTGATGATAACTCGCTTTACAGACACCCTGAGATTGTAGATTTAAGAGATTTGAATGAAGAAGATCCGCTTGAAATTGAAGCATCAAAATTTAATCTTAATTACATCAAGCTTGATGGTAATGTTGGATGTATGGTTAACGGTGCAGGATTAGCCATGGCGACAATGGATATCATTAAACTTGCTGGCGGAGAACCTGCAAATTTTCTTGATGTAGGTGGAACAGCCAGAGCAGAAACCGTTGAACATGGCTTCAGAATCATTTTAAGTGACCCAAATGTTAAGGCCATTCTGATAAATATTTTTGGTGGCATTGTTAGATGTGATCGAGTAGCTCAAGGTGTTATCGAAGCCTCAAAAAAGGTTAATGTGAATGTTCCTATTGTCATACGCCTCGAAGGAACTAATGCGATAGAAGCAAACGAGCTTCTCAACAACTCTGGTTTGAATTTCTTAGTTGCATCTAGCTTAAAAGATGCTGCAGAAAAAGTAACAAGTGTTATCAAGAATTAAAAAGCAGAGCGAAATTTCAATCGCTTCGCTTTCTTTATAAAAAACATAAAAGTTAAATTTCATTAATTAACTTTTAGCTAGCCATTTTTCGAGAGCTGATAATAAATTTTTCATGGCTTCAACTAAAGGGTAATGTTGTTCATTTTTTATATTCTCTAATATTTCCTTATGGATTTGAGTATAATCATAATTCATTTTTTTTACAAATTCTACGCCTCTTTTAGAAAGATATAATCTCATATTCCTTCGATCTTGTGAGTCAATTTCTCGCACAACAAAACCTTTTTGAACTAAGCCATCAATGATCCTTGTTAATCTACTTGCACTAAGTTTTAAACGACTGGCAATTTCTCTATTATTAATTACCTCCCCTTCTTGCATACTTCTCAAGCAACGAAATTCAGCTTGAGTCAAATCATGAGACTTTGCTAATCTTTCTTCTTTCTCATGACAACTACCTAATAACTTGAAAGTCAAGTCAGCAAGATTTCTGGCCGTAGTATCAAGATCTTTGTCATTCATTTTTTCCTCCCATAATTTTAAGCTTTAAAATTGAACAAGTTAATTCTTAGGTACAGGATGTTTAATTTTCTCCCATGCTTCAGAAAAATCTATTTCCTTGTAAGTTGGACTTTCGGGATTATGGCATTGTACACAGAGGTCTTTATAATTTTCATATATAATCAGTCCATTTTTAACTGCCTCTTCACGATTCTTCATAATTTTCATGTCTTTATAATGTGAACCTGGACCATGACATGTTTCACATTGAACACCATCTTCGACTTTAAATTTCTTGCCAATTAAAGATGCATCAACATTATACCCAGATGCATGACATTTCAAACAAAATTCCGTTTTTGCTGCTGGTGTTTCAAAGCCTTTCTCTTTAGCTATTTTGTCAGCTTCAGCTGTTAATAATGTTTGATACGCTTTTGAATGACCAGAATTTTTCCAAATGTCAAACTGTTTACCTTGTTTCTCAGTCTTATGACACATAACACATGGTTCAACACCAATGTATCCAAACTTTTTCGGATCTTCTTGAAATCCAGTTATAAAGATTATAACCGGAATTAGTAAAAATAAATAAACCAACCTTTTTTTCATTTTGATTTCTCCTTTATTGTTAGCATAAAGTGGTTATTTTACATCATTTTGACAATATCAAACTAATTTTGTTACATAACATTCAAAACTTTTATGAAATTGGAGGAGCTTTAGGAATGTAGCCCCTCCAAATATAAATTTTATTTTAAGGACCAGTTACATAAGGATAGTTTTTGATATCATTTGCAGGGACAAACTTTGTACCAGGCATAGTGTCGTAAATCATCGCATTAGTACCATAAAGTAACGATCGTGCATCATAACCGAGAGCTCTTAAAAAGGCAACAATATGAGCACTTGTTTGACCGGTATAGCAATATACTACTATTGGTTTATTTATTGGAAGAGTTTTCAAATGAGTAGTTGACTTTAAATCACTTCTTGGTGTATATTGAACAGATCCTGGTATGTGGCCTTGATTATAATGATCAGCAGGACGATAATCAACGATATAATAATTATTTAAA
>OGCI01001769.1_pt1 | contig 16702 bp, 12 predicted proteins | sample 1570021 | NCBI WGS metagenome assembly OGCI01 (sample SAMN06264664, study PRJEB24512) | hot springs metagenome | isolation source: Hot spring water | place: South Africa: Tshipise | collected 2015-06-21 | reverse complement strand
CTACCCCTGTCTGGACACCACCTGTGCAAAGCCTGAAGCATCTTCTTCCCGGGGGACGTCTGGTCATTAATGCCATCCGCAAAGAACATGCGGACCTCTCCATCTGGCTGTCTCTTGAATATGAACGGGATCTCTGGATGGAAAAAGAGATCAAGAGCGTTGCCAATGTCACCCGGAATGACGTGAGTGAGTTTCTCAAACTCGCTTCACAGATTCCAATCATTCCAGAAGTGGAGGTCTTCTCCCTGGAAGAAGCCAATCTGGCATTGAAAACCCTCAAACAACGGAAAATCCGTGGCGCAAAGGTGCTGAAAATCCTGTAATCACAAGTCCTGATAAGATACCTGCCAGCAAGATGATCATGTACCGTCGGCTGTATGGATCTGTACAGGGTTTCATGGAAACTCAGCCAACATTTTTTGTGCTAATTTTCTGGTATCCTGATATAGAATATATACAACAATCGGTTGGGAGCGCTAACAATGACCGAACTCAACCTTTCCATCATGGATCGCGGTCCAGATACTCTGAAGTATCTCAAACCCCTGCTGGACCAGTTTTATCATCAACAAAACATTCGCGTAAATGTCCATCTTATTGGCTGGCAGAATGGGCGCAGTGAACTGGTACGCTATGCCATCTATCATACTGCCCCGGATGTCTCGGAAGTGGGCACAACCTGGACCAGCGATTTGATAGCCATGAACGCTCTGCGACCTTTTTCCCCCAGTGAGGTGGAAATCTTCACACAGACAGGCGACTTCCTTCCCGCCGCATGGGAAAGCACCCATCTGGCTGGCAGAGCCGAAATTGTATGGTCCATTCCATGGCTGGCGGAGAGTATTCTGGTCCATTACCGGAAAGATTTACTGGAAAAAGCCGGGTTGGACCCCGTCAGCGCTTTCAGCACCCTCCCACAATTCCAGAAAACCGCTGAAGCCTTAAGAGCCACCGGAGTGCCCATTCCGGTAGCATTGCCTGGCAAGAACAGCAACACCGTCCTGCTCCAGGCAATGGCGTCGTGGATCTGGCGTTTTGGAGGTGATTTTGTATCCCCCGATGGAAAAAAAGTGCTGTTCACCTCGCCAGAAGCCTATAACGGTATGGAAGCCTTCTTCAATCTTTTACGTACTGCCTCCGTTGAAGGATTACAAATGCTCGATTCGCTGGATGTGTATGGTGTGCTCCATCAGGGGTACGCAGCGGTTGGGTTCGGCGCGCTCTGGCTGAGAAATCGCACCGACTCAACCCGACCTGAAATTTACGAACATCTCTCAACGGCGCGCATCCCGGGCATCCCCTTCGTCGGCGGCTCCAATCTGGTAATCTGGCGAGAAAGCCGCCGGGAGCAAGCCGCGCTGGAACTGGTGCGATTCCTGACGAGCCCGTCGTCACAAATTTACTATGGGCGCGCTGTGGGAATGCTGCCAACCCGCATCAAAACCCTCGCACTGGAAGATTTCCAAACCGACCCAGCCATACAAACCGCCATCGACTCGCTTAAAGCAGGACGTTCCTTCCCGAATGTCCCTCTCTGGGGAATCGTGGAAGACCGCCTCAAAATGGCAGTCTATCAGATCTGGATGGCATTTATGCGTAATCCTAACCTCAATCTCCGCGAGACATTAGAGCAAACAGTGGGACAAACCGGGAAACAGCTCAGTCTTACTCTCTCGCAAACCTGAAGCCATTCTGTCTATCGCACATGATACGCCCCTTCAACCACCCATTTATACGTGGTCAACTCTTTTAATCCCATGGGTCCCCGGGCGTGAATACGCTGGGTGGATATAGCCACCTCTGCTCCCAGGCCAAACTGACCTCCATCCGTAAAGCGTGTGCTGGCATTCACATATACTGCCGCAGAATCCACTCTCCGGATAAAGGTTTCTGCCAGTTCTGTATTCTGGGTCAGGATACCATCCGAATGTCCGGTACTGTGTTGTTCAATATGCTGAATGGCTTCCTCGAAGTTATCCACCACCCGAATGCCCAATACCAGACTCAACCACTCGGTGTCAAAATCGCCGGGTTGAGCAAGCACCACATCCCCTGTGGGATGGTCTCGCAGAATATTCCACGCCTCCTGATCCACCCGAAAAGAGACCCCAGCCTCTCCAAGAACACGGACTACCTCTGGAAGAAATTGAGATGCAATGGAGCGCTGCACCAGTAAGGTATCCAGAGCATTGCATACAGTAGGACGCTGAACTTTAGCGTTAAGAATCACCGGTAAGGCTTTTTCCAGATCTGCGCTTTCTTCCACAAAGAGGTGACAAATCCCAATCCCGCCCGTAATCACCGGGATGCGGCTGTTTTTCCGGCAAAATTCGTGCAGGGATGCTCCACCCCGCGGAATGATTAAGTCCACAAATTCATCCATCTGAAGAAGTTCCAGAACATAACGGCGGTCTGTGTCCTCAATCCATTGAACGCACGCCTCTGGTAGACCTGTCTCCACCAGCACCTCCTGGATACAATGAACCAGAGTACGATTGGTTTCAACGGTCTCGGAACCGCCCCGTAAAATCACCGCATTCCCTGACTTCATTGCAAGGCCCGCCACATCCACGGTCACATTTGGACGGGATTCATAAATCACCCCCAAAACACCCAGAGGCACCCTCCTTTTATGCAGACGTAAGCCATTGGGCAAAACCTGTTCCTCGAAAATTTCTGCCAATGGGTCGGGAAGATTTGCCACCCGCTTTAAATCTTCACTCATACTTTGTAAACGGGAAGAAGTGAGCAGAAGGCGATCCAGCATCGCCTCTGACAAGCCAGCACGCAGAGCATTCTGGTAATCCCGGGCATTGCTCTTCAAAATTTCATCGGTGTTGGAAAGCAAACGGTCTGCCAGACGATTCAGAACTTCTGCTCTCTGTTGAGAAGTTGATCCAGCCAGTTTTATGCTCGCCGATCGAGCCCGTTTTCCCATCTCATGCAGATTCATCATCGCCATTCCTCATCAATACCATGTGATTGTGATGAACCACTTCCTCTCCAAAGGTGTAGCCTAAAATGGACTCAATCTGATCCGAGTGCTTACCGGCAAAGCGCTGAACTTCGGCAGAGGAATAATAGGTCAACCCCAGAGCCAGTAATTTGCCCTGCTCATTCAAGATCCGAATGGTGTCGCCGCGTTCAAAGTCCCCTTCTACGCGCATGATGCCAACAGGCAACAGACTTCCACCTCTGGAAAGGGCACGCGCTGCGCCTTGATCTACCCACACCCCCGCCTGAACCTGATGTCCGGCAAGGAGAAAACGTTTACGCCCTTCCAGATGGCTGATCATCGGGGCAAAGCGAGTTCCAATTTTTTCTCCATTGACTATACGAAAAACGATGTCTTTTTCTTTCCCCTGTGCAATCCATACAGTCGTGCCGCTTCGTCTTGCCAGATCGGCGGCGCGCAATTTTGTCACCATTCCGCCAGTCCCTAACCCGCTACGACTTCCTCCCGCCGCTTCCCATAAGGTTTCAGGAATTTCTTCCGCAGGAACTTCTTGAATCAGGTGTGCGTTTGGGACTAAACGAGGATCAGCGTTAAACAATCCCTCCTGATCGGTCAGCAGAATCAACTCATCCGCTTCAACCAGGGCAGCAACCTGAGCCGACAGGGTATCGTTATCGCCAAAGCGAATCTCTTCTGTGGCAACGGTATCGTTTTCGTTGACAATCGGAAGAATACCCTGAAGAAGTAAAGCCTCAAAAGTATCTCTGGCGTTCAAATACCGCCGCCGATCCATCAAGTCGGCGCGGGTCAAGAGCACCTGGGCTACCCGTTGATTGTAAATGGCAAAATACTCTGTGTACATTGCCATCAGCCGGGGTTGTCCAACTGCCGCAAGCATTTGTTTTTTAGGAATATAACGAGGTAATTCAGGATAATTCAAAGCCTCCCGCCCGGCAGCAATTGCCCCTGAAGAAACCAGAATGACATCCACCCCCTGCAACCGCACGGAGGCGATTTGTCGGGCTAAGTCCACCATCCGGGGAGGAGAAAGACGCTTTCCTCCGTCTGTAAGCGTAGAGGTCCCCACCTTCACCACAAGTCGTTTACCTTTCCGCATCGTCTTACAGCCCCTTTTCTACCGTCTGGAGGGATTTCTCTGCCAGTTGTTCCAGCATGGCAGTGGTCAACGACTTTGGACGCTCAATGGGCTTACCTAAAATCCGCCCCCAGACAATATGGGCGGTTAACCCCAGGATTCGACTCATTCCAAAAAGGACGGTATAGAAATCAAATTCTTTCACCCCATAGTGATACTGCAATGCTCCATTAATGGCATCCACATTCGGATAGGGGTTTTTAACTTTGCCGTTTTCTGCCAGAATGGGTGGAAGCACTTCAAAAACCCGCCCAATCAATTCAATGTTGGGATCATTTCTAATATACTTACGGGCAAACTCGTATTGCACTGTGAAGCGCGGGTCTGTCGTCCGCAAAACAGCATGCCCATATCCTGGAATTAATTTTCCTGCCTGTAATTGTTGTCGAAGGTATGTCGCCAGTTCCTCTTTTTCCGGAACGCGTCCCCCAAAGGACTCCTGCACCTGTAAAACCCAACGGATGCATTCCTGATTTGCCAGACCATGAAGCGGACCCGCCAGCCCATTCATTCCTGCGGCACAGGACAAATACACATCCGAAAGCGCAGAACTCACCAGGTAAGCAGTGTGAGCGCTGACATTGCCCCCTTCGTGATCGGAATGAATGACAAAAAACAAACGGCATAAATCCTGATAACGGAGGTCATCGCCTTTGCCAATCATGTGGGCAAAGTTGGCACTCCAATCCAGTTCAGTCTTGTAAGGGATGACTTCTCCGTTTCGGTACTTATAGTTGTAAATAAACGAAGCAATGCCCGGCAATTTTGCAATCAGGTTCATGCTGTCTTCCAGATAGTACTTCCAGTAATCTCCCTTGGGGAGACCTTCTGTGGTAAACATCTGTTCAGCGTACTTGCTGGCAAACAGCGAGGAAGGCTGAAGCGCCATGATTGCGGCTGAAAACAGAGTCATGGGATGGGTTTGTTTTGGGAACTGGCGAATCACCTGATAAACCGTCTCGGGGATTTGACTGCGTGTCACCCATTCCTGTTCGACTTCATCAGCTTCCTCTGCATTGGGCAACCGATCCGTCATCAGCAGGTAATACAGCCCCCCCACCGAAGGAAATTCAGCGCCGGGCTTCCGGGGTAAATGCTGAATCACTTCAGGAATGGTATAACCACGCAGACGGATGCCCTCATAAGGGTCAACGTAAGAAATATCACTGACCTGAATCTGCACTCCACGAATACCGCCGTAAATTTGCTCCACCGTAACATCGCACACTTTTAAAGAGCCGAATTGTGTGCGTAAACGGTTTACCCGCTCCCGCCAGGCGGGTATCTGTTCTACAATGGCATCGATCATCTTCATAGTCCTGCACTCCTCCTTGGCTGGTTTCCGTAACTCCCCCCTGAGAGTTCACCGAAACAAAATTTGTGAAAGAAATTGCCGTGTGCGCTCTAAACGTGGATGGTCAAAAATCATTTCCGGCGTTCCGGATTCGACGATGCTCCCCTCATCCATGAAGTGCACTTCACTGGCAGCAGCGCGGGCAAAGCCCATCTCATGGGTAGCCACGACCATCGTAATCCCCGCCCTGGCTAAATCGAGCATGACATCCAGCACTTCTTTGATCATCTCCGGATCCAGGGCACTGGTTGGCTCATCAAACAATAAAATTTTGGGTTTCATTGCCAGAGCACGGGCAATCGCAACCCGTTGTTGCTGTCCACCTGACAGTTGTGCCGGGTAACTTTCGGCTTTCTCGGCAATGCCCACCCGTTTCAACTGCTCCATGGCAATGGCTTCGGCTTCTTCCTGCGAGCGTTTGCGCACAATACGCTGTGCCAGGGTGATGTTTTGCAACACGGTGAGATGAGGATAGAGGTTGAAATGCTGAAACACCATCCCGATATCCGCCCGCACCTGATTGATGCTCTTTTCGTCCCGGGTCAACCGTTGTCCATCAATCCAGATCTCCCCTTCATCTTCGATTTCCATGTGATTCATACAACGCAACAGAGTGGATTTGCCCGAACCACTCGGACCAATTAACACCACCACATTGCCGCGCTTTACGGTTAAACTGACATTGCGCAGCGCCTGTACTTTTCCAAAGTACTTCGATACATTTTTAACCACAATGATGTCATCGGTGTTGCCCATGACTCAAGCCCCTCTCCAAGGCTTTGACACCCAGCGACAGGATGAGTGTCATGATGAGATACAGCACTGCCAGAGTGGTAAACGCTTCGGGGTAACGGAAGGTTTGTCCGGCATACAAACGCGCAACCTGGGTAATATCCCGAACCGCCAGCACCGAAACCAGCGAAGAGTCTTTGAGCATGGAAACAAAATCATTACCCAGTGCCGGCAGGACATTGCGGATGGCTTGCGGCAGAATCACATATCGCATGGCTTGCCAGTAGGTCATTCCCTGAGAACGCGCCGCTTCCATTTGCCCTTTGGGAATGGATTGTATCCCCGCGCGGAAAACTTCTGCCGAAAAGGCTCCATAGGTAACTGAAAGGGCAATGATGGCACGCATCTGCATGGGCACGCCATTATTCTCAATCCGGGTGAGCCACGCCAGCCAGGTCACGCCGGCATCCACCAGCATTTTTCCAAGGGCATTTAAGGCGGATGTAACCGCAGGCACGGCTACAAAGGCAATAAAGAAAATCAACACCAGCATGGGAATGCCGCGCACAATTTCCACATACAACGTGCTGAGATTGCTAAAAAACACGTGACGGGAAATTCGCCCCAGCCCCGCCATTAAACCAATGAGCAGGGAGATCACAAACGCTGCCAGCGTGGTTGTTATGGTGACATGGATGCCCGCCCGGATGAAAACAAACGCCTGATTGTACGAAGGTTGTGAAAAGATTACCCCCATGGTTGCAAGCGCCATGCTGACCATGGCAACAAACCACCAGGGAAAACGTTCTAATTTACTCCGCAGGGTTTCTCTGGGAATACTTAAAGCAGGCGTACGTGGGATACTTGTTTCTCCTGAAGCCATCTCTACCTCCTGAATTCGGGTAAACGGGAGGACGGGGGCTCCATCCTCCCACAAATTCTCTATTTGACATCCGACTCGGTTAGTTTGAACTCGGGACCAAAATATTTTTGATTGAGCCGTTCCAGAGTGCCATCGGCTATCATGGCTTCAATGGCTTTGTTGAAAGGTTCCACCAGATCACTCCCTTTGGGGAAGACAAATCCCAACTCATCGCTGGAAATTGATGGACCAATCAGTTCAAGTTTCTCGGCATTCTCACCCCGATATCCCTGACCGGCGGTCTCATCAATGATGACGGCATCCACATCTCCAGAAATCAAGGCTTGTACCGCAAAGGCAAACTGCTCAAACCCCTTAATGCGTGACTCCGGCAGGTATTTTTTGGCTGTCTCATAATTGGTGGTATTGATCTGCGTCCCCAGTACCAGCGCTTCGTTGCGGGCAAAATCTTCGATGGAAGTAAACCGGTTCTCCCCTTTCCGAACCAGCAGACGCTGGTTAATGCTGATATACCCAACGGAGAAATCCACAATTTGTTTACGATCCTCAGTGATGGTGATCCCATCTGCCGCCATATCGTACTGTTTATCGGCAACTGCCTGGATCATGCCATCCCAGGCGGCTTCAACGAAGACCGGTTCGCAGTGAAGTCGGGTACAGATTTCCCGAAGTGCGTCGTAGTCCCACCCTCCAGGTTCACCGGTAGCAACAAGGATGTAGTTGAAAGGCATATAGGCGTTTTCCACTGCAACGGTAATTTTTCGGCACTGCAAATCAACCAGAGCCGTCTCGGCGGAGCCAAGGCACCCCGTTTGAACAGAACCCTGTGCGGCTGTTGGAGTTGCTCCAGAAGCCGCTCCTCCGGCTGAAGCACAAGCCGAAAGAATCATTCCCATGACCAGGACCACGAACATCCAGATAGAAAAGCGTTTCATTTCATTCCTCCAAAAAGTGTTTTGATAATCAAAAAAGACCTTCCTTCCGGAAGGTCTTTTTCTTTTCTTTCGTGCTTGCTCTTCTTTATAAACACGAAGAGCCCGCGCCTTCTCGGAAGGAGGGGGATCGCGGGATTCGCTTAGGGGAAATCAAATCAGCAAGCAATAATTTCATCATATTGGGCGCATTTATAAATGCGAAAACAAGATGTGTCAAGGAAAAATGGAAAAATCCTCTAAAAAATCACCCAAATGGGTTAAAAATTTACCAGCCCAGGTAAAATGGCTGAATTATAATGACAGGCATCCCATCAATCCCAAAGGAGGGGAGGCATGTCTGAATTTCCGGCACAATCAGCCACCCTGAAAACCTCTCAAGGTGTCTTCACATATTATCCTCTCGACCAGTGGGAAGGCATTACTCAGGAAACGCTTCAACGTTTGCCTTTCTCCATCCGCATCTTGCTAGAAGGCTACCTGCGCAACAGCAATCATCCCCGCGTCAGCCGCCAGAGCATATCAGCACTGGCAAACTGGACTCCTCAAGGAAGTCATCGTCCCATCTTGCAGTTCTTCCCCGGACGGGTGGTGCTGCAGGATTTTACCGGTGTTCCGGTGATGAATGACCTTGCCGCGATGCGCGCCGCACTGGTGCGCATGGGAGGGAATCCAGAAAAGATTAATCCCATCGTACCGGTGGATCTGGTCATTGATCACTCTGTGCAGGTGGACTATTTCGGTGTTCCAGATGCCCTGAAACTGAATGTTCAACTGGAATTTGAACGCAACCGGGAACGCTATGAATTTCTGCACTGGGCGCAGAAAGCCTTTAAAAATTTCCGCGTGGTTCCCCCCTCCTCAGGAATCGTTCATCAGGTGAACCTTGAATATCTGGCGCGGGGTGTCCTCACTTCCGAACAGAACGGCAACCCTGTCGTCTTTCCCGAAACACTGGTGGGAACGGATTCCCATACCACGATGATCAATGGATTGGGCGTGATTGGCTTTGGAGTGGGCGGCATTGAAGCCGTTGCCGCCATGCTGGGTGAGCCGCTGGAATTTGTCACTCCAGATGTCATCGGTGTGCGGCTGACCGGAAAACTGCGGGAAGGCGTCACCCCCACCGATTTAACCCTGACCATCACTCAACTGTTACGCAAACATGGCGTGGTGGACAAATTCGTGGAATTTTTTGGTCCCGGACTTGCCAACCTGAGCCTTGCCGACCGCGCGATGATTTCCAACATGGCGCCTGAAAGTGGAGCAACCGTCCTGTACTTCCCGGTGGACCAGCAAACGCTGTCTTACCTCCGGTTGACCGGTCGACCCACAGAACTGGTCGAGGCATATTACCGCGCACAGGGACTTTTTGTGACCGCCGAAACCCCTGAACCGGAATACACGGCTGTCTTAAACCTCGATCTGGAAAGCATTGAACCGAGCCTGGCTGGTCCCAAGCGCCCACAGGATCGCGTGCCACTTCCACAAGTGAAAGAAAACTTCCGTACCTCCCTGTCCAAACCCAAAACAGAGCGAGGATTTGGACTTTCGCAACAGGATCTGGAAAAGAAAGCCGAATATCGTTCTAACGGTTATAAAGAAACGCTGGAGCATGGTGCAGTCGTAATTGCGGCTATTACTTCCTGCACCAACACTTCCAATCCGTATGTCATGCTGGCGGCAGGATTGCTGGCAAGAAATGCCGTCCTCAAGGGATTACAGGTAAAGCCGTATGTGAAAACCAGCCTTGCGCCGGGGTCGAAAGTGGTAACGGCTTATCTGGAAAAATCCGGGCTGGATAAAGCCCTGTCAGCGCTCGGCTTTGATGTGGTCGGCTATGGATGTACCACCTGCATTGGCAATTCGGGACCACTGCCTCAACCGGTTGTGGAAGCCATTGAAAGCGCAGGGCTGGTAGCAGCAGCGGTGCTTTCTGGAAACCGCAATTTCGAAGGACGCGTCCACCCGCACGTTCAGGCAAATTACCTGGCTTCCCCGCCGCTGGTGGTAGCCTATGCCCTTGCCGGTACGGTTGATATTGATCTCACGCAAGAGCCTCTGGGCGTTGACCGTCAGGGAAATCCGGTCTATCTCAAAGACCTCTGGCCCTCTTCCAGAGAAATTGAGCAACTGATTGAAGAATTCGTTCAGCCGGAATTGTTTGTCGGGGAATATGCCGATTTATATTCCGCCAATCCCCAGTGGTCACAGATTCAAAGTCCAGCCTCAATCCTGTACGAATGGAATCCTGCCTCCACTTATTTACAGGAACCGCCGTTCTTTAAACATGTATCCAAAGAGCCTCAACCGATTGCGGAGATCCGTAATGCGCGAGTACTGGCTCTCTTTGGTGACTCCATCACCACCGATCATATCTCTCCGGCAGGAAACATCTCGCCTGCCAGCCCGGCAGGCAAGTACCTGCTGGAGCACGGCGTGCCGGTGAGTGAGTTCAACTCGTATGGCTCTCGCCGTGGAAATGATCGCGTGATGACTCGAGGCACTTTTGCCAATATCCGTCTGAAGAATCTACTGCTGGGCGGCAAGGAAGGCGGATATACCATTCATTTCCCGGATGGAGAAGTACTCCCCATTTATGACGCGGCGATGAAATATCGAGAGGAAGGGGTTCCTTTGATTGTCATAGCCGGCAAAGAGTATGGTACCGGCTCCAGCCGCGACTGGGCGGCAAAAGGAGTTCAACAATTAGGCGTGCGCGCCATTATTGCCGAGTCGTTCGAACGCATTCACCGTTCTAATCTGGCAGGGATGGGTGTTCTTCCTCTGGTTTTCAAACCCGGAGAAAATGCCCAATCTCTGGGGTTAACCGGTCGAGAAACCTACACCCTGAAAGGTCTGGATCAGATTCAGTCTCCAGGTGGGGAACTGACCGTGGAAGTAACCCGCGAGGACGGCAGTGCCTTTGAATTTCAGGTCACAGTGCGATTGGACACCCCGAACGAAGTGACCTATTTCCATCACGGGGGTATTTTGAATACCATCCTCTTAAACTGGCTCTAAACCTGCCAGGCATTGGACAACTCCCTGCTTCCCATTCTCCCTGAGAGGAAGCAGGGAGTATAATACCCAAAATTCATCTTCAAGCCCAAGCATTCAGGAGTAATCAAGTCTATGGGAAACAAAAAAGTTCGCGTTGCAATCATTGGGGTAGGAAACTGCGCCTCGTCACTGGTTCAGGGGGTGTACTACTACCGTAACGCCGCCGACACCGACCGCATTCCTGGATTGATGCATGTCAATCTGGGAGGGTATCACATCAGCGATATTGAATTTTCTGCCGCCATTGATGTGGTTGATACCAAAGTCGGGAAAGATTTATCCGAAGCCATTTTTGCTCATCCAAACAACACCTACCAATTCACCAAGGTTCCCTACCTCAATGTCCCGGTTGTTCGCGGGATGACCCATGACGGTTTAGGGAAATACCTTTCGCAAATTGTCAAAAAAGCACCCGGGCCTACTGCTGATATTATCAAAATTCTCAAAGACACCGGCACCGATGTGGTGATTAATTACCTGCCAGTGGGCTCTGAAATGGCTACCAAGTGGTACGTGGAACAGATTCTGGAAGCAGGCTGCGGCTTTGTCAACGCCATTCCCGTGTTCATTGCCAGTTCAGAGTACTGGTCAGAACGCTTCCGCCAGAAGAACTTACCCATCATCGGCGACGACATCAAGTCTCAGGTAGGCGCGACGATTCTGCACCGCGTCCTCACCAGCCTGTTTGTAGATCGCGGGGTGCGCCTGGATCGTACCTATCAAATCAACTTTGGTGGGAACACCGATTTCCTGAACATGCTTGAGCGGGAGCGCCTTGAGTCCAAGAAGATCTCCAAAACCGGCGCTGTGACCAGTATGCTCCCCTACGACATTGGCGAAAGCAACATCCACGTAGGTCCCAGTGATTACATTCCCTGGCTGACCGATCGCAAGTGGTGCTACATTCGCATGGAAGGGACGACTTTCGGGGACGTGCCATTGAATCTGGAAGCCAAACTGGAAGTCTGGGACTCACCCAACTCGGCTGGCGTGGTCATTGACGCAGTACGCTGTGTCAAACTGGCATTGGATCGCGGAATCGGCGGCCCACTGTATGCTCCAGCCTCTTATTTCATGAAGACCCCTCCCAAACAGTTCAAGGATGAGATCGCCCGGGAGATGACAGAAGCCTTCATCCGGGGCGAAAGCGCCTAGTAAGTTTCCTGCAGGGCTTTCCTTTCCGGAAAGCCCTGCGCCTTCCTCTGGTACAATACGTACCATCATGAAGTTGTTACGGGTAAAGCGTTTTCTATGGTGGTTTTTTGGGGGGGTGCTGGCAGCCGGAATGGCAGCCTGTTCTGCGCCATCGTCGTCGCCCCCGGCAGTGACGGTCAATGTGCAGGCAACCAGCGCATTTGACCATGCCCTTCTGACTGCTACCTATGCCATCCGTGAACCGACACCGACTTTCACAGCCACCCCTTCTCTGACGCCTTTTCCCACTCACACCCCTGTTCCCCCCGAACTTCCGGAAATGTTCCAGAGCGCTCGGCTAAACCCGAAGGACATTCCGCACTCATATGTTCAGGATACCTGTCAGTACTTGAAAAATCGCTGGGAGGTGGGAAAATCATTGCCAGGAACAGTGGTCATGCCTATTATGTTTCATTCAATTACCGATGGAGAAATTAATCACCCCTACCAGATAAGCGTGACTCAGGTAAAAGACCTTTTTCAGGCTTTAGAACAAAAAGGCTTTGAAGTCATCACCATTGAACAACTGGCAAGATTCTTGCAAGAGAACGATTATATTCCCCCTCGCTCGGTGGTGTTAATTGTGGATGATCTGCACTCCGCCTCTTATTTCCGCGACCACTTCTACCCGTTCCTGCAGCCTCACGGGTGGACCGTTACCAATGCGTGGATCAGTGAGCCAGAAGCCAGTCGCCGGGTGCGAGATGAGAATATCCTTCTTCAACAGGAAGGATGGGTGGATCATCAAGCGCATGGTGTGGTGCACAATATTAATATTGTGGAATTTCAGACAGGCACAATGATTGATACGCCTTTATACGGAAAAGTGGATGTGGAAACATTCATTTATCGGGAACTGCAAGGATCCCGGGAAGCCATCCTGGAAACATTTGGGAAAGCCCCCATTGCTTATATCTGGCCCGGCGGTAACTTCAGCGCCCGTGCTGTTCAGGTCGCCCGCGAAGTGGGATATCAGATGGGATTCACCGTCAATCCACGCGGGCCCCTGATGTACAACTGGATTCCGCTGGGAGATGAACCTGATCCCAGACGTCCTGCCCTGATTCCGGAAGGTTACGTGCAGGATCCATTGATGGTGCTCCCCCGTTACTGGGACAAAGATGCGATTCTGTATCTGGATACCGTCATTCAAATTGGTGAAGAAGCCCGCTCATATGCATTGCAAAACCGTGAACGGGAACTGGAATATTATCAAATCGTGTGCCAGCCTTATGTGGGTGACATTCGTATTCCGTAAAGTTTCACGAACCCTCAAAAGGGTTATCCCCCTGGTCATTGCCACGGGACTGCTGTTGGGCTGTGTGCGTCCCTGGGGAAGCACTTCGATTTTTGATATACCCCGGACGCCCGAAAGGCAGCCAACCCCGTATGTGCCGGTACAGCCTGTGTCTCCGACAACCTCCACTGAAGTCATGCAGGAACCTGTCTCCATGACTCCCTCCCCAGAAATAGAAAATGAGTTACCAGCCGGAGAACAAACCAACCCTAAAACCTACACCGTTCAACCGGGAGACACTTTAGGGAATATCGCCCGCCAGTTCAATGTGGACCTGGCGTTGTTAATTGCGGCAAATCAATTGAGCAATCCTGACCGGATTGACGTTGGACAGGAACTGATCATTCCAGTAGCAGAAGATTTCCCTCAAGGCCCGGATTTTATAATCATTCCTGATTCGGAACTGGTCTTTGGTCCTTCTACTACTACGTTCAAGATGGGAACTTTCGTTGAGAATCAACCGGGGGTCCTTAAAGACTATCATGAGGATCGCAACGGGGAGTCCTTTTCCGGGACTGAGTTGATAGAAAAAATTTCAAGAGATTTTTCCGTAAACCCGCGTCTGTTACTTGCCATACTGGAGTATCAAAGCGGCTGGGTGACTAAGCCATCTCCGCCAGCCGAAACTCGCAAGTATCCGGTAGGGTATCGGGGAAATGAACAAATCACAGGCTTGTACCACCAGATTGGGTGGGCGGCAAACATGTTGAATTATGGATATTACCTGTGGAAAGCCGGGGGAGTCAAAGGATGGGTACTGGCAGACCAAACCTATGTGCTGGTTCCTGAAAGCATCAACGCCGGAACCGCCGGGGTGCAGTACCTGTTCAGTTTGATATACGGCAAAGAGGAATGGATGAAAGCCGTCGGTCCTCAGGGGGTGTATGCAACCTACGCGCGCCTCTTTGGATCGCCTCAAGCACTGGCTTTTGAGCCCCTCATTCCAGAAAACCTCACCCAACCGGAGATGATTTTACCCTTTGCTCCCGGCACCATCTGGTACTTTACCGGCGGTCCACACCCTGCATTTGGAACCGGATCAGCATGGGGAGCGCTGGACTTTGCTCCCCCGGGCGATGCGTATGGCTGTTATACCAGTTCTGATTGGGTCACTGCAGTTGCCGATGGAGTCATTGTGCGAAGCGGCGATGGTGCTGTGGTACAGGATCTGGACGGAGATGGATTCGAGCAAACTGGCTGGACCGTGCTGTATTATCACATTGCTTCAAGCGGCAGGGTATCCGAAGGACGCTATCTGAAAGCCGGCGATGATATCGGGCATCCATCCTGTGAAGGCGGAGTCTCCAATGGGACACACCTGCACATTGCTCGCCGGTATAATGGGGAATGGATTTCTGCCGATGGTGCCATTCCCTTTGTCCTGAGCGGGTGGATTTCCACAGGGGATGGTATACCCTATGAAGGACGCCTGATTAAAGGCGAGCAAATCGTGACTGCGTGGGATAAACGACTGAATGAAAATCAGATTGGGCGGTAATCTTACCAGAATCTGGACCACAGTTCTGATTACGTTCCTGCTGAGCGGGTGCGTGCGCGGAATGAATGGCGCCGGGCAATCTCCCTTCAGTTTTGGGCAGAAGAGCCAGTTTGGATTGGTGGAAACTCTACCATCTGTGGCAGAACAAAATCCAGGTCTGCCTACCAGCACGTCACTCCCACAGATCACCCCTACCCCTAAAGAAAGTCCCACCCCCGCTCCCCCCATCCTGTATTACACCCAGGCTGGCGACACACTGAATGCGCTTGCAGCGCGTTTTGATGTGTCCAAAGAAGAAATCACTTCCACACAAACCCTGCCAGAAACTGGCTTACTTGACCCGGGAATTCTGCTCATTATTCCTCATCGGCTGGGTGAAACCACCTCCTCTGAAAAGGTGATGCCCGATAGCGAAATTGTCTTCTCTCCCTCCGCGCTTGATTTTGATATTAACCAATATGTGACGGATGCAGGCGGCTACCTGACCACCATTCAGGAATGGCACACCAACGGCTGGAACAGCGGCGCGGCATCGGTGTATAAAGTGGCGATTGATAATTCCATCAACCCCCGCCTGTTGCTGGCAATTCTCGAATACCAGAGCCACTGGGTCACCGGTCAACCCGCAAACCTGGCACAGACAGACTTCCCCATTGGATATTTGAATTATCAGAAAAAAGGGTTGTTCGCTCAATTATCCTGGGCAGTACAACAGTTAAACATCGGATATTATGGATGGCGGGAAGGACGCCTGACCACCCTGACCTTTCAGGATGGCACATCCATCCGGCTGGCACCCGACCTCAATGCAGGAAGCGTGGCAATTTTATATCTGTTTTCTCAACTCTACGACCAGCCCCACTGGGCAGCGGCAGTATATGGGCCAGACAGCATGCCAGCCCTGTATGAGAAAATGTTTGGCAACCCGTGGCTGCGAGCCCAATCCGTAGAACCTCTCTTCCCAGCCACACTGACCCAACCGCCCATGGAACTGCCCTTCCGTCCCGGAAAACCATGGAGTTTGACAGGCGGACCTCATTCCGCCTGGGGACCCGACGGCGCCCGGGCAGCGCTGGACTTTGCCCCTTCCACGACCGAAAAAGATTGCTACGTCTCTTCCGACTGGGTCACAGCCATATCCAGCGGACTGGTTGTGCGTTCAGAGTACGGTGTTGTGGTGGTGGATCTGGATGGAGACGGTTTTGAACAAACCGGCTGGGCGGTTCTGTACCTTCATATCGCCACCGATGGGCGCGTGCCCGCAAACACCTGGGTGAATACCGATGACCGCATCGGACACCCCTCTTGCGAAGGCGGACAAGCCACTGGCACCCATGTTCACATTGCGCGAAAGTACAACGGCGAGTGGATTCTTGCTGATGGTCCCATGCCTTTCATCCTCTCTGGCTGGCGTGCGATTGCTGGAGAAAAACCTTATCAGGGAGCCCTGGTAAAAGATGGGCAAACTGTCAAAGCCTCCATTTATGGGGATTACTCGTCCCTGATTTCCCGGTAATCTTTCCAGAGAGCCCAGACCTGCTGGACAAACTCACCTGTCTTCAAATGGAGTTGGTCAAAATTGGGTTCACCCTGCGATTGTGCAATCATACAAATCAGCAGAGGGGAAGTCTCCGGGG
>OGCI01001767.1_pt1 | contig 16707 bp, 17 predicted proteins | sample 1570021 | NCBI WGS metagenome assembly OGCI01 (sample SAMN06264664, study PRJEB24512) | hot springs metagenome | isolation source: Hot spring water | place: South Africa: Tshipise | collected 2015-06-21 | reverse complement strand
AGATTCTTCGCTTCGCTCAGAATGACAAAGAGGGGGCAGAATGCCAATCCCCACTCTGTCACCCTGAGCGTTAGCGAAGGGTCTCTGCTTGGAATGGCGTCAGATTCTTCGCTTCGCTCAGAATGACAAAGAGGGGGCAGAATGCCAATCCCCACTCTGTCACCCTGAGCGTTAGCGAAGGGTCTCTGCTTGGAATGGCGTCAGATTCTTCGCTTCGCTCAGAATGACAAAGAGGGGGCAGAATGACAAGAAGGAGTCTCAGAATGACAAAAAAGGAGTCAAAATAACAGGGAGGGCTTTGTGGTGAGGAAGGGTTCGAGAGGGAACAGAAGTAGCCCCCCTCTCATCTCAGGAGAGGGGGGACACAGGGGGGGGAGGTTCACTTCCTCCGACGGCGCAGGGCAAGCAGGCTTGCTAACCCCGTGCCCAACGCCACCATACTCGCTGGCTCGGGCACTAACACTAAACTCACATCGTCTAGAGCGGGACCAGCACTAGCGTACCCCTGCCAGACGGGGCGCGATTCCAAGCTCTCAAAGCGAAGACGATAACTCCCCGCCTGGGGAATCACAAAGTCGATGCGGATGGCATACCACGGCTGAGCATTCATCGCAAAAGCATTGTCGTAAAAATGAGTGAAGTCCCCTGAAAACACAAGCGCGTTGTTAGAAAGGTTAATCACCTGGACGCGAACAGAGCGATAGTCTTTTACCGATATCGAACCATAGTTACCATTTAAGGCGAACTGGAGCGTGTACAATCCGTCCGACGGCACAGAGAGGTTTTGGTAGATGGCTGCACGATTAAGGCCGTTCAAATCTACCCACTGCGCTCCTGCATGCGCTCTTACATAATCGGCGCTTGGAGCGGGGAAGTGCTTGATATCCACTGACTCAAACTCTACAGTCCATCCACCGAAGGTTTGTCCTGCAGACCAGTTAGAAGGATTTGAATCCCACTGGTTGGTAGAAATAGGCGTCTCAAAGCTCCCGTTGGTCACATAGTTCTGGGCGTAGGTCGTGGCAACTGCCATCACACTCAACACGCCTGCAAAGAGCAGGCTCACCGAACGCTTCTCAAATGCTCGCATCATCGTTTTACCTCCTGTGATTGAGATTTTGCTTGGCAGGGGGACTGATTGCCCCTGCTATCCCCAAAACACAGCAACGGGCGTGCCAAAAAAGCGATGATTGCCTGCTAATCTAACAGGAAACTTATGAAGACTCAGAAAAATACAGGATGAATCAGCACGAGAGAGGCAACCTCAGCTCGCTTCGGAAAGTATGCATATCCTAAGGCGAGAAGAGCCTTTTGCGCAGGTTACGGTACCCGACCACAAGGAACTAGGGCGTGGCACACTGAGGGCAATCATCAGGTAAGCGGGGTTGAGCGTGGAAGAGTTTCTAAAGTTGTTGCGTGAGTGAGACTGCAACAAACAGACACCCTCCCAAGGGCGATCAGGCACAAGGGTGAATGTGGTGGTATAATCCTTCTATGAAGAGTTCGCTCACTTCAAGGCGAAAAGTTTCGGGAGTGATGGTCTCGCCACGAGAGATTAGGCTTGAGGAGCCTCTTGACCTTCCTGAAGGAACTTTAGTGGAAGTTGTCATTGACACGCATCCGTCGGGTGTGATTTCCCAGTCCAGCGAGCTTCCACGAGGGTCTCTATCCCTTATGCTTGCGGTGCTTGATGAAATTCGTGAGGAGCTTCAGAGGGTCGGTTTCGTTCCCCCTGCACGAGAAGAAGTGGATGAGCGCATACGACTTGAACGCCTGTCGTGGGAAGATAAAGAGACAAGATGACAAAGGTGTATTTAGATAGTTGCATTGCTATTTATCTTGTAGAGCAAACTGCCTATTCACACTCTGTACTGCAGATATTGAACAGTTTTTCTAATCTTATTTTACACTCCAGCAATCTTGCGCTAATGGAGTGCTTGGTCAAGCCACTCAGGTTAGGAGACACTACCCTTGTGCGCTCCTATGGCAAGTTTTTCGCTGGTGTGAATTTGGTTCCCTCAACACAATCAGTTTTCCGATTGGCAGCGGAGATACGCGCTTCTTGCGACCTTTCAGCACCTGATGCTTTGCACTTGGCATATGCGAGCAGAGTAAAATGTGATGTATTCTTAACAAACGATGCTCAAATCAAGGCAAAGTGGTCAGCCGTCGGTATTTCTCAGTTTCCCAAGCAGGTGATAGTTATATAAAACTCTTGTGCAAAGCATGGGGGCACCAGCTTCGTGATGAGTAGCGAGTGAATGAGGCGTATGCAGAAACCCCCTTCCCTGCAGGGAAGGGGGCGGGAATGGCTGAGAAGAAGAATCACCGACGGCGTCGGCGCAGGGCGAGTAGGCTTGCCAACCCCGTGCCCAACGCCACCATACTCGCTGGCTCAGGCACTATCTCGACACTCAGATCGTCTATGGCAGGACCATAACCATTAGAGCCAAGCGGTTGTCCTGTGCGAGTTTCCAAGCTCTCGAACTGTAAGCGGTACACTCCCGCATTCAGATTGACTATCCGTGTGTGAGTTTGCCAATGCTGGGCTGTGTGTGAAAAGTTATTATCGAAGTAATGGGTGAATACCTCATCGAAAATCGGTGTATTACCTTGAAGTATCTGAACGCGCATCTGCCGATAGTCCCAGATGTTGCTGGATTCGGGGTTGTAGTTCCCGTTCATCGCAAAGCGGAGGTAGTATCCCACTGCCTATGGCACTGTGATATCCTGACGAATAGCACCTCGTGCGTTGGGTCAATCACTCTGTCGAGGGAACCCGTTCAGGTCAAGCCACTGTGCACCGTGGAAAGCTGGCACGTGGATGCCATCGGTGGAGGGCAAGCGTTTGATATCGATACTCCACTGCTCCACATACCATCCTCCATCAAAGGTTTGACCTAAATACCATGAGGTGGGGTTATTCATCTACTGGTTGTTGCTAATCGGCGTCTCAAAACTCCCATTTCGCACCAAGTTCTGGGCGTAGGTTGTGGCGACGACCGTCAAACACAACGCTCCTATCGCAAGCCCTTGAAGGGCGCTCTTAGAGAAGTTCATCGTTCGCATCATCCTCCTTTGCGTATCATTGCGTTTACTCTTAGACACGTTGACACAGCTCGCTTTGCTTGTAGCAACTTTTGTGCCAAACACGGTAAAACACTGTCTTCCCCGAATATGCTATAATCCTGCACGATGGAATTCCAAAAGGTAGCAGATGGGCTGGCATTCCCCGAAGGACCCACTTGGGACCGTAAGGGTGGCGTGTTCGTGGTGAATGTGTACAACAATCGCTTGGAGCGTTTCCAACTCAACGAGAAAGGGCACTTGGAACGCAGGGAACTCTACGCCGAGTTGCCCGGCAAAGGCAACGGCACAACTCTCCACGCCGATGGCACGCTGTATGTAGCCGATTACGAGCGCAAGGCTATCTTGCGGGTGCCTGCGCCCAACCGTGTGGAAGTGGTCGTGGAGCGCTACGAAGGTCAGCCCTTGCGCGGTCCGAACGATTTGTGCTTTGATACCTTCGGCAACCTGTTTTTCACCGACCCACGCGACAGCTGGGACGAGCCAATCGGCACGGTCTACCGCCTCAGCAAAGAGGGCAAGCTGGAACGGTTCGGCAAGAACCTCCATTTCCCCAACGGGATTGCGATAGACCCCGAGGGACGGCATGTGTATGTCGCCGAGACCCGACGCAACCGTATCCTGCGCTGGGCACTGCGCGAGGGACAGGTCGTGTCGCGTGAGCCAGAACTATTTGCCGACCTGCCCCCCAGCGCCGTCGGGCCCGACGGGATGCGCTTTGACCGAGCGGGCAACCTGTGGGTGGCTCATTACGGGCGGGGCGTGTCCAAACTGGATAAGCAGGGCAAAGAGATAGCCCTCTACACCCTGCCGGGCAAGGGCATCACCAACTTAGAGTTCGGTGGCAACGACGGGCGCTGGCTGTTCGTGACCGAGACCCAGACCAACGCGCTTTACCGAGCCGATTTGTAGGGGTTTGTTGTTTTATAAACACTTAGCCTCCTGCACTTAGCAGGAGACCAACCCTGTGAGAACGAAATCAAGTAGTATGCTGAAAGAGCGTCATGGGATTGGGGCGCTCCTGATGATGGGGGGTGCGTTGGCAATCACGGGGTTCCTGCTAGCAGGAATCCTGTGTCTGGGGGCAACGGTCGGCGCTGCGCGCCATGGCGACGCCACCGGCATGATTTTGGTGGGGACAAGCTTAGCAATAGCGGCGTTGGGCTTACTGCTGATGGGCAGTGCGCTGGTCTACGGTATCTGGCTCGACCGCAACCGCTTTAAAGGACCTTTGCAAACCCTCTCACCCGTGTATGTGGTCGCCGCCTACGCCTTAGAGAAGCGCACACAAGCCACGGTGCCCCTCTGGAGCGAGTACCCGCCTGACCAACTGCGATTCTTCGTGCGCCTTCGCCTGCCCGACCGCACGGACGAAGAGTTTGAGTGCGCGCCCGAAGTGTTCCAAACAGTGGGCGAGGGAACGACCGGCGAGGCAGTGGTGAAGGGCAAGTGGCTCTGTCAGTTCACAGTGCATTCAACAGGTTCCCAACCCCTCTACGACATCTACGAAGATGCCTGAGCGTTCCCAGAGCGATTAGGGCTACCTCCTAAGAACTGCGACCGACGGCATACATCCCCGTAAGCACACATCTGGCAGTGGCGGTCAGGGGTGGGAGCGACCTCCACCTGAGCGAGCCGTTGCAAGGCGTGGCGCAAGCGGTCGCGCAGGTTATGGAACATCCGATTCCATTCTCCCTGAGAGAAGATTTGACATACGCCCGAAGGCTCTTTGTCCATCTGCCTGAACCGCTGGATGAGCGCTGAGTCGTGAGGGAGATAGCGCGTTCGTGTGCCCTTCGCCAAACTATCGCAGGCTATCAGGACTTTTCGGTTGCAGTTATTTTGGGCAAGTAGGGCGCGCGCCACATCCGCATAGATAAGAAACTGCAGGGCACGCCCCTCCTTGAACTGGCTTTTGTCGGGCGCACCGCTCAATTTATAATCCACAATCATCAGGGCGGAGCGGTCGTCGGTGAGGTCAACCCGGTCCATCACCCCGCGTAAGGCTATCTGAAGACCAGGAGCCACCTGGTAGGGGACACAAGAAACCTGACCTTGGTTGGAGGGGACAACCACCGAACGCTCTTCATCCTCTAAATCGTGGGGGTTGCCAAATACCCACTCCAACCGAAACGGAGAGATGCGGAACTGCTGGCGGTAGGTCGGTTCGCGGGCGATGAACATCTCTAACATCCGCAGGGCGTAGGCTTGCACCACCTGCTTCTGCCAGTCGCTGAGGTCGTCCAAGTGGTTTTGGAGCGCGTTTTGCAGAACCTGAACAAGCTGTTGTTCCCACTGGTCGGGGTCGTTGCTCTGCGATAGGAGATGATACAGTGATTGATGGAGCACCGTGCCGACCTGCATAATTTGAAGCCCACGCCGAGGCACCCGCACACGCAAAATGTAGCGCATCAGGTGCTGGAACGGACAGCGCACCAGCGACTCCAACTCGCTGACCGAGAATTCGCGGTTCAGGTTCGCTATCGCTTGGTGCAGGGTAGGCTCGCTGAGCTGGTCTGATGGCTCTTCGTAGGGATGGTTCTTGGTGCTTAGGGCTCGGTCGTAAGGATGGAGGCACTGTTCCAGCGGGGGCACTATCTGGCCCAAGGTCAAGGTTCGCACGAGAAGCGTCTCACCCAGCACGCGCTCTAACTCCTTCAGGTAGAACGAGGGGAGCGCATCGCTATCGTTTTGAGTGCGCGGAGAACTCAGGTAGAGGCGTTCGCGGGCGGTGGTCAGCGCGCGATAAAACAAGAGTGGTTCGCCCGCCTGCAGCTCGGTTCGGGTGACCAAGTTTGGAGGGGGCTGAAGCGCCTCACGCAGGGCCAGCCGCTCCGACTCGCGCAGGAACGGCTCGTCGGGATGGCGGTAGGGATAGACGCCCTCCAACACGCTGATGAGGAACACGACCTTCGCTCCCATCAGGTCGGAATGCTCGGGATTGAGCAGGCGCACCCCTTGCCGCCGCCAGCGCTTGGTGTAGGTACTGCCTGCCACCAGCCGCTCCAAATACGCCAGTGCCTGGACAGGAGTCAGGGGCTGAACCTCCGCCTGGTACGCTTTCGCCAACTGGAGCAGTACGGGCAGTTCGTCGCTCTCCGCCTCGTCGGGCAGCTCATTCGGCGGGATATGGCTCGCCAATCTCAGGATGACTTCGTGGAAAGCTGAACCGACGCGCCCCTGCAAGTTCAGGCAGGTCTGAAGCCACTGAATGCACTCGGTGTCCTCAGGATAGCGTCGGTTGTATTGATTTAGCGCGTCCGAGAGTTTCTGGACACCGCGCAGGCTCTCCAATCGGCGTATCTGAAGTGGAGAGAACCCAAACAGCGGATGGCGGAACCAGTCCACCCAGTTCTGCCACGGCTCTCGCCCGACCAGAAGCCGAAGCCCATGCATGACCCACCCAACAAGATGCGAGCGCGAGAGCGGGAGCGACACCTCGCCCGTGAACGGGATGCCGTACCGCTCAAACACCACCTCCAGCATTTCAATCGCTCCTGCGGGCTGGCGAAGCAGAAGCGCAATATCGCCATGGGTGTAGTCCCGCGCGTTCAGCAGGTGTAATATCTCGCGGGCGATGGTCTCCAACTCCATCAGCGGATTAGGCACATCCAACACCGTGATAGCTTGTCTGAGGCTTGCAGGCGGAGGCGACGGTTGCGATGTCCACAGTCTCGGCTCTAACTCGCCGAGAGGATTGGAGGACACCGCCATCCCTTTGGGTAGATAATGGGTGCTAACGAGTATCGCCTCCTTGAGGGCTTCGTAAAGTTTCAAGGTCGGCAGGAACAGGTCGGGGCGCTCCTCATCGCACAACAAGGCGAAGTGCTGGGATGCGTGAACATCCAGCACTTTCAGTAGGGCGCGCTCCACCATTCGTAGTTGAGTGAAGCCCAACCACAGGCACGGGCGCAGATTTTCGGGAGGGTCACTCCGAAGTGCTCCTATCACCTGCCACCACACCTGAGCAGGCTCCAGCAAGTTTTGGCGTTCCAGTTCCTTGCGCCACTCACGCCACAGATTGACCATTTCATCGGTCTTCTGTTGCCATTCGTCTTGGAGTTCCTGCTCATCAAGCGTTTCGGGGGGGGTCTCCAGCACCTGTTGAGCGCCCCGCTCCAGCGTGTCGGGGTTGATTCCATCCAAGTGCCATTCGGTGAACCGTCGCACCAGTTGGCGATGGAAACCTGGCAGGTGGCTCACTTTGGCGAAATAACTGCTTGGGGTGAGCACCTGCTTGCAGACCTGAGCCATACAAGCCGTGTGTTCCGGGGCGACCTCTAAGGTGTGGGGTTGGTCACAAAAGCGCGCTAAGAGGGCGCGCGTGTCCATCTGCTCGGCATTAGGGGGTATCGGCAGGGGAGGCACCCCGCTGGGCACAATCACCCAACAGGGTTGGGAACCCACCGATGCGAACACTGTGTTCCATAGCGCCTGCTGGGGCGCCCCGATATAGACCTGCATTCAACCCTCCCATAGTTGGAACAGAACGGCGAGCGGGGCATCGGTGCGCACAGCATTCCCCGCGTGATGAACCCCCGAAGCACGGTAGCCACGCTCCCGCAGAAACTGGATGGCTTGGCGCGTGGAGGGCACCGACTTCTCCAAACGGTCGGCTAATCCAGACAGATTGTACACTATCGGGATTTCGTCCAGCTCGCGGTGCATGCGCGCAATCACACGCTTGGCATACGCGAAGTAGTCCTCTTTGGCAGAGCGGAACATCTCACTGAGGAAACCGTGGTCGTGGAGCGCACCCAACCAGAGCGGTCCAATCCAGCGCACCGTGTTGGAGGGCTTGAGCTCGGTGTTGAGGGGTGCAGGCACTCCTGCAAGCGTGGCACGATACTCGCCGTCGGGCATCTGGGCGATGAAACCCAGATTCTCGGTGGGGAAGCCCCGCGTGCCCTTGAACACCCTCAGCAACACACGCCAGCAGTAGCCATCAAACAGGCTGAACAGGGGCACGCCGTACATATTCGCCTGAACGAACCGTCGCATCAGGAAGCCAATCAAAATGCGCAGACCGAACTCGTGGCACTCGCGCCCTAATGCCGAGACCGCATCGTACGACTTGAGCGCCTCCCCACGCTGAGCGCCACATAGCACGGGCGCGTCGGTCGCCGTCACATAAAACAGCCCCTCCCAGCGAATCACCCCCGTCACATAAGGCACGAACGGCGCAGGCGTGCCGAACGGGTCTAAATCGACCCAGTCGAACCGACGGTCTTCCAGATAGAGTTGACACAGGAGCCTTTGAGCCAGCTCGTGGCGCACCTCAACGCGAGGGTCGTCTTTCAGCTCGTGTTGGAGCAGGCGGTAGGCTTCGTCGTTGGCGTCGTTGACCAGCATGTGGGCGACAGGCGCCTCGGTCAAGTAGCGACGGGTGCGCAGTCCTGCGGCTGCCATCAGTTCCAACACTTCGAGGGGGCGCTCCAAGCGGGTCGCCTCCACGCGCATCGCCAGCACGCCCAAGTCGCGCCCTAACCGAGCACGCGGGTTATAAAACAGATGCTCGCTCGCAGGCAGATGGAACTCTACAGCGCCCTCACGGTAAATCTGGATTGCCATCGGAGTTTATATTGTAGCATAAACGCACTGCTGGATAGGTACAATAGAGGTGGTGAGAGAATGAGGGCGGGAATCGGTTGTCGCAAGGTGCGCCAGCTCAAGTGGCGCTTTTTAGACCGTACGCTGGACAACGCCACCTACGCCCAAGTGGAAGCCCACCTGCGCGTATGTATCCCCTGTCGACACGATTACACCCTCTCGGCACAGGCGTTAGAAGCGCTCAAGAAGGGGGTGGAGCTTAGCCCGGAACTGAGAAAAGCGTTAGAACGCCCGCGCTTCCCTGCCCTAAAACTCGCTTTGGGGATGGTCCTGATTGCGCTCGTGTTGGCAGGGGGGGGTTGGTCGGTCTGGCAGTCGGGGTGGTTGGAGCGTTGGCTCGCTCAGCGCCCGACCGCCGTCGCACCGCCCCCTCAGCCGAATACTGAAGCGTCTCCGATAACCCGTCTCAAAGTCCCTGTTGCCACGGGCGAGCAACCTGGCTTGATGGCGGGTATGGGTGGGGCGCCTGAGCAAACTGAGGCTCTCGACCTACCGACTGAGAAACCCACTGCCACTTCAGAACCTCCCCCTGACAAGCCCACCCCGCCCTCTGTAGAGCCAGCGAACAACACTTCTGCCCAAGTCCCACCGCCCACGCCTCAGCAGGTAGCGCCTCAACCGAAGCCGACCCAAGCTCCAGAACGCCCCGCGCGCCCTGCGCGACCTGCACAGCGCCCTAAAGCGTCCACTGCGTCTCAGAGCGCACCCGCTCAGCGTGCGCCCCTGCCCGAAGGCACGATTGAGGTCTACGACGAGTCGGGGCAACTCATCAAGCGCGAAAAACTGCCCTCAGGTGAGAAACGATGAGGCGTCAAGAGGAGCTGAAGGTCACGCTGGAAGCGCGCGGGCAAGACGCCCGTGTGGTGTTCGCTGACCTGTTCCGCCAGGTCAACAAAGATTTTGTGCTGAACCTTCCTGAGGGCAAACCCGTCTATCTGACCTTGCGCGAGACACCATTTCTGCGTGCGCTGAGTTTGCTTTGCGAAGCCACCCAGACGCGGTTCACAATTCGCGAAGGTGTCTACTACATCGCCCCTGCCGAACCTGAGCCGAAACCAGCACCCACCAGTCCGCCTCCCACTCAGCCCAAGCGTGTCCGCCTTGTCGGGAACGGCTTGACTCTGGGTGCGATCGTGCAAGAGATACGGCGTCAGGCGGGTGTGGAGGTCACTCTGGAGCCGAATGTGCCCAACCTGCGGATGAACCTGAACTTGCCTTCCGTGAGTGTGGAAGAAGCGTTGAATGCGCTTTGCCGAGGCACAGGGCTGCGCTGGGAGCCGACCGAGAGGGGCTATCGCGTCCTGTTGGAGGAGCCTGCCGTTCGCGCCACACCCAGTGCCCCTGCGCCTGAGCAACCTTCTCTGAGAACAGGTACAGGCGACCCGCGTATGGCGCCCAATCGCCCCGTTGCGCCCGGCAGCTCGCTCCGTTGCCCGAAGTGCCGATATGTCCTCCAGTTAGATTGGCGCTACTGTCCCATCTGTGGCGCCTATGTGAAGCACCTGACCGACCGAGCCAAGCGTGAACAAGGTCAGCAATGAACTGCGCAAAGCACATCAACACTCCCGCCGTTGCCCAGTGCCGTGATTGCCGTGAACCCGTCTGCACGGTCTGCCTACACACCATTAATACCGAACCGTATTGCGAAGCGTGCGCGGTGAACCATCACCAGCAAAGCCCGCTTTCGGCTTTGCTGTTTAGCCTGTTCGTGCCGGGGCTGGGGCAGGTCTACAACGGCGAGTGGCTCAAGGGAGTCTTGATTTTTCTGACGGGCTGGCTCATCTTGCCCTGGATAGTTGGCATCGTGGACGCGATGCTGGTCGCCAGTGCGATTGCCGAGGGCAAACGCCCCGCCAGTGGCGTGCCTCCAGGGTACCTGGTGTTAGCCATCAAGGTGCTCTCGGTCTTCTTCAGTTGTTTTTACATCGGGTTGGTGTGGCTGATTTTGGGCACCGTGTACGCTTACATTTCGCGTTAGGTCGTGGGGAAGCAGTTTCTGCCTTCCTCGTGAAGTTATCCCTATAAGCGTGGGAACACTTCCCGCATCTAAAACTGAGTGGGCTGTCTTGAACCCCTCACTGATACTCGGCGTGCAGAGAGGGGAATCGGGGTATAATAAACCTGTGAATCGCCTCGTGGGGATTGAAACCGAGTATGGGCTGTATGTGGAGGGGCGGAGTGTCTCAGACCAAGTGATGGATGCCGTCGCCTTCCTGCGCAGCTGTCCCTTTCCTGCTGTGAAACATTGGGACTACCGCTTGGAAGACCCACGACGCGATATGCGCGGATTCCGAGTGGACCACCTCACGGTTGACCCCAACGACGCCCAAATCGAACGCGAGCATCCCGTCTCCCTGTCTGAGCGGGAGGTACGCAGTGACCATGTGCTCCCCAACGGGGCACGCTTTTATAACGACCACGCCCATCCCGAATACGCCACGCCCGAGTGCCGACGCCTGCTTGACCTAATCGCTTACGACAAGGCGGGCGAGCGGATTGTGCAAGCATGCGCCGAAGCGTTCGCCAACCGCACCCGATACGCCGTACGGCTCTACAAAAACAACACCGACCTGCACGGCAGTAGCTACGGATGCCACGAGAGCTACCTGCTCCAGCGGGAGGTGTCGTTTGACCTGCTGGCGATGACGATGGTACCCTTCCTGACCACGCGCTTGCTGTACGCAGGAGCGGGCAAGGCGGGCGTGGAGGTCAATCCGCACCCACGCGTCCCCTACCAGATTTCTCAGCGTGCCGACTTCTACATGGACATTATGAATGTGGAGACGCTCTATCGCCGTCCTATTTTCAACACGCGCGACGAGCCACACGCCAAGATGCGCCACTACCGACGGCTCCATGTGATTTGTGGCGATGCGAACATGAGCGAGTACGCCACCGCCCTCAAGGTCGGCACGACGGCGCTGGTGCTGGACCTTTTGGAAGACGGCTGGTACAACACGACCGTCCTGCGCGACCCCGTGCGCATCGCTCAGAGCCTCTCGCGCGACCCCGACGGCAAATGGCTGGTGGACACCGACACCGGCGTGGTCAGCGCGATAGACATTCAGCGTCAGTACCTCCACGAGGCGCAGAAACGCTTCGTAGGACGAGACGCCGAGACCGATTGGCTCCTGAACGAGTGGCAAACTGTGCTGGACACCTTAGAGACCGAACCCGAACAGCTCGCTGACCGCTTAGACTGGGTCGCCAAGCGCCAACTGCTGAACCTCTATGTAGAATCGGAGGGGCTATCGTGGGACGACCCTGTGATTCAAGCCTTGGATTTAGCGTATCATCATATAGACCCTGCCGAAGGGCTTTACTACGCTTTGGTAGAGCAAGCACAGATGCAGACTTTGGTCAGCGAAAATGCGATTGCTGTTGCGATGGAGCAACCCCCTCAGGACACGCGTGCCTGCATTCGTGGGCTTTGCGTGCAACGCTTTGCATCCCAGGTGGAAACCCTCAACTGGGAGCGGATTATCCTGCGCAACGACGACCAGACGGTGCGGTTAGACCTCAGCCGACTGGTTGAAGGCGATTTGCGCCCATTGTGCCTGCGTCTGACGGAGGCACCCGACCTAACCACCTTCGTCAAACTGATTCAGGAGGCAACCCGATGATATGGCAAGCTGAAGAGCGATTGCGTCGCCCGATACCCCAGGACCCTGTCACCCGCCCCGGCGGGGATGGCGACGGTCCAAACAAGCCCGATGTGAAGCGTCCCGACACCAACGAACTGCTCAAGCGGATGCGACGCATTGATCCAGAGCAGGCACGACGCTACCGACAACGCAGTGGTGAGTAAGATGAACCCGACGACTGCAGGCGACTTTTTCCAGCTCCTGCAGGCGTATCAGGCGCGCACGGGCACAACTTTGCCCCTGTTTGCGCCTACGCCTGCCTCCACAGCCCCCGCCCACGAGGCGCTGGAAGTGCACGGCACGACCGTGATTGCCCTCAAGTTCGCTGGAGGCGTGCTAAATGTGGGCGACCGACGCGCCACCGCCGCCAACATGATTATGTACGACCGCGCCGATAAAATCATCCCGCTGGATGACCATACGCTCATCGCCATCGCGGGCGCGTATGGGCGCGCGATGGAAGTGGTGCGCTACCTGCGCCACGCTTTCAAGTACTACGCACGCAACCAGCTCCAACCGATGAGCATGGACGGGAAACTGCAGGAGGTCAGCCGTGCCCTCTCGGCGAACCTGCCCAACGCACTGGGAGGAATTGGGCTGTTCATCCCCATCCTCAGCGCCTACGACCCGAACACCGACTCGGGCAGAATCTTCTTCTACGATGTGAGCGGGGCACGCTTTGAGACCCAAGAGTACGGCGCGGCAGGTTCCGGTTCGGAGCGCATCCGCGGGATATTTGACTATATCACCCGCACGCGCGGACCGTTCAGTCAGCGCCCGCTGGACGAGGTTCTGCGCGATGCTATCCTGATGCTGGACATCGCCTCGGATTTAGATTCGGCGACGGGCGGAGTGGACAAGATACTGCCCACCGCACGCTACGCCACCCGTGAGGGCGTGTTCACCGTGACCGAGGAGACCCTGCGCGAGATTGTGCAGTCCATACGGGGGAGGAACCTCTGATGCTGACACCTTACGATTTTCAAGAGAACCTCCAACAGCGCGCCCAGTACATCCGCAACCGTCTTCAGGCGGGTAGCCCTGTAATCGGTATCAGCTACGACAACGGCGTGATGCTGGTCAGCCTGCGACGGCGTGGGCGCAAGGTGTTTGAAATCTACGACCGCCTCATTTTCGCGGGCATCGGCAACCAGTCCGATGTAGAAACGATTCGCATCGCCGCGGTCGACTTCACGCACCAAGAGGGGTTCGTGCGCAGTCCCGACGATGTGACCATCCAGCGCGTGGTGGGGTTTGCGCTCAGCCCTGCGCTGAAGAAGGCGTTCGGCGACCCGTTCACAGCGCCCTTCGTGTTTCGGGGTCTGTTCGCTGAGCTGGGCGCCGCACCCGACCGAGACCTGTTCTACACGCTCAACTACGATGGCGAATTCCTGCAAAACAGTGCCTACGCCGTGCTGGCGGGCACAGCGCTCGCTGAAGAGAACGCGTTGGACTACCTAAGCCAGCAACTCAGCGGAGTGCCCTCGTTTGAGACCGCCATCCCGATTGCCCTCACCGCTTGGGGAATCGCTCGGCACAGCGCCACCCAAGAGGACGAAGAATCGGTCTCCGAGTCGGTGGCACGCGATGCGCTCCGTGAGGTGTTGGGCGATGCCAGCGTGGAGGTCGGCATTTTGGAGCGTGAGACGCTCCGAGAGAACCGCTTCCGCTTAGTGCCCTCCGAACAGTTGGAGCCGTTTCTGAGACGGTTGGGCTAAGAGTTCCGTCGGCGCGCCAAGTAGGTCTCCAAAATCAGCTGGGCTGAGAGGGCGTCTTTGATAGGGCGCTGTTGGCGGGTGGATTTGCCTTGCTCGCGCAGGCGACGCTCCGCCTCTTGGGTGGTGAAGCGCTCGTCAATCGTGTCCACAGGGATGGAGAGGCGCGCCCTGAGCGCTTCCACGAACTGGAGTGCCTCCTGAGCGCGCTGGCTCTCGCCCCCGCGAAGCCGATAGGGAATGCCTACCACCACGCACTCTGCGCCGTTAGCCTGAAGCCAAGCCACGATGGTATCAATCTGGTTGGGCAATACCTCGGCGGGCAGAGGGATGCCCAACTCGCTGTGCGCCACGGCGACCCCAATCCGCTTCTGCCCATAGTCCAGCGCCACTATCTTCATTTCTCATCCCAGACCAACACAACCTTGCCCGCCTCGCCCGTGCGCATTAGTTCAAAAGCGTGTTCGTACTCGTACCAGGGCAGTTGGTGAGTAATCGCCGGGCGCACATCCAGCTTCCCAAAAAGCAATAACGCCTGCATCATCTCCCAAGTCTGGTACAGGCGTCGTCCGATAATTGCGTGGATTTCTACCCCTTTGAAAATCAGCGCGTTCAGGTCTAGGGTCAGTGGCTCAGCGAACAGTCCCAACAGGCTGATGCGCCCTCCGGGACGGATGGTCTGCGTGATGAGTGGGATTGCAGAGGGATGTCCCGACATCTCCAGCGCTACATCCACACCCAGCCCCTCCGTCTGGCGCAGGATAGCGGGCGCCGGGTCTTGTTGGAGGGGGTTATAGACCGTGTCCGCTCCCATTTGGTAAGCGAGCTCTATTCGGTGGGGCAGAACCTCCGTTGCCAGCACTTGGGTCGCCCCGCACGCCTTCGCCACGGCGATACTGAACAGCCCTATCGCCCCACACCCTGTGATGAGCACCGTCTTGCCTGCGATTTCGCCCGACAGCACGGTATGCACGGCGTTGCCCAGCGGGTCTTGCACTGTGGCGACCTCAGGCGGGATGCGTCGGTCGGTTCGTTGGGCGTTCTGCGCAGGGATGACGATTCGGGGAGCGAAACAGCCGTCCACATCCACGCCCAGAATCTGCGTGTTCAGGCATACATGCGCCTGACCCAATCGGCAGGGCGTACAGTGCCCACATACGAGATGGCTTTCGCCTGCGACGAAATCGCCCTCCTTCAGTCCACTAACTCCTTCGCCTACCGCTTCAATCACGCCACAGAACTCGTGTCCTACGATGAGCGGGGGTTTCAGGCGGGATTGTGCCCAAGCGTCCCAGCGGTAGATATGCATATCGGTGCCACAGAGCGAACTGCGCAACACACGAACCTGCACGGTGCCGGGGCGCAGAGTCGGTTCAGGCACCTCGTGAATGGTCAGCCCCTCAGCGGGCGCCAGTTTACAGATAGCCTTCATCGGTGGGATGAGTATACCTGTGAGTTCAGGCTCAAGAGGCAGGGGTGAATATTCCCCGTATAGGGAAAACCCGTTTCGCTGTAGAACAAGGAGATATGGCGAGTTTGCGTGAGTTCATCTCTCGTGTCCAAGAATGGTTGAATACGCCTCTCATTCAGGTTGGAGGCAGTGCGATTACCCCTTGGAGTATCCTGCTCTTCTTGCTGAGTTTTATTGTGCTGTACCTTGTTTCGCTTCGGATGAAGACCTTGGTGGCAAAGCGCCTTCTGGCACGCACGCGATTAGATGTGGGGGCGCGCGAGGCGATAGGCACACTGATACGCTACCTGCTGTTGGTGATAGGTACGCTGATCATTGTGCAAAGCGCAGGGGTAGACCTCACAGCGCTCAGCGTGCTGGCAGGAGCCATCGGGGTGGGGATTGGATTTGGACTGCAGAACATCGCCAACAACTTCGTGAGCGGAATCATCATCTTGCTGGAGCGCCCCATCAAGGTAGGCGACCGTGTGGAAGTCGGTGAGATTGACGGACAAGTGCTGGAAATCGGTGCCCGTGCCACCACGGTACTGACCAACGACAACATCGCCGTGATAGTGCCCAACTCGCAGTTTATCTCTCAGCCGGTGGTGAACTGGACACGCAACGACCCGAAGGTGCGGTTCCGCGTGCCTGTGGGCGTTGCCTATGGAAGCGACTTGCGTTTGGTGGAAAAGGTCTTGTTGGAGGTTGCTGAGGCGAACCCGGATGTATTAGAAGACCCACCTCCAGTGGTGCGCCTGATTGCATTTGGCGACAGCGCGGTGGAGTTTGAACTGCGCGTTTGGTGTACCACATTGGTTCACAAACGAGGCAAACTCATCAGCGACCTGAACTTCGCCATCTACGAGGCGTTCCTACAGCACGGGATTGAAATTCCATATCCCAAGCGCGACCTTTATCTGCGCTCTGGGGTTGTTCCTATCCAAATCCACAACGATACGCCCCCTGCCTGATGCTTGAGCGATGAGATGCTGAGTATGTAGGCTTGACAAATTTACTTTTACAGGCGAGGACCTCAGGCAGGAAATCCGCCACACAAACCGAACCCTTACCCCGATGCGGGTGCTTCACACCTCCGATGTGCATCTGGGGCGAGCGTTTGGGTATCTGGGCGACCGAGCCAGCACCCACCAAGAACGGCTCAAGCGTGCGTTCCAGCGCCTCTTCCAGATTGCCCGTA
>OGCI01001763.1_pt1:0-15000 | contig 16760 bp, 9 predicted proteins | sample 1570021 | NCBI WGS metagenome assembly OGCI01 (sample SAMN06264664, study PRJEB24512) | hot springs metagenome | isolation source: Hot spring water | place: South Africa: Tshipise | collected 2015-06-21 | reverse complement strand
AAAAAAGTATTTAAGAAAAATAAAAGGAGAACTAGGAGAAATATTTCTTTGTGAACCTTTATTGTGTGCTCATGTTTGTTAGGAAAGAACAAATTTAGTATTCGGATTAGATAATATTAGATACAAAATAAAGAAGTATCAAAAAACCATTTGTTCAGAAGTTTCTAATCATATTAAAAAGAAATTTTTATTTATCAGGAGTTTTAATTCTTTGTTTAGTCAAAAGTAATATCTCTCATCACAGAATCTGCATCACCGGGATAAGTGAATACTCGAATTGAAGTATATCCTTTCCACCGAGCGTAAAAAGGCACCTGAATTTTATATTTAGTAAAGGGTTCCATTGTTTCTTTTTCAGGTTCGATCCATTTTCTTGCAATCCAATTTGTTTTATTAAAGAAGAGGATAATAAAGGTATCAAATGTGTCTAATTCCATCGTGATTGTAGAATCTGTTCTTCTCTCATTAAATTGAAATTCGATTCCATGTTTTGGAACAACAATCTTTTCTTTTTCATTTGTTGAAATTCTATCCTTTAGATTTTGATAGGGCATTATTTTTAGGTTCGGGAATTGATAGCGGTCATAGTCAATAAGGTAGTCATACATTCCTAAATTCATTTTGATTATATTTATCCAGCGTTCTTTGCTGAATAAGGGACCTCGCGTGATTATTTTCAGATGGTCAAAGAATTCAGCCAATTGCTTGTCTCTGATTTTGTTCTCGTCACCTCCTGCGGAATCTACATATCCTTCTGGGATATATCTTGCAAAATGTCCTATCCTCCAACTCGGACGCCAGATAGCAGGCAAACGAGCCAATAACGGGTCAGACAGAGCGTAATAATCGATAATATGGGCTACAGGACCTGAGAAGAATCCTCTGTAGCCTACACTCCCATGTATTTTGGTAATTTTCTTGTCGGCCTGTTTGTATTGCCTCCCCTGTTCAGCAAATGCATTGGAAGGCATAGGTTTGCCTGATGTCCAATGGGCCAGACTGGCTACCTGAAAATAGAACATTCGTTCATCGCCGATACCTGATTTCTCTTTGAAGTTAGAGATGTCTTTACCGAACGACGCATTCGTTAGGATGGGGGCATTTGGTTGTATCAGGCTTGTGGTAAGAAATATAAGCACCACAAGTATATATTTTTTTGCTCCGTCTAATTTCGAATATCGGATCACAAGAATAGTTGCAGAAACTAATGGCACGCTGAAAAACCTTCCTCCCATAAAATCTCCACCAATCCACAGAATATAGATGCAGTATAGGAAAATTCCTATGGTGCATACCCAAATCTCCTTTTGCTTATGATAAAAAGGAATTATGAAACTCAGACACAGAACCAGTAGAGTAATAAAGTCTCTTTTCCACGAAAAGGCGTAATACCATAAGCCTTGCTTTATTAAATCACTTTTCCATAACCCGGTACCCAATTTTGCATACGCTGTGTTCGGGAATGGAAAACCGTAATAAATAACTGAGAAGAGTTCCCATAAAAGCAAAGGGAAAAATCCTAAACAAAGCACAACAAACCCATATTTTTTGTTTTCCATTTGCCACCATGCATAGGCTAAAGGTGGCAAGTAAAGTAATATACAGTCCTGACGATTCAATGTTGCCAATGAAGCAACAAAAGAAAGTAAGAACAGATTTTTTATGTTAAATTTTTTTATTAAAAATAGCATCATAAAAATTACTAATAACAAATGACTCATAGGGTTCTCTAAGCCAGAGGAAGAATAGTCAATAAACGCCCGGGAAAAGCCTAATATGCTCGTGGCGAGTAATGCTTGTCGCAAGTTTTGTGATACACCAATGGTAAGAAGAAGAATTGTTAGCATAGATACACCAAAGGAAATAAATATTGCGGTCAAGAACATTTCGTGGGTCATAGCGTAAAACGGAATGTGTAAGAATAGCCACAATGGATGTGTATAAGCCTGAACGCGTTCGTTAATATTCCACCGCAATCCATAACCGTTTACAGCATTATCCACTGTCCGAAAGGATATATACGCATCATCACACAACCACGCCGTCCTCAAAAAAAGAATTGCAAAAAAGAGCCAGATGCTTAAATAAAAAATGTAAATCCAAAATTTTGATTGTTTCTTTTTATTTTCCATAGATTTTTATAAATACCTTTATGGGTCATTCGGTTTTATGTAAAATAATCTTACGGAATTATACAAAATACAGGTTTACAAATTATTCTGACAGCAAACGAATATTTTTTATTTCTGAGTTTATATTTCTCTGATTAAGGTTTTGTGGACAAACAAAGACACGGATTTTATCATACCCTTTACGGACAGAATGATTTGGTATTTTTATTAAATAGGGGACGAATAATAAATTATTATTGGGGTCTGGACCTAACTTTAATCTTGCAAGACATTCTTTATTATTGAAAAATAAGATATGAAATTGGTTCCACTTCATCAATTCCAATTCTATTTTTTGATTATGTTTAACCTCACGAAATCGAATTTCCAACCCCCTTTCCGTCACTTTAATGCCTCTTTCATCTTTTATATTCTGTAATTCTTCTTCCCATTCATCATAATATTTAATTTTTGTATCTGCAAATCGATATTTATCGGTATCTATTAAATAGTTGTAATACCCAAAATTCATTTTTAGGATTAGTTCAAACCGTTTCCATGACCATACAGTCCCGCGAGTAATGATACGGATATAGTCATAATATTGAGCAAGGCTGGGGTCTTCTATTTTATTTTCATTACCACTCACAGATTCCATATATCCTTCGGGAACATAGCGGAGAAAGTGGCCTATGGCAATTTTAGGGTGGTAAAGGGAGGGCAGTCGAGCAAGTAAGGGGTCTGCCAGTCCGTGGAAATCTACTACATGTACGAGGGGACCGGAAAAGAAGCCATAGAACCCGATACAGCCACGAAGTTTGGTCATTTTTACATTTTTTTTCCTGTTCTCTCTTCCATGGTTGGCCCAACTAAATGAGGGCATCGGCTTACCTCTTTCCCAATTTAATAAACTTGACCAATTATAATAATATTTGCGTTCCGTCGTAATTCCATCCTTTGTATAAAAACCTCCCTGACTGTAATTGGCACCTGTAAATATAGGAGCATGAGGTTGTGTGATGCTGAGAAAAACAAAAATTGCCGATACAGGAATTCCTAGTTTAAGCTTGTCCAATCGTAAATATTGAATTATTATGATTGTGGACAACAGAAGAGGAAGTGTGAAAAAACGACCTCCCATAAAATCTCCACCTATCCATAAAATATATGTATAATAAAGACATAACCCGAGTATTAGTACATCTATTTTCTTTTCTCTACGGAATACGGGTATTAAAACGCCGACAATAAGAACGATCAAAGTAATACGGTCTTGATAGTATGTCCATGTATAATAGCGTAATCCTTGAAAAATCAAATCAATTCTTGATATACCCGCTCCTAATTTGGCATAGGCCGTATTTGGAAAAGGAAAACCGTAATAAATTATGGAGAATATCTCCCAGAAAAGCAAGGGGATAAACCCTCCGCAGATAACAAAAATACCTTGTTTTTTATTTTCTGTTTTCCACCAGGTATAAATTAAAGCAGGTAGGTATATTAAAAGACAGTCCTGTCTGTTTAATGTAGCAAAACAAGACAGAAGAGACAAGAGAAAAAGATTTCGCAAAGTAAATTTTTGGTAAAAGAATAAAATAAGAAACAATACCAATAAGAGATGGCTCATCGGGTTTTCCAGTCCAGACGATGAGAAATCTATAAATGCTCGTGAAAATCCTAATATACTCGCAATAATTAAAACTTGTGCCGTGTTCTGTGCAATGAAAAGTGTAAGGAAAATGATAGTCAGCATTGATATGGTAAAAGAAATAAGTATTGCGGTTAGAAACATTTCTCGAGTAAGAAAATAAAAGGGTATATGTAGTAACAACCATAATGGATGTGTGTATGCTTGAACGCGCTCGTTCACATTCCAGCGGAGTCCATAGCCATTTACTGCGTTGTCAATCGTTCGAAAACTAATATATGCATCATCACAAAGCCATGCTGTTCGTAGGAACAGAATTGCGAAAAAGGTCCATACCCCAATTGAAACTATAATTTGATTCTTTTTTTTATTTAACATATATACCGTTGAGTATTGAGTACTCATACAAATTATTTATTTGATACCAATAAGATAAGAAAATGAATCCATCTCTTTCAATCTTTTTCTGAGGAATAGCAAAAGCAGAGAGCAAAATTGTTTTTATAAAGGGTTTCAAGTTAGAATTATCATTTAACCAAGCGAGATTTAATCCTGTGAATGAAAGGAATGACGAAAATGGCTTTTTGTGAAGAACCCGGAATTTGTGAAGAAGAAAAACCCGTTCAGCATGAAGGTTTATCTCTCCGTTTACTAAAAAATCGTGCTGTTATTGTATCGGGTGAGGTAACTCAAGAATTAGCGGAAAAGACTATTACTCAATTGTTATTGTTAGATTATGAGTCTCAAGAGCCTATAACTGTCTATGTGTGTTCACCAGGTGGACATGTAGATTCGGGTTTCGCTATTTATGACATTATGAAATTTATTCAATCACCTGTTACTACGATTGGTGTAGGATGGGTTGCGAGTATTGCGGTGCCTATTATGATGGGAGCCCCAAAAGAACGGAGACTTGCTTTACCCAATACGAGATTTTTAATTCATCAACCGTCGGGGGGAGCCGGGGGACAGGCAGCAGATATCCGAATAGAGGCCCAGGAAATATTAAAAATTCGTGAAAGAATTAACCGTTTGTTATCAGAAGAGACAGGACATTCGGTAGAAAAAATAGCTAAAGACAGTGACCGTAATTTCTGGATGTCGGCGGAAGAAGCATTGGAATATGGCTTGATTGGAGAAATCATTTCAAAAAGAAAATCTTAATCTGTGATTTCTTTACATGGCTGAAACTCTTCCCGAAAAGATAAATCCAGAAAGAACATCCTCAAAAATTAAAAAGTTTTTTTGTAAATTATTTTTACTTTTTTTATTTGCCACTTTTGTTTTAATATTCCTCGTAACGGGACTAATAATTTTCTCTTCTTTATATAATGAACCGATGCAAATGTATCCGGAGCGTGTGAGAGGGATAAAAATTTCTCCACCCATACCTGTAGTTCCCGGAGAAGGTATGCCCAAAGATTTTTCTCCTATGCGTTCAACTAATAATGTTGACCTTGTTCGAATAGGGACAAGTATCTTCATGAGTTTTAGAACGGCTCCAAGTCATTTTGCATCGCCCAAAACACGGTTGTATGTGATGCGTTCTGAGGATGAAGGGAAAACATGGCAAAATGAATTATGTATATACATAGGTCGAGACCTTCGGGAGCCACGATTTTTATATTTTAAGAATCGGTTGTTTCTTTATTTTTATACAGGGGGCAGTGACCCGTTAAAATTCGAGCCGGGGGAAATTCATTTCTGCGAAAGGAATGATAATGGGGAGTGGACACAACCTCAACCCATGTATAAACCGGGATATGTTGTCTGGCGTGTTCGCACATGGGAGGATAAAGCGTATATGTCTATATACTATGGACTGGATATCTATGGTAAAGGAGACCGGGGAGAGGCCCGCCTATTAGTTTCTACGGATGGTATTCACTGGGAACAGATTTCAAAGAAACCTCAAATTGAGTGTGTTGGAGCAGAAGAGGCGGAATTTGTTTTTGATGAGAAAGGAGGAATTGTTGCATTAGTTCGGATGGAAGTAGGAGGAGGAGCATTAGTTTGTCGAGCCCCTGTGGAAGATATTGATTGTTGGACATGCAAATTCACGCCTTACAAAGTAGATTCTTCGTTAATGTTCGTTCATGCGGGTCGATATTATGTTATAGGAAGAAGGAATATTGCAGGTCGTTCTGCAAGAGGTTGGAAGTTCCTTCCGGAAAGTATTCGGAATGCGTGGAGTATGGTGTTTTATTCGCTTACTCGAAAACGCACCTGCCTTTATGAGATTAATCCAAACTCTCTGGAATTATATCCTTTGTTAGACTTCCCTTCAAAAGGAGACACCGCCTTTGCAGGAATTGTCCCTTTGTCTGGAAATAAATATTATCTGGTTAATTATAGTAGTCCATTAGAAGGACCGGATTTGCCATGGATAGGAGGGCAATTAATTGGTAGTCAATTGTACAGTTTCGTACTCGATTTTTCAGATGTAAACTCGATGGGAATGGAACAAAAATAACCCTTTCAAAATGATATAATTTTAATTCTTAATCCATTTGTGAACGATTTGTAATGTTTCTATATAGAATTGGTGAACTTCTTTTTTCAGGTTCTGTAAATATTCAGCTGGTGTTGGGAAGAAATTGGTTTCGGGCAGTAATTGGGGAAGGATATTTTGTATCTGTTCAGATAGCGTGGAACTACGCACCCCTGTAAAGAGGCGATAACGATTTAATATCTTCAAATAGATACCAAATGTCTCTTTTAGGAATTGCCATTGTTCGGAATATTCAGGAACAACATTTATTAGAATATTTAGGGCATCAATCACCGAGGGTGTTGCTAATTCTGAAAATTTATCTATCTTTATGCGTTGCCACCATCGAACAATATATTCCAGTTCAGCAGTTCCACCCTCTGACTTCTTTAGATTATTAGGTGAGGTTTGTTGAACCATTTTTTGACGAATATTTTCACTCTTCTGGACATCTTCTTCTGAGATAGAAAATTGAAATGCCAGTTTTTTTATTATCGGGTATATGCCTGTTGTCATCATACCTTGCTCTGCAATAACTCGACCTTTCATCAGAGCCATCTTTTCCCAGATGTCTGCCTCGTATTCGTAGTATTCTTTAAATTGCTGAAGGCTTATGGCCAATACTCCTTTGGAACCATAAGGACGCAAACGGGCATCAATGTCATATAGAATTCCGAAACGGGTTGGTTCTTTGAGTTTCTTTATAATTCGAGAAGATACATCTGCAAAGTATTCTGATAGGCTCATAGGGGTATGGTCTATACTTTCTATTTGATGATCGAAATGTTCATCATAAACAAATATCAAATCAAGGTCGCTGCCAAAGGTCATTTCGCCCCCCCCAATTTTACCCAATCCTATAACAGCAAAAGGAAATAGGCACATCCCATATTTTTGTTTTGTCTCATTTAGAGACTCAGCAGTAATATCTTGTAATATGACTTCTGCCAACAGAGTAAGTTGTTCGCATACATCTTCAATAGCAAATTTTCCTAACAAATCTCCTAAGGCAATTCGTAGCCATTCTGAGTCTTTTAATCGATAATGAGCCGACTCAGGAAAAGCCGATTTTTTTAGTTCTTGTAATGAACTATTTAAATAATCTATACTTACTTTTCTCCCTATCAATTCTTCCTGAAGAAAAACCTCGATAATCCCCGGTTCTTTTATCCATATATCGGCTAAAGCAGGGGCCCGAGTAGTCAAAGTGATAAAAAAAGAGCAGAGATTATGGTTTTCTTTAAGGAACGAATAAATAACACCGGGAAGTTTTAATCGTGATAATTGGGAATAAAACTGTTCAAGGGAGTTATCAGCGGAATTTGTTTTGCTAAATTCTTCACATAGATAGGGAATAATCTCAATAAAGTTTTCACGGACATGAAGAGAATGGGGTATATCTTCGGGACCATTCGCTAATTTACAAAAAATATCCTTTGCCTTTTTTATATCTTTGAACCCAAATTCTTTTAATTTTTCCAGCCCCTCTTTTCCATCGGATTGTAGACTGACCAAATCATAAACCCACAAATTTCCCGACGCTTTAACAGCGACAAATTGTTCCAGAATATTTCGGACTTCCTGAGTTTTATCTTTGTAAATTCGCCAGAAGGAATCGCCCGAAGTGTAACCCAATCGTTTAGCAAATTCGTCCATTTCCTCTGTGTTTTGAGGCAGGACATGTTTTTGTGTTCCATATTCGATCTGGAGTCGATGTTCCACCTCTCTTAAAAAACAATAGTTTCTTATTAGCGATTCCGCATCAAATGGTTTTAAATAGTTTTGCTCCATCAATTGGTAGATAACCTCAATTGTGTTGGTTATCCTTAATTCAGGCTTCCTCCCTCCATTTAACAATTGAAGCAACTGCACGGTGAATTCAATGTCTCGGATACCACCTCGTCCTAATTTTACCTCATAATGTGTTTTTCCCTGCTCCGCTACCTGCTTTTCTACCATAAGTTTTGTCTGATGTATATCATCTAATGTTTTATCATCAAAAAATTTTGGAAAAACGAACGGACGCATCATTTCTAAAAATTCATTCCCCAAATCTATATCCCCGGCACAAGGTCTACATTTGACCAACGCTTGTCGTTCCCATGCCCGCCCATATTGGTAATAGTATTCCACTGAATTCACCAGAGACTCCGCCAATGAACCGACCTTACCATAGGGACGGAGTCGCATATCAACTCGATAAATTTGTCCTTCTTCCGTATGTTCAGATAAGAATTTGATTATTTGTTCGCCTAATTTACAGAAAAATTCACGATTCGTAATTGTTCCTCTCGAACCACCTTTTGTTTCTCCATCTCCATCATAGACAAACAGCAAATCAATATCGGAACTAAAATTAAGTTCTCTACCCCCTAATTTCCCCAGACCTAAAATGACAAAATGTGCTGGATTATTATCATTCTCACCTTCCCTATACTTTATAGGAGTTCCATACCGTTGTTCTAAATGGGCGGAGAGAAGTTGGAGACATAATTCAAGATGAGCATCTGCAAGATTGGATAAGTCTTCTGCTATTGATTTGACTTCGTGATGCTCTACTATATCCCGGGTCGTTATTCGTAAAAGTGCTTTTTTGTGAAGTTGACGAAGGTATACCATGATTTTTTTTAAATTCCAATCATCTCCGTCTATAAATTGTTTATTTCTAAGATAATTCACAATACCCATAGAGGGCTCCCAACCTAAGTAAAGTAACCATTCGTGTTTTGTCAAAGCACGGGAAAGTGTTGAAGATAACAAAATATCATCAGCAAAATTGGGATGTTTTATGAGGGTATCGGTAAGAAAAGGACTTTGTGAAAATATTCTTTCAAAAAATCGTAGATATTTTGGTGTTTGAAGATACTTGTTTATGTGAGTTTCAATAGGTGGAGATAGATTTTTAAGGTATTGTGTAAATCCAACAATAACACGCTCGGGGTTTGAGGTTTCATTGAGAATCCATTCAAAATTTTTGTGCCATCCCTGAACCGGAATGGATATTAAATAGTCCAGGTCTTCTTTAACACTTTCTGATAATCGTTTATATATATTTTCCATGTTCTATCGGGTTATTTTTTTTAAGTTGAACTGTATTGTAATAAAAAAGCCTCGCTATTTGTTCACTTGTTCTTGCTAAATTTATCGAAGTGTTTTTGAAAAGTTCTTCTTTTGTCGTTTCGCCCGCAGAAATAGGGCAAACAACCACATTGCCCATTGAAAGACATTTTTCCCAACCTTTGCCTAATTTACCCACAAGGATAATTAGTAATTTGTTATGCATTCTGGCAAGGTTTAGTATCTCACCAACAACTTTGCCGGAAAAACTTTGATGGTCTAATTGCCCTTCGCCCGTAATAACCACATCAACGGTAGAAAGTTTCTCTGTAAGTTGGATTGTCTGTGATATCCACTGAAAACCGGATATAAACTTTCCATGGGCAAAGGCGAATAAAGCACCTCCCATCCCTCCAGCAGAACCGCTACCGGGTTGTTTCTGGATATCAATTTTTAAGTCTTTTTTTATAATTCGGGCAAAGTTTTTTAGGGATTTATCCACAACAGGAATCATCTCTTTTTTCAATCCCTTCTGGGGTCCATAAATCCATGTCGCACCATTGGGACCATAATAAGGATTTTTTACATCGCTTGCTATGACAATTTCGGTATTTTTTATCTGTTCGGAGTAAATAGAATTTTTTATAAATGAGAGGTTTTGTAGTTCTAGAGGACCCCTCCCAATAGACTCTCCATGTGAGTTAAGGAGTTGATAGCCCAATGCCTGGGCGATACCTGCTCCACCATCATTTACTCCGGAACCCCCTAAACCTAAAATAACCTTTTGGGCCCCTTTTTGAATTGCATGGAAAAGCACTTCTCCTACGCCATAACTGGTGAAGTGTTCTGGTTCTCGCTTTTCATGAGGGACAAGGTGAAGTCCAACAATTTCTGCTGTTTCTATTATTGCTGTTTTCGGGTGCGGAATCCAGCCATATCGTATTTTTCGTTTCTTTCCCATTAAATCAGTAACAGTTGTCATCCTATATTCCATTTTTATACTCACGGATACTGCATTTAGGAAACCTTCGCCTCCATCAGAAATAGGACATATAGTTAACGGACTTGTGGGAAAAATCTTTTTCCACCCTCGGGCTATAGATTCAGCTACCTGAGTGGTATCTAATGTTTCTTTGAACGAATCCGAAGCAATAAGGACTTTTATCTGTGCCATAATTTTCACCTCTTTATAAGGATTAAATATGTATATTATTACAGACTTTATCAGAACAAAAAACAATATCGTCGTCATTATCAATGTTCAAATTTCAAGAGCACAAAGAAATATGATATAATTCCTCCAATTTAAACAGAAATGAAATTTTGTTTTGGGCATAATTGTTAAAATCATACGAAATTTGACGGGATAAGTGTATGGAACCAATTTATATTACAGAAGAAGGTTTACAAAAATTAAGAGAAGAACTGGCCGAACTAAACCGGCAAAAAATAAAACTGGCTGAAGTAATTGCATACGCCCGTTCATTAGGGGATTTGAGTGAAAATGCAGAATATCACACTGCAAAACATGAACAGGGACTTTTGATGGCAAAGATTAATGATATTGAGGATAAGATAGCCCGGGCGGTAATTATAGATGCATCGCAAATGGATACTTCAGAAGTACGTTTAGGCGTCCGTGTTCGTGTGTTAAATGAGAAAATAGGTAAAGAGATTATTTATTCCATAGTAAGTCCTGTGGAAGCAGATTTGTCCTCAGGAAAATTATCAACACATTCACCTGTAGGACAGGCCTTGTTAGGTAAAAAAACTGGGGATGTTGTCGAGGTCACTGTTCCCGCAGGAGTATTGAGGCTTAAAATTCTGGAAATTTTGCCTTCACAATAAACTTAAGGAATAATCAAATGCCAAAAAGAACTGACATTAAAAAGATAATGATTATTGGGTCGGGTCCGATTATTATCGGACAGGCATGTGAGTTTGATTACTCAGGAACACAAGCATGTAAATCATTACGAGAAGAAGGTTATGAGGTGGTTCTGGTCAATAGCAATCCCGCAACGATTATGACAGACCCCGAAATAGCAGAAAAAACATATATTGAACCTTTAACAGTACCTTTTCTGGAAAAGATTATTGAACGAGAAAAACCTGATGCTTTGCTTCCAACTGTAGGAGGACAAACAGGCTTAAATTTATCTGTAGCCTTATCAGAGGCGGGGATATTGGATAAGTATCATGTTCAACTTATTGGGGCCAATGTACATACAATCAAAAAAGCTGAAGACCGGGGACTATTTAAGGAAGCGATGCTACGGTGTGGTTTGAATGTCCCCCAGAGTTTGGTTGTTCATCACCTTGAAGAAGCAATAGAGTTCGGTGCAAAGATTAATTATTCAGCCGTTATTCGTCCTGCTTTCACATTGGGAGGAACCGGGGCCGGGTTATCTTTTAATAAAGACGAATATATCGCGGCCATTCAAAAAGGATTAGAAGCAAGTCCCATTCATGAGGTTTTGGTTGAGGAATCCGTTATTGGCTGGAAGGAATATGAATTAGAGGTGATGCGGGATTTAAAAGATAATGTGGTTATTGTTTGTCCTATTGAGAATATTGACCCAATGGGTGTTCATACAGGTGATAGCGTAACCGTTGCTCCTGCCCAGACATTGACCGACAAAGAATATCAAATAATGAGGAATTCGGCCATTACTATCATGCGTGAAATTGGTGTGGATACAGGAGGGTCCAATGTTCAATTTGCAGTTCATCCAGAAACAGGACTTATGGTAGTTATAGAAATGAATCCGCGTGTATCGCGGAGTTCTGCCCTCGCTTCTAAAGCAACCGGATTCCCTATTGCCAAGATTGCTGCAAAATTAGCCGTCGGTTATTCGTTAGACGAGATACCAAACGATATAACAAAAGAGACCCCTGCGTGCTTTGAACCCACAATTGACTATGTGGTTACCAAGATTCCTCGCTGGGCTTTTGAAAAATTCCCGGGTGCAAAACCAGAACTTACCGTTCAGATGAAGAGTGTTGGTGAAACGATGAGCATTGGACGAACATTTAAGGAATCGTTGCAGAAGGCTCTACGAGGACTTGAAATTGGTCGTTATGGATTTGGGGGTGATGGTAAAGCAAAATCTCTAACCAAAGAACCACAATCACAGGCGGAAAAAGATGCTCTTCTCAGGGCTTTACGAACTCCCTCTCCACATCGGTATCTCCATCTTGCAGAGGCCATTCGCTTAGGTGCTACCGCAAATGAATTACATGAAATAACGAAAATTGACCCGTGGTTTATACGGCAGATGGAAGAAATCGTTGAGGAAGAAAAAAGTCTTATTGAACTATCTGCTGAAGTAAATACTTATATAAACACAAAGAACCCCATCCCTTCACAAAAAGAGACCTTAACGAAAAGGATTAAAAGAGCGAAACAATATGGTTTTTCTGATTATCAATTAGCAAGGTACTGGAAATCCACAGAATGGGATGTGCGGAATTTAAGAAAGGGACTTGGAATAATTCCCACTTATCGACTTGTAGATACATGTGCGGGTGAATTTGAAGCTTATACCCCGTATTATTATTCAACTTATGAAGATGAGGACGAAGTAAGACTTTCGGATAAGCCACGAATTATTATTTTAGGAGGTGGACCCAACCGCATTGGTCAGGGAATAGAATTTGATTACTGCTGTGTGCATGCAGTTTTTGCCCTTCGAGAAGCAGGATATGAAACTATTATGGTTAACTGCAATCCCGAAACAGTTTCGACCGATTATGACACTTCCGATCGATTGTTCTTTGAGCCTGTAACTTTTGAAGATGTGATGAATATTATCGAACGGGTTCAACCGGAAGGGGTTATTGTTCAATTTGGCGGACAGACTCCGTTAAATATTGCTCAACAGTTAGAAAAGGCGGGTGCTCCGATTATTGGGACTTCTCCGTGGAATATTGCTCGTGCGGAAGACCGCAAACTCTTCAGAGAAGTGGTAGAAAAATTAAACCTTCTGCAACCGGAGAATGACACAGCCCGCTCTTTTGAGGAAGCATTACAGATTGCGGAAAGAATTGGTTATCCTGTAGTAGTGCGGCCTTCTTTTGTGTTAGGGGGTCGTGCTATGGAAATTGTATATGATACGGATGCCCTACAAAAATATATGGAATTTGCAGTGGAAGCATCACCGGAACATCCCATTCTAATTGATAAATTTTTAGAAGAGGCCATAGAAATTGATGTTGACGCAATTGGAGATGGAGAAAGTGTTATTATTGGTGGAGTTATGCAACACATTGAAGAAGCAGGGGTACATTCCGGAGATAGTGCTTGTATACTCCCCCCCTATGATTTACCGGAAGAAACCATAGAGACTCTCAAAGAGCAGACAAGAGCCCTGGCTAAAGAGCTGGATGTCCGTGGATTGATGAATGTCCAATACGCAGTAAAAGACAAAAAAGTATATCTTTTAGAGGTGAATCCAAGGGCTTCCCGCACCATTCCGTTTGTGAGCAAGGCGGTAGGTGTTCCATTAGCAAAACTCGCCGCATTGGTTATGACAGGAAGGAAATTAGCTGATATGGGACTTACAAAAGACCCTGAACCATCTTATATTTCTGCGAAAGAAGTTGTTCTTCCTTTTATCAAATTTCCAGGGGTCGATATAATTTTAGGCCCTGAAATGCGTAGCACTGGTGAAGTAATGGGTATAGACAAAAATATGGGGTTGGCTTATGCTAAAAGTCAAATAGCCGCAGGAAATAGTATCCCATTGCAAGGGACTATTTTTATCAGTCTCAATGACCACGACAAGAAAAATATAGGAACCATAGCCAAAGACTTACAAGAACTGGGTTTTAAGTTTATAGCGACAAAAGGGACTGCTTCTGTTCTTAGAACACAGGGAATTGATGTTGCGGAAGTGTTCAAGGTTGGAGAAGGGAGACCTAATGTACTGGATTGCATTATTAACGGATATATTAACTGGATTATTAATACCCCAAAGGGGAAGTTATCCAAAGATGATGAAGTTATTATCCGAAGGAAGGCTTTGGAAAATAATATTCCAACAATGACCACTCTGGCCGCAGCAAAGGCCGCTGTTCAGGCAATTCGTGAAATGAAAAAGGGAACTATGGACATCTTATCTTTACAAGAATATCACACCACTACGGACATAAAAATTAAAATCAAATAAAACATTTCGCCCGGACAAAAAAAACGGGCTTATTATTTTGAAGAAGCTTTTTTAAGAATTTGGGGAACCTCCTGAATGATTTTCTGGAGAATTTGTTTTCTGTGCTCTTCGGAAACTTTGTAATGTTGTTCCTGCTCCAATAGTTCTATAGTTCTCACAGCCACTTGATAAGCAAAATCTTCTACTTTCATAGATCTCTACTCCATAAAATAGTTGTAAAAAAACATTTAAATGATACAAACAAATGGAGATATTCTTATTGAAATTATAAAGGTATCGTTATAACAAACAAAACCTTTTTTATCTTAGGAAACATATTTCCCTTTATTATCTTAACTTTATATTTTAATTGTTATAGATTGTCTATATTGTAAAATATTTTTCACTCCCTCTAATAAATTTATTGTCATAAGAATTCATATTTATCTGTACTTTAATTAAAAAGATTAAAAAGGATTTTCTTTAAGTAACAATTGTTCTCTAATACAGAAAATTTGCATCGGTAATAAAAATTTAATAAAA
>OGCI01001762.1_pt1 | contig 16768 bp, 15 predicted proteins | sample 1570021 | NCBI WGS metagenome assembly OGCI01 (sample SAMN06264664, study PRJEB24512) | hot springs metagenome | isolation source: Hot spring water | place: South Africa: Tshipise | collected 2015-06-21 | reverse complement strand
AGGCGGCCAGCGCGCGCGAGTGGTTCTTCCCAGGGCCGGTGGGCATCAGCAGTCGCAGCGGTGGGATCACTACCAGCCTGGCCTACTACCTGGCCCGCGCGGGCATCGGCGCTTCGACGCTGGTACACGTCGGCGGCGATCCCATTGTGGGGCTACCTCATCCCGCTATCCTGCGCCTCTTCGAGCAAGACCCGGCTACCCAGGTGGTGGTGATGTTCGGCGAGATCGGCACCTCTCAGGAAGAGCAGGTGGCCGATCTAATCGAGGCTGGCGAGTTGACCAAGCCGGTCATTGCCTATATTGGGGGCAAGAGCGCGCGGGGCGGCACGCGCTTCAGTCACGCCGGGGCGATCATCGAAGGCGGACGCGGCACACATGCGGGCAAAGTCGAGCGCCTGCGCGCCGCCGGAGCGATCGTAGTAGACGCCTTTGACGACATCCCGCATGTGGTGCGAGACGTGCTGACGGGGCGGGGCATCCCGCTGAGAGAGGAACAATCCCGATGAGCGAAGGCGACATGCACTGGAAGACCGCGATCACGGAGGTCAGGCCCAACGAAGTGCGCCTGCGCGGGTACCGTATTGACGAGTTGATGGGGCGCGTCACCTTCGCCCAGGCGATCTATCTCGCCCTGACCGGTAGCCTGCCCGGCGACCGGGTGGCCCCGCTGCTGGATGCCATCCTGGTCTCATCCATTGATCACGGCGCGACGCCCCCTTCGACGTTGGCGGCGCGCACCGTTGCCAGCACCGGCGCGCCGCTCAATGCCGCCGTTGCCGCCGGTATTTTGAGCATCAACCGCCATCATGGAGGGGCGATCGAGGACTGTATGCGCCTCATCCTCAGGATCATCGCAGCGGCTGACGGTGATCCCGCCAAACTGGAGCAGGTGGCGGAGACCGTCGTAGCCGAATACCGGGCCAGGAAAGAACGCCTGCCAGGGCTGGGACACCGGCTTCACAGCGCCGACCCGCGCACAGCCCGGCTGTTTGCGCTCGCCGAAGAAGCGGGGGTCTCCGCTCAGGGGGTGCAGGCCCTGCAGGGGCTTGCTGCTGCGTTCGCCCGGCAGAGCGGGCGCGAGCTGCCCGTGAACGTAGACGGTGCGATCGCGGCGATTCTGGTTGATCTGGCGGTCTCGCCAGAAATGGCGAATGCCTTTTTCATCATGGCGCGGGTGCCGGGGCTGGTCGCTCATAGCCTGGAGGAGCAGGCCCGCGAGCGGCCTGTCCGGCCCATTCACCCGACCGACCATGGTTATGATGGCCCTTCGGCACGGGCGTTTTCGTCCGCTGAAGCGAAAGTCAAAAGTCCTGATCAGAGTGGATAGGAGAAGTTTGGGAAATGAAAAAGATATGGTGGCCAGCAGTCATTGTCGTGCTCCTGCTCAGCCCTCTTACAGTGTACGGTCAAGGGGGAGGATCGGTTGTCGCAGATAGCTTTGTCTCGGCAACCCTGGGGCGTCCGTATGAGTTCAACGTCTATCTTCCTGCCGGATACGAGGGGTCGGATGCGCGCTATCCGACGGTCTATCTACTGCACGGGCGCGGTGACACCAAAGACGCCTGGTTGAACATCCGCGACACGCTCGACAGGATGACCGCGGAAGGAGCGATTCCGCCGGTGATCGCCGTGCTGCCAGATGCGCCCTCCTTGAGCGCCGCTGGATACTACATTGACTCGCAATATCAAGGTGGCGAGGCTCTGGAGAGCGCTTTCTTCAACGAGTTGATCCCCTATATGGACGCTACCTACCGCACTCTGGCTGATTCGGCCAGCCGCATTGTGGGCGGTTACTCAATGGGGGGCTATGGCGCGATGCGCTATGCTCTGGCACATCCGGAGATGTTCATGGGGGCGTTGATTCTCAGCCCTGCTGTGTATACCCCGCTCCCGCCTGCCGATTCGAGCACGCGCGAGTTCGGCGCATTTGGCAAGGGCGATGTCTTGTTCGATGAGGAAATCTACCAGAGCCTCAACTATCCCGCCGTGCTTGAGACCTTCGAGCGTGGCGGGCAACCGCTCTACGTCTTCATCGCGGTGGGCGACGACGAATGGAAGCACCCCAACCCTGAAGATCAGCTTCACGACCTGGACCTGGAAGCGCACCTGTTGTTCAATCGCCTGGCGCGGGTGAGCGACATTGCAGCAGAGTTCCGCGTCTATAACGGCGGGCACGACTGGGACGTGTGGCAGCATGGCTTCGAAGAAGGCATGAGCTATCTCGCCAATTACCTGAAGACCTCCGAAGGAGAAGAAGCGGTAGGTGCGGCGCTCGGTGGGGAGTTGCTGGGGACGCCTGAGATGGACTTCGCTGGTGGCGTGGCGTTCGACAGCGAAGGAGCGCTGATCCATGCGTTGGGCGCGGCGGGTCCCATAGGCGATCAACCGCATCATGGGGATTTGGATGTAGTGGTCATCAAGCGCGGCACCGATGGCAGCATTCTGTGGACGCAGCAGATTGGCACCGGTGCCACCGACCGTCCCTATGGCGTGGCGGTTGACGCGGCCAACAATATCCTGGTGGTCGGCTACACCAGCGGCAACCTCGATGGGGCGCACGCAGCTAATGAGGGCAACGATCCATTCGTGATCAAGCTGGCACCCGATGGTACTGTGCTGTGGATCACACAGTTTGGCGATGCTGACGCAGCCGATCGCGGCTACGGGTTGGCTGTGGCACCAGACGGGGCCATCTACGTCACAGGCTACACCAAGGGAGTGCTGGACGGGGCCAACGCGGGTGACAAGGACGTATACTGCGCGCGGATCAGCCCGCAGGGCGAGATCGAGTGGATACGACAATTTGGCGGCGAAGGCGAGGACAAGGGGCAGGCCATTGCTGCTACGGCTGATGGCGTGATCGTGGCTGGGATGACTGGCAGCGACCTGGCCGGGTCACAGGGCGACATTGATGGCTTCCTGGTGTACTTTGATGCGGCAGGAAACGAACTGTGGAGGCGACAGTTTGGCACGCCAGGCTGGGACGAGGCTACGGGAGTCGCGGCTGCCGACGGGCAGTTTGTAGTGACGGGTTTCGTCTCTGGCGACTTTGCGGGCGCCCTCGTTGGAGACAAGGACCTCATGGTCGCTTTCTTCGATGCCGGGGGCGAACTGGTGAGAGCCGTTCAGGTAGGGACGCCGCTCAATGACAAAGGTGCAGATGTCAGGTTCGATGCGGCCAGCAATGTCATCGTGGCCGGTTACACGGATGGCAACCTGGCGGGCAGTGTTGGCCGGTTCGATGTCGTGCTCCTCAAGTATGCGCCTGACGGCGAGCAACTGGGGATGTGGCAATGGGGGACGCCGGAAGACGATGGGGCCGACGAGTGGGCGGAAGAAAACCTGTTCCTGGCCACTGGTCAGGGAGAGGCCCTGGCGATCACAGGTCTGACATCAGGGCAGGTGGGCGAGACTGCGCCTGTCGGCGGGGGTGATGTCTTTCTGACTCTATTGAACGCCGAGTGATAGCCATCGGCCAGGTCCCCCGCGGACAGGAGCGAATTCCTCAGCTCCAAAGAGCTAGAAGCACCGCCTGACCTCGTAGAAGCGTGTCCGCCAGGATTCCCGCTGGCGGCACGCTTCACTCAGCTTCGCTCAGGGCAAGCGCAATCGGTGGGCAATCAGCCTGTCAGCGGATGTGCCATAGTGGTCAATCAGGCTGACGTTACGGTTCGTGAGAGTGACTTTGGCGTTGTGTTAGGGAGGGGTGAGCAGGAAACGGCGCAGACCGCACGAGTTGTGGATATCCTGGCCGGCGACCCGCCCGCGCTGAACTGAAATTTGCAAGGCAGCGCGGTCTGCGGTATATGTAAAAGCACGGGGGAGATGGGCCTTACGGCTCATTGGGGCACCTCTTTAACGAATTATTAACCGGCTGTGTATGAGCGGTTCGTGGGGAAGCAATGCGCTGCGCAACACAGCCTGGTAGTGAGGTGGGGTCGCGCCGACGATAGGGTCCCTTTCGCCGAAAATCGTCGTATTATAGAGTCACCAGCGAACGCCCAGGCTCACCAAGCGGGGGGATTCTATGGGCACAACCGCCTGGTATGTGCTACACAGCAAACCACGCAAAGAGCAGCAGGTCAATGCCTACTTACAGGCGCAGGGTTTTGAGACGTTCTACCCTACGCTGCGCGTGCAACCGGTTAATCCCCGCGCGTCCAAAATCCGCCCGTACTTCCCGCGCTACCTGTTCATCCGCGCCGACCTGGACGAGGTTGGCGTTTCGGCGTTGCAGTGGGTGCCGGGCGCAATTGGGCTAGTGGAGTTCGACGGCTACGTCGCGCCGGTGCCGGACTCAGTGGTGCACGAACTGAAGCGACGTGTGGCGGCGATCGAGGCGGCGGGCGGCCTGACCTTCGACGGGTTGCAGCCGGGCGACCCGGTGCGCATCACGCACGGGCCGTTCGCTGGCTACGAGGCGATCTTCGACATGCGGCTCAGCGGGTCGGAGCGGGTACAGGTCTTGTTGCAGATGCTGGGCCGGCTGGTGAAGGTGCAGGTCAACGCGGGGGCGATTGAGAAGCGGCGCGTGCGCGGGTAGGGGGTAGCGCCGCGCGGCGGCTTCGAAAGTCGTCACCTGCCAGATAGGATGAGTCCGGGCCGCGTGCGGATGTTCGCATGTCGGAACGGCGGAGCGTGGCTTATGTCTAATAATCTCAGTGATAAGACAGTATGTCGTTCTTGCGGGCAAGTTGCTTCATTCCATGACACAGGAATACACGGCAATGGTGGGGCTAGGCTGGTTGAATGTTCAAGATGTGGAACGGTATTGGTTGATCAGAAGTGCGCTCCCCATATCGTCACAAGTATATATAACAACCTTTTCGAGACAGGATCTTATCAAGCCTATCGCAGGGAGTTCGAAAAACTTCAGTCGGGCAAGAAAATCCGGATCCCTTATCGAGCTTGGTTACTGCGAAGTATAGAGCGAACTATGGCTGGCCGCAGAATGATTGAAATAGGCGGGGCATCTGGCACTTTTGGGATGGTAGCTGTTTCACGGGGGTGGCACTATGATTGGATTTGATATTTCTGAGACTGCTGTGAACCTATCAAGACAACTGGGTTTGGATGCTAGACTGTTCGAAGTCGATAACGTTCCTCCTTTATGTCAGCAGTCCGCCGATTGTGTTGTGATGTGGGAGGTGATCGAACACGTGTGGAACGTCCATGAATACCTAGTAAGAATATATGAAAGTCTTACTGATGGGGGAGCGTTATTGTTGAGCACTCCCAACTTCGAACAAAGAGGCTACAAGGAGTCGTTAGCCAAGCCTGGTTTGGGGTCTCCTCCTATTCACATCAACTTCTATACCACTAGATCGTTGGAATCAACTCTCCAAGCAGCAGGTTTTCACAAAATTCATATTTTTGTTCGGAGATTATATTTTTTTAAGCTATCAAAAGTTAATGTAGTTAAATATGCTAAAATGTTTCTCGGATTTGAACCCGGAAAAACGATATATGTAATAGTTAATAAATAGTGTAGCCGAGACATATGATGTCTAAATCGCTCACAACAATCTTCGTATATGCTTGGGACCCTTATGAATCTGCTTGGCCGGTATTCTGCTATGGTCTGCGCAAATATTGGCCTGATTGTCCATATCCATTAGTTTTCATTACTAACCAGCTTGAGTCTCCTTGTGGTAAAACAATCAAAGTTGGTAGTATTAATAATTTCTATCAAAAAATGGTTCTTGCTTTAGAACAAATAGAGACGCCCTTTATTTTGTTTATGCATGAAGATTATTGGATTAAAGATTTTGTATGTACAGATAACATAAAATATTATGTATCATTATTAAGGCAGGAAATCGCGGAATACATTCGTTTGATTCCTATGCCACCCCCTGACCGGGATTTTCCTCTTGACAATCGCTTAGGAATCATAAATACGAACTCAGAATATCGAGTATCTTTTATGGCGTCCCTTTGGCGGGTGTCAACACTTCAAAATTTAATGGATCCGGCTCTTAGCCTTTGGGAACATGAAAAATATGGCACTAGGTTGTCCGCCTCGTATGGCGAACGCTTCCTATCAGTTAAAAAGCGTTCATATGGTATAGATTATGTTGCCACAGCGATTAGTAATAGAAGATGGTCAAAAGCGGCTTATGAATATGTTGAAAAGGAGGGTTTATTTGTCGATTTCAGTAGACTTATCCCACCGCCAAAGTACGAAGTGCTTGTGAGCGATATCCGCTCGATTGCATATCGAGTAAAGCGTCGAATTGCCAAGAAGATGGCGAGAGCTAGAGCGACTAGAACTCCTGGATAAAGGTGGGAAGTACGCCCAGCGTTTATTTCGGCGATGCGCCAGAACTAAAAGTATTCGATAGTTGCGTAAAAATCCTCGTTCGGGTAATGACTCTGGATGAGGCTGACCTGTGCTTTCTGCCGATGAGCTGGAACCATTATCTGCAACACAAGCGGGTTGCGGATGCGCTCCGGTTTGCCGCAGAAGCACGCGCTGCCGGTAAACTGGTCGGCATATGGGCTGATGGCGACTTTGAGAAGATTGTCCCGATCGAGAACGCTATTTTGTTTCAACCTGGACTGAATCGCTCACGGCGTAGGTTGCCGCGTTATGCTTTCGAGGTTCCCACCTTTGTGCGAGACTATGTTGAAGTCTATAAGGATGGGAAGTTGCCAATCCACAAGAAACAGGAAAAGCCTCTCATTGGCTTTTGTGGTCAGGCGGCAGGTAGGTTGCCTGGCCTGATGGTGTGGCTGGCAAAGGGCTTGCAACTCAGGGTTCTGCATTTGTTTGGGCGTTCTCCAGAAGTGCCGCCACCGCTTTCTCCTCCCTGGCGGTTGCGCGGAAAAGTGTTGCGTCTGCTGGCGCAAAGTCCACTGGTCGAGACTAACTTCATTATCCGCAATCGCTACAGGGCTGGAGTCCGCAGTAAGCAGGAACGGGATGATCCCTGGCATCCCACTAATGTGGAGTTTGTCAACAACATTTTCGACACAGACTATACGGTTTGCATTCGCGGGGGAGGGAATTTCTCCAAGAGGCTGTACGAGACGCTCTGTTGTGGCAGAATTCCGATCTTTGTGGATACAGACAGCGTCCTACCTTATGATTTCGCAATAGACTGGAAGCGCTACTGTGTGTGGGTAGACAAGAGTGAAGTGCCCTTTATTGCCGAAAAGGTGGCTGACTTCCATGCCAGTTTGTCAGCAGAAGACTTTGAGAACTTGCAAGTACAATGTCGCCAGCTTTGGCTGGATAGGTTGAGCAAGCAAGGGTTCTTCAATCATTTTCACGAGCACTTCGAGTATGTACTAGGGCGGCGGAGCGTGCCCAGTGGAAACTGACATCGTGCAGGAAGTCATCGAAGAGACTGCGACCGAGCAGAAGGCCGCAACGACCTCCGTCGTTGCTCCGGCTACGCGCGCCGAGCCGAAGCCTGCCTATCACCTGCGCATCGAGCCATCGCGAGGATGGGTATCGCTCAAGCTGCGCGAGCTGTGGGAGTATCGCGAGCTGCTCTACTTCCTCACCTGGCGCGATGTGAAGGTGCGCTACAAACAGACTGTGTTGGGCGCGGCCTGGGCGATCATTCAGCCCTTCTTCACCATGGTTGTCTTCAGCCTGTTCTTCGGCAACCTGGCGAAAATCCCCTCGGACGGCATCCCGTATCCTATTTTTAGCTACGCGGCGCTCGTCCCCTGGACGTTCTTCGCCAACGGGATGAGCCAATCGTCCAACAGCCTGGTGGGGGCGGCCAACCTGATCAAGAAAATCTACTTCCCGCGCCTGGTGATCCCCATTTCGGCGGTAGTCTCCGGCGTGGTGGACTTTGCGTTGGCGTTCATCGTGCTGCTGGGGATGATGCTCGCCTATGGCATTGTCCCAACGATCAACGTGATTTTCCTGCCGCTGTTGCTGCTGCTGGCGTTCGTCACGGCGCTGGGCGTGGGCATGTGGCTCTCGGCCATGAACGTGCAGTTCCGCGACGTGCGCTACACTGTCCCCTTTCTGACGCAATTCTGGATGTTCGCCACGCCGATCGCCTATCCCAGTAGCCTGATCGAGAATGACCTGCTGCGCACCATCTACGGCATCAACCCGATGACCGGCGTGATCGAGGGCTTCCGCTGGGCGCTGCTGGACACGAATACTGCGCCAGGGCCGATGATCATCGTCTCGTCGCTGGCGGCAGTGGCGTTGCTGGTCAGCGGGGCGTTCTATTTCCGGCGCATGGAGAAGACGTTCGCCGCTGTGGTGTGAAGGGCGGATTGCGGATTGCGAATCGCGGATTGCGAATTGAACTGCGGATTTGAAAATTCGAAATCCGAAATTGGGTGAGGGGGGATGGATAAAAACGAGTTAGAAGCCCGGACGAAAGAATTCGCCCTGCGGGTGGTTCAGTTCGTCGGGGCGCTGCCGAAGAACAGGGTAGCTGATGTGCTGGGACATCAGTTATTGAGGTCGGGCACGTCCATCGGCGCAAACTATCGCGAGGCTAGCCGCGCTGAGTCTCGTAATGACTTCATCCACAAGATTGGTGTTGTGGAGAAGGAAGCCAGCGAGACACAATATTGGCTGGAATTGCTTCAACAAGCCGATCTTGGTGACCAGGAGGAACGTCGTTGGTTGCTGAGAGAAGCCGGTGAACTGCTGGCCATCTTCACCGCCTCTGGCAAGACGGCCAAAGAGCGGCGAGATCGAGGATGATGAAACTCAATTCGCACTTCGCAATCCGCAATCCGAAATTACCATGAGCAACATCGCCATTCGCGTTGAAGGTCTGGGCAAGATGTATCGCATCGGCGGCAAGCAGGAGCGCTACCGCACCTTGCGCGACACGCTGACCGATGCCTTCACTGCGCCGTTCCGGCGGGCGAGCAGTTTGCTGCGCGGGCAGGCTTACGGCGCGGCAAACCTGAACGAGACGATCTGGGCGCTGAAGGACGTCTCGTTCGAGGTCAAGCACGGCGAGGTGGTGGGCATCATCGGGCGCAACGGGGCGGGCAAGAGCACGCTGCTGAAGATCCTCTCGCGCATCACCGAGCCGACCGAGGGCTACGCGGATGTGTACGGGCGGGTCGGGTCGCTGCTGGAGGTGGGCACGGGCTTTCACCCGGAACTGACCGGGCGCGAGAACATCTACCTGAACGGGGCGATCCTGGGCATGAGCCGCGCCGAGATTGACCGCAAGTTCGATGAGATCGTAGCCTTCGCCGAGATTGAGAAGTTCATTGACACGCCGGTCAAGCACTATTCCAGTGGGATGGGGCTGCGGCTGGGCTTTGCCGTCGCCGCGCACCTAGAGCCGGAGATTCTGGTGGTGGACGAGGTGCTGGCGGTGGGCGACGCGCAGTTCCAGAAGAAGTGCCTGGGCAAGATGAGCGAGGTGGCGGGCGAGGGAAGAACGGTGCTGTTTGTGAGCCATAATATGGATGCTGTAGCTACGCTTTGTAGTCGCGCATTTGTCTTCGATGCAGGAGCCAGGGTCTTCGGCGGTAGTTCGTCTGAGGCGATAGATTTTTACTATGATTCAATATTTGGTCGCACCAAAAAGCAGTCACACATAGTCTTTGAGCAACCAGCGACCTTGCAACACACTGCAACGATTACACGTATCGAAATTCTTGACGTTCATAGGAATCCCGTTTCCGCTATTCATACTTGGGATGAAGTAGTATTCAGAATTCAATACGCCGCAATAGATAGGATAGAAAAGGGCTCAATCATCTTGGACATCCGAGATCGCAAAGATCAAAGATTACTTGTTATGGATTCCGGGTTGAAGGTACCTATTCGGAAAGGTGTGCATCAAATCGACTGCGTTGTGTCTCGCATGCCTTTAGCATCTGGGGAGTATTTTCTTTCGGCGGGAATCGCGGTGTCGAATTCCCAGTGGATTTGGCGCGAACCCCACGTCGGCTTCTTGCAGATTGTGGGCCAAGACGTTTTTGGAATAGGACGGCCCCCGGCTTATTCGCGGATGATGTTTGCTGTAGAGCATCGGTGGGTTGATTCGAGTGGCGATCATACAGCGCCAGTCAAGTGACGTGATGAGAGATTACGGCAAGAAAACTGTTGTCGGACGGCAGCTTGTGTGGTGGAAAGCGCAAGCAGACGAACGATATTGGTACACGTGTTTCGCTCACCAGATTGATTCCTCTCATCTCGTGGCTGGAAATGACAATTCACGCCTTATCAATCTTCTGAAGAGCTACCTGCCTAAAGAGGGGCGTATCTTGGAAGCCGGGTGTGGAACAGGGTGGCTTGTCTCAGCTTTGCAACAGCGAGGTTATGATATAGAGGGTGTCGACTACTCAGAGCCCCTGGTTCATGAAGTTCTTGAGAAATACCCGTCCTTGTCAATTCGAGTCGGTGATGTTTGTTCTCTAAGTGTAACCGATAATTACTATAGCGGATATATCTCGTTAGGTGTCATTGAACACCGGCAAGCTGGCTGCGATCCCTTCTTGCGTGAAGCCTATCGCATAGTTGCCCCGCTGGGGATTCTCTGCATCAGTGTGCCATTTTTCAATCCTTTAAGACGCTTGAAGAGCAAATTGGGCCTCTTCCAAGGCCGGACAGACGGTTTAGGATTTTACCAATACGGTTTCACCAGGGATCATTTTAAGACTATTCTGGAAAGACATGGATTCAGAGTATTGAACTTTGAGTTTTACGGCTCTCTGCGTTGTATTGAGGAGGATTTACCGTGGCTCGATCGAATTCTGCGCACCCATGGTATTTGGCGATGGAGAAAGCGGGTTGACCTTCTCGATCCTCTGGGCATTGTGCCACACATGATCATGGCTGTCGCCGAGAAACCTGAATAAAGTGTAGCGTGCACAACCAGTTCTCTTCCCCCCCCAGCACACACACAAGCTCCTACCTCAGCGCACCCCTCCCCTCGCGCACGCACGGCTCCGCCGCCGACCCCCGGCGCGCGCTCGATGAGTGGGTCGGCGGGGCGGCTGGACGCCCGGCAGCTCAACGGGCACTCTGGCGGTTTTGATGCGCGTCGTTGAGGTCACCTACTCCTGGCCCGCCGAGACATTTATTGTCCGGCATGCGCTTGCTCTTGCCGAAACTGGCTCTGTTGACCTGACGATCGCCTCTAAAAGTCCGGCGGAGCCGGACTCGGCCAGCATCGAGAGCGCTGCTATCGCTCCTGTCTCGGTTGTACCTCTTCCAAACTTTGATCACATGACAACGGCACAGAAGATGCTGACGGCGACCAGGGTTTTATGGTTCAGAGCGCCAGACGGGTATGGAAAGGCGCGCGACAAAGCGATTCTGCGCACGCTGTCGAGCCTCAAACCCGACCTGGTCCATTTCCATTTCGGCAGCCTGGCGGTGATGCTGGCTCGCTATCCCCAAGCGCTCGGAATATCCTATAGCGTAAGCCTGCGCGGCTCAGATGTCCAGGTCATGCCGCTAGAGAACGAGCCGTACACGACCAGGCTTCGCGAGGCCCTCAACGGCGCTAGCGGTGTTCACACGGTATCCAATGATATTGCCCGGCAGGCTCGCGTGACGTGTGGGTTTGACGGGGTGACTACAACGATTCGCACCTGCGTGCCGTTCCCCCAACGTGTGCTTTCCCAGCCGCCCCTGGCGGGACCATTACGATTCGTATCGGTCGGGCGGTTGTATTGGCATAAGGCATTCCCGGACCTAGTGCGCGCCATGGCGCTCATTCCGAATGCTACTCTGGATATTATAGGTGATGGTCCCGAGCGCGAGCATCTGCTCTACCTCATTCATCAACTGGGGCTGCAGTCGCGCGTCCGGCTGCTAGGCAAGCTGCCTTATGCCCAGTTCGAGGAGGTCCTTGCGCAGTCGCATGCTTTCGTCCAGTCCAGTATCGCCGAAGGCTTCAGCAACGCGCTGGCCGAAGCGATGGCTTTAGGCAAGGCTGTTTTTGCTACGGACGTTGGCGGGACAGGGGAGGTCTTGGTTGACGGGCAAAATGGCATCATTATGCCCACAGGCGACCCGCAAGGCATGGCTGAGAAGTTGATGCTGGCTAGAGACGCGGCACTAGTACAGCGGTTGGGCGAAGCAGCACGCCGCACAGCGCAGGAGGAGTTCTCGATGCCGCGCCATGCTCAGCAATTCTGCGATTTCTACAGGCGGGCGCTGTATGGATGAGCGCAGGCAGGTGATCCGGCTGCTGCATGTCTGTAGCATCCTTCAAGAAACCCCCACCCTGCTGCCGGTTCCCCCCGTCGCGGGTGGGGCGCCCTGTTGGAACGTCTACCGGCTGCATGAGGCCCTATCCCAGATGGATTCTCACACGGTCGAGGCGCAGGTGATATCGGCCTGTGAGCCTCATCAACTCCCTCAGCTTCAGGCGTATCCCCGCCAAGCCCGTTACCATTGGGTAGTGCTGCCGTCGTGGGAACGGCGCCTAAGTCATGCGCTTCATCAGGCTAGCCCCTATTCCATGGCAGTGCTCAGGCGCACTCTTGGTGCCACAACCTGGCTTTCCTACCGCTACTTACGGCAGGTGCGCCGCTACTGGCAGGCGCATTCCTTCGACCTGATGATCGTGGATGACGCACCGCAAAACCTGCAGTACTTGAGCCGCTTTGTCCCGCGTGAAAAGCTTGCCTTTTTCTTTCGTGGACAGATCGGGATGAGCCGGCGCTATCTGAATCGCTGCGGTCTGCTAATCACCTCCAACAATAACCTTGTCCGCTACATCGAAGAAGTTCTGCCGCCGTCAGGCCCAAGACCGCGTATTGCTGTAGTGCCCAACTCGCTGGGGCCTGAGTTTGCGCGTGTGACACCCAAAGAGCAGATTTTATCTGGGCCAGTGAAAACGATCATCTTCGTGGGGCGTTTCGTGCCGGTGAAGGGGGTGCGCGAGCTTGTCAAGGCGTTTCAAATCGTTCATGAGCGCTTCCCAGATACTCACCTGCGCATCGTGGGCAGCAGCGCGTATGATCCGGCGCATACGGATACGTTGAGCGAGTACGAGAAAGAGGTGCGCGCGCTGGCGGCGACGCTACCGCCGGGCGCCGTGTCGTTTGCTGGATTCGTGCCCTACGAGCGCATCCCGCACGAATACCTGGCGGCCGACATCGCCGTCTTCCCTTCGCTCTGCGTGGAGGGGTTCGGCATGGTGGCGCTGGAGGCCATGCGCTGCGGCCTGCCGGTGATCGTCTCCAACCGGCCAGGGTTCACGTCACTGGTGAAGCACGGCGAGAACGGGCTGGTGGTGAATGAGCCGGAGAATTCTAAAGAGCTTGCACAGGTGATCATGTATCTGCTAGATACTCCTCAGCGTGCCATTGATATAGCGAAAATGGGACTCGAAACGGCCATACGCTATACGCCCCTGGTCGCTGCGGATGCATTCGTAGACGCCTTGAGGCAAAATGGGATTGGCAATAAGACAGGATTGCGCAACAGTGGATAAGACGAGGGCAGAAGTCACGTTGCAGACAGCAATGATTACCAAGAGGCGTATTCCCAGAACAATGGCTGCGGTTGCAGCCACGTTTGTGCCTGCGGCAAGGCTGTTTGGCTACCGGAGCACCTCTCTGCTAGCCAGCGCTACTGTGTGGAATCTGGCGCGCAGCCTTTTCAGCGGTCCGAGATATCAGGGCTACCAAACAACAACATTGCTGACCTTTTCTGTATATCCGGACTTGACAAGGATCTGGTATTACTTCGCACAAAGAAACCTGGACGCGGATGTCAAGGTCATGGTTGTTGACTGTTGTGGTTCGCTTCGAAAGAGCCATTTCCCCGAAGCTCAAGTCGTGCGCTTCTGGAATTTCAGCCATTCTCGAAAGATTGACTTTTTCATCAGGTACATCGTTGGGACTCGTTATGTATGGATATGTGATGATGATGTGATGCTGGTTAATCCCGGTGTAGCCAAGCAGGCTCATCAGCTGATCGGCCAAGACAGGGTGGCTGCAGTCAGTTTGGCTCCAAGGGGTTGGCAACTCAAAGTGAACGGTGAGATGCACAAGGGAATGGGCAGCTATTGCCTGCTCTTTGATCGTGGTGTGTTTCTCTCTGAAGACCTATCTTTCAGCCCTGCAAAAACCACTGATCCGAGTGTCGGGCGCATCAGCGGGTATTACGACACAGGTGACTATGCCAACCGGCAGTTACTTGAACGGGGGTACACGATCGAGTTCTTGGTTGGAGAAGCGGAGTGTGATTATGTGTGCGGTTTCGTAGGCACCAGTACAGCCAGGCTGAGCTTGCTTGCGGGACGCCAGAAAGTGTTAGAGGAACTGTCTTCGTTAAACATGCAAACCCGGGTATACCGACTGGTAGGTTACTATTGTGACTGGCTGGTTACAGAGCTTTATCGGCAGATTTTTGAAGAAGCTCCCCAATGGACGCCAGACTTTTCAGAACAGGAGATTCTTGAACTAATGGCCGGACTAGAAGGTGAGTTCAGAGAAGTGGCTTTTCATCAAGTGGAGCGGTACAGGTCGCATTATCAGACAATGCTGGATGCCTCCAGAAACCATTAATGCAGCGCGAGAAGGAAATAGGTCTGTGCAGCCGTTTGTTTCGGTGATTCTCCCCACCTACAACCGCGCTCATCTGCTACCGCGTGCCATTCAGTCGGTGCTCAACCAGCAGTACGAGAACCTGCAAATAGTCGTTGTCGACGATGGGTCTACCGATGACACGCCTGCGGTGGTTGCTTCCATTGGAGACCCGCGCATTGACTATGTGCGCTTTGAGCAAAACCGCGGCATTGGATCAGCGCGGCATGAGGGAGTCAGTCGTGCGCGTGGCGAGTTTATTGCTTTCATTGACTCCGACGATGTCTGGCTGCCCGGCAAACTCGAATTGCAGGTGCACCTGTTCAAAAAACACCTGCATCTCGACCTGATTTTCGGCAATTACCTCAACATTAATTACGTGGCTGGTACCAGGGAACTGGGCTTTGACAAAGACGAGATCAGGCTGAATGGCTTGGCCGCCGAGCCCCTAGAAGATGGCGTCTGGGAGATTCTATCCGGCTACCAGCAAGCAACACTTGAACGGAGTTTCATGGCCACGCCGACCGTTATGTTCCGCGCCGGATTAACTGAAGCGGCCGGCAACTTCGAACCATCCCTTAGCGGCCCCGAAGATTTCGAATTCTGGTGGCGGCTGGCTGCGCATGGCGCGCGCTTTGCCTACACCGAGCAGCCTTTGATCGAGCGGCACAAGGATAACCAGAGCATTACATCACAGACGATTCGCTTTGCGCCGCACTACTTGCGCGCGCTCGAGCTATGCGAACGGACTTCTCGCCAGCATGGGCAGAATGACCTGCTTCCCGCGCTCCGCCGGGCCAAACACCGCACCTGGTGCGGGCTGATTCACGCCCATGCCTTGCAGGGCGAGCGGCGAAAGGCGCTGCGCTGCTTCGCGCAGAGCCTGCGCTATGGGGTGTCGCAACAGGCATTTGTGTATACAGCAGCGGCACTCGCCGGCCCTGCCGCCATTAACCAAGCCAAGCGGCTTCGTCGCGCATTCACCGAAAGCAAACAGACCTCATGATGAAAATCCTGTTTGTATCCTATGCGTACTGGCCGCCTGATTTCGGCGGCGAACTGCTCATTTCCATTGAGCGCTTCGAGTCACTGGCCGGACGCGGACATCAGATTGTGGTGTTGACTTCAGGGCAACCGGGCTTCCTACGCCGCGAAGAACGCGATGGGATCACGATCCTGCGTTCACCCATGATCGGCAGGCGTCGCTTTGCGCGGCTCATTCGCCGCATCGTGTTTGCTTTCTGGAGTCTGTATTACCTGCTGCGACTGGACTACAGTATTTTGCATTGGTTGTCTCTGTCAGGCATCAATCTGGCCAGCGACGCAGTGATCGCATGGGGCTTCGGTTGGGTCGCGCATCGCCGCGGGGCGCGCGTGATCACGGTCCATGCCCTGGCTGACCAGGAGCAGCAGGCGCTCGATATGGAAGGCGCACGGGGCCGGTGGAAGCGCATCTTGCTCGGCCAGGTGGATCATATTGTCGCCGTGAGTCCGGCGCTCTTCCAGCCCCTAGTCGTGCGCTTCCCTGGCAAAGCCGCGCTGATCGTCTACGGAGTACGCGACGATCTCTTTGTCCCCCTGGATCAGGAGCGCAGCACCCTGCGCCAGCAGAAACAGGTACCGCGGGATGGCGTTGTCTTCAGCTTCTTAGGTAGTGTGGGCAGGCGCAAAGGATTCGACACCCTGGCCCAGGCATTCGCCGAACTGGCACCCGAACATCCCGATTGGCGCCTCTGGGTGGTCGGTCCGCACTCTCGCCAGGAAAGCCAGAACATCGTTGGCCAGGAAGTCGAGGAGGTGTGCCAGCCGCTCCGCGGTTGCGAGGCGCAAGTCGTGTACTGGGGGCGCATCAACGACCGCCCGCGGTTAGCGCGGATTCTGGCAGCCAGCGATGTGTTTGTGTTCCCCAGCCGGCGGGAGGGAATGGGTGTCGCCCCACTCGAGGCCATGGCTGCAGGTGTGCCAGTGATTATCGCGCGGTTGCCCGGCATCACCGATCTGGCCAACATTCACGAGCAGACAGGCCTATACGTCGAACCTGGCAACGTCGAGCAACTCAAGGAAGCCATGCGCCGGCTTGGAGAAGACCCAGAACTCAGACAGCGGATGGGGCAGGCGGCGCGCCAGCGCATTGTGGAAGCATTCTCGTGGGATCAGTATGTGTCGCGCTGGGAGCAGCTCTACGCGCGCGGTGAGATCGAGCAGCCATGAGCGTCAGGGGATTAGCAGACGACCGCGCTGTGCGTGAGGCGGCGGTGGTCATCGCCGG
>OGCI01001760.1_pt1 | contig 16771 bp, 10 predicted proteins | sample 1570021 | NCBI WGS metagenome assembly OGCI01 (sample SAMN06264664, study PRJEB24512) | hot springs metagenome | isolation source: Hot spring water | place: South Africa: Tshipise | collected 2015-06-21 | reverse complement strand
AACAGCACCTCAATCAGCGCATCGGGTTCAGGCGCACCGCCGAAACGACGCACGACGCGCCCCGAAATCGAGCCTGGAGGCAGTTGGTCAAGCTCAAAGTCCACCGTCACCGACCCGCTGGAGGGCACGGTCACGGTCTGGCTTTCAGGAGCATAGCCTGGCGCGGTCGCCGTAATCACATACTGACCACCGGGCACATCAAAGGTGTAAGTGCCGTCGTCGTTCGTGGTGACATCGGCGCGCGTGGTGGTGCCGACGGTCGCCGTGACGCGGGCACCTGCAATCGGCTCGTTCGTCTCGGCGTCGCGCACCACTCCGCTCACCGTGCCCGGTAGAGGCTCTAGCACGAAGTCCTCGGACAGTTGGGTCGTTTGACTGGAGTTCACTTGCACATTCCGGAACACGCCATCGGGTTGAGGGCGTGCAGGCGGAATCGTGTAGTTGTCTCCAGCCACACTGACAACGGTCACATCGTAGGTGCCTGCTGGCACGCGAGTGAGGAGGAAGGTGCCATCGGTATCCGAGAGCGCCTCCACGACGATTTCGGGGTCGGTCGTGTTAGTTGCCCGAACCACAGCATAGCGCACAGGTTGACCGTTCACATCCACCACGCGCCCGGAAATCTGACCGGGGGGTGAGGCGAGCATAATCAGATTCACGGTCGCCGTGTTCGCCACAATCGTCACCACTTCGGGGTGTTGCGTGCGGAATCCCGGTCGCTCCGCATCCACGACATAGGTACCTGCCTCAATCCCCACGATTCGGTAGAAGCCGTTCGAGTCGGTGATGGCGTAGCCCACCGTCTGAAGGGCAACACTTTGAGGGGCTAATCCCACGATAGTTACCAGCGCACGCGGGAGCGGTGTGAAGGTGCCGCGCTCAGGGTCATACTGGCGCACCACACCCTCCAGCACGCCGTGGGTCATCCACGCAAAGGCGTTGTGGGCGACCTTGTTGCGCTGAGAACGACACCACATCAAGCCTGGAATACCCGTATCGTTGTATGCCGAGTTGACACCCTCCAAACCGAACGACAGGAAGGCGACCTTCGTGCGTGTTGCGCTATCGGCGTAGTAGGAACCTGCACGGAGCTGAAGCCCACCTTCCCCTGCACTGGGCTGGTAGCGGTAGGGCGCCTCGGTCGCGGGCTGTACCACAATCGAGTCCAGCCACACTTGGTTCCACGCAGCGTCGGTGTAAAGGGGACCTGTGCCCGCCCCTACAGGGGGGATTACATCAAAGGAGTCCCCAAGCGGAGTGATTACGTAGGCACCAGGGTGCGAAATTCGCAGCGAAGTGGGCGGGTCAGGCTGTTGTGCCCCGCCTTCTATGCGAATCCATATGGTAATCCCTCCAGGGTTGTTGGGAAGCGGGTTCGGGTCAGCCCCCTCCGCCTGAAGCCCATCCGAGATCAGTTGGCGACGGAAGCCCTGATACGGCGGGATGACGACATCCGCTGCGGTATCGCTCTCGTACTGGGCGCGCAGGGTCTGGGTCAGGAACTGGCTGGCTAAGCCTCCGCGTAGGCTAAGTGCCCAAGCGATATCCTGACCGCTCATCAGCATACGCCCGCTCTGGCTGAGAAAGTTGCGCAGGAGCGTCTGCACCTCGGGGTCTAAGATATGCCCCTTGCCTGCCCACACGTTACCTGCGTAGGGGCTTGCCCACATCATCATGCGTGGAGCATGGAGTTTATCACGGAAGCCTCCAACTAAGTCGGTTGGCTCGCGCTCAATACGAGGCAAGTAGGCTGTCAGCACGGAGGGCGTAATCGGGTTTCGGCACTGCACCCGCCAAATGTCGTATAGGTTGCCGTAGGTGGTGTTGCGCCCCAGCGTGTCCGAGCGGATGAAGGCTCCCAACACATTGGGGTGTGGAATAGCGCCATCCCCGATAATCGTCAGCGGGTCGCCACTGGGCGGTTGGGTTAGGTCGAACGGAGGCTTACCCGTCGGGTTGTCCGTCCAGTAGCTCTCTACAGGTTGCCAGGTAGGACGCGTGAGTGAGTTGCCAATCGCATCCACGCGGTTCTGCACAAAAATCTGACCGCCCATGTAATCCGACACCAGCAGAATGTTGTTGGCGCCGATGAACTGCTGGGTCGTGAATCCCGAAATGTTGTCGTAGATGAACTCGTTGCCGAACGCGTCGCGCACAATCACATCCAGATAGAAGTCGCTGGGCACATCGGGCGTGCGCCACTTGGCAACATAGAGGTTGGGGTCATCGGGGTCAGGCTCCAACAAGAGCGTGTCGTTGAGACTACCGTCAAAGCCCAACGCACGGAGCGAATAGGGTTCTACATACTCGTAGGTCTCAGGATGAATGGCTTGATGCCCAATCTCCACGAACAGCGGCACATAGGCTTGACCTTGGTCTACCAAGATACGGTTCGGGAAGAAGATATCAAAGGTGAACAGCCAATAAAGCTTGTGCTCCTCGCCCAGAGCATCTTGCTCGGCGCTATCAGGGTCTTTGAACTGGACGCGCACGAAGTCCACCCCGCTCTGTAAGTCGACCACGCGTGCCCGTATCTCGACCTCTTCGCCAGGGAAGGTCTCTTTGGGCGTGACCACAGGGAGCACCTCCAAGGTCGGCGGAGTGGTATCAAAGACGAGATTCTCCCAAAGGTCGTTAGGACCTTGGTTGCCTTCCTCGTTGGGGCGGTTGGATTGATAAGCGATTCGGTTGCGCTCTAAGACGGCGCCAGTGGGATAGCGTGCGCCTCGCGTGCTGGGACCGCCCGGAAATTCTGTAGTTGCGGTGGTGCTGGGGTCAGCCGTCACCGAAATCGCTTCGCCTGTTGATGCTTCTGGCAGGATGCCTGTGTAGCGATAGATATCGTATACAGGGTTCGCCGAGGTATCCACACGGTCTGAAACCTCGCCCCGTTCGTGTGGGTCGCCCGACTTACGGGTGGAGGCAAACAGCAGGATGTATTGTTGCGGGTCGCCCGTGCGTGACCAGGCAGGCTGGCGGTCACGCGGGCGGTTCCCAGACGCTACGAAATTCGTCCACTGCACAGTGGTTCGGGTGTTGGTGTCCACTAAGAAGATATAGCTGTGGGTACCGAAATCGCGCACGAAGGCGACCTGCTCGTTGTCGGGGTTCCACGCAGGTTCGACATCATTCTCACCTGCAGCGGGGAAGGTCATCCGTCGGATGAGCGTACCATCGCCAAAGGGGCGCCCATCGGTACGCATCATATAAAGCCGAAATCGTCGGTCTGCCTCGGTCTCGCCTTGCTGGAGACGGTTGGATGAGAACACCACGAGGTTGCCGCCAGGGCTGAGCGTGGGGCGCAGGTTCTGCGTGACGCCGTCATTATCGGTGGTCAGCACCACACGCTGCCCCGTGGTGAGGTTGCGCACGACGATGTTGTAGTTGCCGTTGGCGTTGCGGTTGGCATAGGCGAGGATGTTGCCCTGCTGATTGATAGCGGGATGAATCTGGCTCCCGAACTGTTCATCGGGCGTGTTGCCCGTAATCGGCGTGAGGTTGGTGAGATTGCCGATGAACAGTTGTCCGCCCTCGTCCAAGTCGCCCCGCCAGATGCGGTAGCGTGGTCCTGGGTTCGCCAACTTGCCGTTGACCACCGCCTGTGCGTTGCTGGCGAAATACATCCTTGTTGCGCCAGGCGCATACACGGGATGGATGTCGTCGGTAGGGGCGTTGGTGATGTCGCGGTCCCATCGGGGCGCGCGGGTGCGCTGGGAACGGTTGCGGAACTGCTCGTGGAAGCGGTTCGGGTCAAACAGTCCGCTCTTCGTCCAAGAGCTCCCCGACTGTGGGGCGCGCTTGGGAGCCTCACGGTAGTTCTGGGGCGGTATGGGGCGCGGACGCTCGTTAGGCAAAGTGTAGCGTCCGGGCTTGTCCTGATATGGGTTTAAGGGCACCGTTGGCGCCTGCTGTGCCAGCACGGTCCCGACTATCGCCATAAGCCCCGCCAGTGTTAGCCACCATCGTCGTATCACTTCGTGCGAACCTCCTCTTCTGAAGAACTATTCGGCGTCGCAGGCTGTTGTTCCTGCTTGCTTTTTAGACGAGCCAACCGCGATTCTGTTATGCTCATCAGTATACCTAAGGGGTGAATCCCCACTCGCGCCAGAGACGATGAACCTGCTGGGCAACCCACTCCAGCGAGCGGTGCGTGCGTATCTGCCAGTCGGCGAAGGGCACTTTGCACCGTGTCGGGAGTTGGGAGCGCAGGATTTGCTGAACCAGAGGTTTGGGAAGCCCCCGCGCCAGCAGTCGTTGGCGTTGCAAAGAGGGCGTGGCGCATACGACCACAATCCCGTCGAACCAGCCTTGCCATGCTACCTCGATCAGCAGGGGCACCTCTATCATCAACGGAAACTGACTGGGAGGCTGTTCGGCAATCCATCGCTGAACTGCGTGGACGACCGCCGGATGAACAAGAGCATTCAATTGACGACGGGCGTAGGGGGCGGCGAACGCCAGCCCTGCCAAGCGGTCGCGCCGAAGCGTGCCATCCGCCTCCGCTATCTCGCTCCCAAACTGTCGGATTAGTTGGTTCCATAAGTCCGTCCCTGGACGCGTCAAGTTTGCCACCACGGCATCAGCGCTGAGAGTTCGGGCGCCTAAGTCGCGGAACAGGTTGAGCACGGTGGTCTTCCCTTCCGCGACGCCACCCGTGATGGCAATTCGCACCATCACTCATCCTTCGCCTCTGGTTCGGCATTCTCTGCCGAAGTTCCTGCTGGCGTTTCCGATTCCTGCTGAGGGGCTTCGGACTCGCCCTGAGCCATGCTCTGTTGTAGCTCTTGGAACTGCGATTGGAGGCGCTCCCCAATCGTGAAGCCCGTGGAGGTGCGCTGGGGCTGAGGGCGATTGCGCTGATAGTCCTGAACTGCGCGCTGTTCCTCGGTCGCCCGAACGCTCAGCACCATGCGCCGTCGACGCGGGTCTAACTCAAGGATTCGTGCCTTAACCGTCTGCCCCGCCGAGACGACCTCTTCAGCGTTTTTGACACCACGCTTGCTGGTGAGTTCCGAGAGCGGGATAAATGCCTCAACGCCCTCCGCCACGCGTGCGAACGCACCCGTGCGCACCACGCGCGAGATGGGCACCTCAATCTCCTCACCCTCGCAGTATTGCTGAGACGCCACATGCCACGGGTCGGGCAACACTTGGCGTCGGCTGAGGGCAACTTTGCCTTGCTCAGGCTCCAAACGAATGACGACGACCTCAATCTCGTCGCCCTCCTTGATGACCTCATGCGGGTCTTCCACGCGTCCCCAAGTCAGCTCGCTCACATGGAGCAAGCCCTCGTAGCCGCCGATGTCCACGAACGCGCCGTAGCCCGTGATGCGCTTGACCACACCGTGCATCCGCTGTCCCACCTTGAGTTCGGAAAAGACCCGTTCGCGACGCTCGCGTTCCTCTTGTTCACGCGCTTTGCGTATCTCATCTTCCGCCAGTTTATTGGAGCCGACCGCCTTGCGCTTCTCTTGGTCTAAGTCAATAATCTTGAGCGGGATGGTCTCGCCGATGAGGCGATCCAGCTGATTGGGTGGGATACGGCGAGAAATCTGGCTGGCGGGAATGAAACAGCGCACGCCGATATCGACCACCACCCCGCCCTTCACGCGCTCGGTGACCATCGCCTCGATGGTCTCTTTGCGCTCGAACAGCTCGACAATATTCTCCCAGACCTTTTCAAAATCGGCTAAGCGTTTGGAGAGCACGGGTGTGCCCTGCTCGCCTCGCGAGCGCACGACCATCACTTCAATCTGGTCGCCCACGCTCACCACCTCTTCTGCCGAGCTCACGCGCTCCGCAGAGAGCTCGGACAAGGGGATTTTGACCTCGGTCTTGGTGCCCACATCGACCAGCGCGCTCTCACGGTCTACTTGCACTACGGTCGCCTGCACGATTTCGCCTTGTTCAAACGAGCGGAAGCTCTGCTCGATGGCTTCGTCCATCGTGATAGGCTCGTTGTTTTCGCCACGGGGTGCGGTCGACTCAGCGCTCGGCGGTTCGGGGCTTTCTGCGCTGGCAGCCATAGGCTCCGCGTTTGCGGATGTTGGCTCGTCCACTACCTGTACGCTCTCGGCGCTCTCAACGCGGGTCGTCTCCTCGTTCGGGGTCGACTCGTCGGACAGGTTTTCAGGTCGCTCTCGTTCATCGTTCCACATCGTCATAACCTCCTGATGAATGCTCGTGCTTTCGATTCTATGCGGGTGCTTCGATTCCTGCAAGGTTTTCGGCGGGCTTTTGGCGATTTCCTCTTATCCAAGTGGCTTCCACGCGGTGGGCGGTGGGGTTCCAAAGGAACAGGTCGGCGTCGGCATTCGGGCGCAGGGTTCCTTTACGCCCTTCTAATCCCAGCGCGCGTGCGGGGTTCGCCGAGCAGAGCAAGGAAGCCATCTCCATGTTAAACACCTGCGCGCAGTGGCGCAGGCAGGTGTCCATCGCAATCGTGCTTCCTGCCAGTCCGCCTGTCTCCACCAGTCGTGCAGCGCTGTCGCGCACCACTGCCGAATGTCCCCACAGCTCAAAAGTATAACCGTCGGGCATGCCTACCCCTGCGACGCCATCGGAGATGCAGATAACGCCCTCGGCGCCCTTCGCTTGCACCAGCAGGCGTGCGGTGGCGGGATGAGTGTGGATGTTGTCCCAAATCAGTTCCGCCTTCAGTTCGGGATGCGACAGCACGGCGCCCACCGTGCCCGGCTTGCGGTGTTGGAACGGGCGCATCGCGTTGAAGCAGTGGGTGGCGTGGCGCGCCCCAAGGTCAATCGCGCGGGTGACCTCTTCATAAGTGGCGTCGGTGTGCCCTATAGAGACAATAATCCCCTGTCGGCTGAGCCACTCGGTCAGCTCGTACCCCCCCTCCACTTCAGGAGCGAGGGTCACCACTCGCAATTCCTCCACCAGGTCGCCCAGTTCTCGCTCCAGCGTTTCTACGCTGGGGGGCTGGATAAACTCTGGAGGTTGCGCTCCTGCGCGCTTGGGGTTGATGAACGGACCTTCCATATGGACACCCAACACCTGCGCCCCTTCAGAGCCGTGCATGCGGACTTCACGCGCCGACTGCACCACTTGGTGGATTGCCTCCATCGGCGCCGTGAGCGGAGTCACCAAGAAGCCCGTTACCCCGTAGCGGGTCAGGTGGCGGGCAACGGTTTGGATGGCTTCAGGGGTGCCTTCCATCAGGTCGCGTCCGCCCCCACCGTGAATGTGGATGTCAATCATGCCCGGCAATGCCACCAGGTGGCGTGCATCCACATCGGGGGGCGACACAGGATGCGCCGATTCAAACGGTTCCCAGCGTACGATTCGCCCCTTTTCTACGACTAACGCCACATTCGCGTACCGATGACCATCGGTGATCAGCGTGCCACAAAATATCCGAAAGCGCACAACGCTCAATTTTACCTCATCAATCGCCCCACACCCGCTCCAGCGCAGTATCCACATTCAGTTGGTTGTCTTGGAGTTCAAAGGCATCCCACACAATCTGCACGCCGTCGCTGGCACGGATACGGTCGTTTTTGGAATCCCAGCGGATACGCCCCGCCCGCATCTGAGCGTTGTTTGCAAGGGATTGGGCGCGTACATTCCCCCAAGCCTCCACGATGCGCGTTTCGCTGTCGGCGCGGGCGCGCTCGGCGGTGAATCGCAAGACAGGCTTGCCCTCGCGGTAGAGTGTGCCCCGCACCTCCGTGAGGATGCCTTGGGCGCGATTCTCTTTCGACTCGGCTTCCAGCAGGCGCGCTTGTAATCGCCAAATCACTTTGCCCTGCTCGTCTTGCTGTTCCAGCGTGGGGTTCGCCATCTGGAACTTCGCATCGGGCAGGCTTACATCCGTCTCTGAGGTGTTGGGTGATGGAGGCGGTTCGTTAGTCGTGGGCTGGCAGGCGCACAGCGCCAGTGCCAACACCACCACTGCCAGCGTTGCCCAGCGCGTGCGCCCGTTTCGCAACTGTCTCAACCCTCGCTCGGTCGCAGTGCATGATATAAGCTTTGGCGCAGTTCACCCACGCGTGCCATCGCCTCCTCAATCGGCACCTGTTCGGGCGTCTTGTCGGCACGCAGGCGCACCTCGACCTGCCCCTCCTGCACCCCGCGCCCGACGACCACCTGTATCGGAATGCCAATCAGGTCGGCATCTTTGAACTTGACCCCGCTGCGCTCGTCGCGGTCGTCGTAGAACACCTCAAAGCCCGCTTGAGAGAACTGCTCGTACAGGCGCTCGGCGACAGCGCGCTGAGCCTCGTCTTCCGAGTTGACCAGAATCAGCACCACCTCAAACGGCGCCACACTAATCGGGAAGCGGATGCCATCTTTGTCGTGATGCACCTCCACAATCGCCGCAAGACATCGGCTCACACCCAGCCCATAACAGCCCATAATGATCGGGTGTAGGTTGCCCTCACCGTCGGTGAACTGGGCGCCCATCGCCTCGCTGTACTTGGTGCCGAGTTGGAAGATATGTCCCACCTCGATTCCGCGCACCTCGCGCAGGATACCGTCGGCACAGCGCGCACAGCGGTCGCCCGCCTGCGCCACACGCAGGTCTGCCCAGCGCGGTTCGGTGAAGTCACGCCCCCAGCACACATGCACCAGGTGGGCATCTTCGGCGTTTGCGCCCGTGATAAAGTCTTGAAGCCCCCTCAGCTCATGGTCTGCCAGTATCGGCAAGTCGGCGGGGAGCCCCACAGGTCCAGCGAAGCCTACGGGCGCTTTCGTGATTTGCTCAATGGTTTCGGCGTCCATCATCTCCACGCTCTCACCATCCAAAGCGTGCATCAGCTTGTAAGGGTTCAGCTCGCGGTCGCCCCGAACCAGCGCAGCGACAGGCGCGCCATCCACGCGCATCAGCAGGGTCTTCACCAATCGGTCGGCGGTGGTGTTGAGGAAGGCGGTGACCTCCTCCACCGTGCGGGCGTTGGGCGTGGCGACCTGCTCCATCGGGGGTATGGCGTCAACCACAGGGGGTGTGAGCGCAGGGTCGGGCAGTTCGCACCGCTCGGCGTTCGCCCCATATCCGCACGAATCGCACTGGAGTACCTTATCCTCGCCCCCGTCCGCCACAATCATATACTCCTCGTTGCTCCCGCCCCCGATAGCGCCCGCCTCCGCATCCACGATAATCGTGGGCAATCCCATCCGTTCAAACATACGGAAGTAGGCACGGCGTAAGGCTTGATATACGCGCTCTAGCGCCTCGTGGTCAGTATCAAAGCTGTAGGCGTCGTACATGATGAACTCGCGCGCTCGGATGACCCCCCCGCGTGGGCGCGGTTCGTCGCGGAACTTGGTCTGAATCTGATACAACAGCAACGGCATCTGCCGATAGGAGCTCACAAAGTTGCGCACGATGTCGGTGATAATCTCCTCGTGGGTGAACCCCAGCGTGAAAGGGCGCTGATGACGGTCTCTCAATTTAAACAGGATATCCAATCCACTGCGTCCTGTCTCGTCCAACAGCTCTTGGGGCACCAGCGCGGGCATAAACAGTTCGATTCCGCCGATGCGGTCGGTCTCTTCGCGCACAATCTGTTCAATCTTTCGGATGACGCGCCAGCCCAAAGGCAGGTACACATAGACGCCTGCCGACTCCTTGCGGATGAATCCCGCGCGCAACAGCAGGCGATGGCTGGTCAGCTCCGCTTCCGCAGGCACCTCTCGCAAAGTGGGCACAAAGTAGCGTGATGCACGCATTCGGTCGTTTTCCTCCCTGAATTGGCTAATTGTACCTTTTTGGCGCGCAGGAGGCAGGAATCGGGGCGAAAACTGTCATTTTGAGTACCCTCTTTTGTCATTCTGAGCGAAGCGAAGAATCTCAGACCCTTCGCTGACGCTCAGGGTGACAGGATGGGCTTTTCGGTTTGACCCAGAGTGTCCTGGCTGGTGCTCACACCTGCGTTTAGAAGTGGCAGGCGCTTTGCAAACTTGAACCCAAGAAGTGCACTCCTACTCGAGGTACTTCGGCTCCACTTCCTGCAGGGTCGGAAGAAGGGCTACAGAGATTCTTCGCTTCGCTCAGAATAACAGTGGGGGCGAGAAAGCTAACGAAGGGGCGTTGAAGTATGGGGGGAGGCAGGATTATTACTCAGTGAATGTACCCCTGTCAGCAGAGCGCAGTGAGGTCAATTTTCCCCCCTCGCATACCTTGAAAAAGTTGCCATCAGGTATACTCTGCTCGTGCGCATTGTGGCGCACCAACCCAAACGAAGGAGGTTGAATCAACTATGAGTAAGCGAAACCGTTTCTGGTGGTTAATCCCGTTTAGTATCGGGGTTCTGTTGTGGGGAGTTTGGAGCGTTGTGTTTTCGTCCGCCCCGTTGAAAGAAGGTAGCCCTGCACCCGACTTTGCGCTCGTCGGTAGCGACGGCAACACCCATCGCCTGAGCGACTACACTGGCAAGCCTATCGTGTTGATGTTCTACCCCAAGTCCAATACCCCCGGCTGTACCGCCCAAAACTGCTCGGTTCGCGACAACTTTGAGGCGATTGGCAAGCACGCTGTGGTCTTCGGCATCAGCGTCGACTCCCCTGAAGCACAAGCCAAGTTCGCCAAAGACCACAATCTCCCGCACACCATCCTAGCGGACGCCGAGGGTAAGGTTGCGCAAGCCTATGGCGTACGCACGACCGCAGGGTTCGCCAGCCGAACCACTTTCGTCATCGGCACCGATGGCAAGATAGCCAAAGTGTTTGAGCGCGCAGGCACGAGCAACCACGCCCAAGAACTGCTCGCCTACTTCCAGCAGGGCTACGGCGCTACGCCCACCGCCCGTGAGAGCGCACCCGAAAAGCCCACCATCGGCAAGAAGGTGCCCAACTTCCGCCTGGTCAATATGAACGCAAAGGGCGACAACGACAAGGAGATTGAACTCTACTCCATCAAGGATAAGAAGGCGATTGTGATTATGTACATCGCCACGCGCTGTCCCGTGTCGCTGGACTACGACGAGCGCATGGCACAATTGGCGAAAGAATACTCGGAGAAGGGCGTGATGTTCATCGGCATCAACTCCAACAACACCGAGCCTGCCAGCGAGGTGACCGAGCACGCCAAGCAGAAGGGGTTCACCTTCCCCGTGCTGAAGGATGAGGGCAATCGCGTGGCAGACGCCTACGACGCCAAAGTCACCCCTGAAGTGTTCGTGGTGGATAGCAACTTCGTCTTGCGCTATCACGGGCGCATCGACGATAACCAGCGCGCCGACCGCGTTACCCAACGCGACCTCAAAAACGTCCTGGATGCGATGCTGGCGGGAAGACAACCCTCTGTCACCGAAACTCGCGCTTTCGGCTGTACGATCAAGCGCGTCTCTCGCTGAAGTAGTTCCCCCTTTAGCCTTAGCCCCTCTTCCAGCGCTTGGGAGAGGGGTTTTGTCACAACACTATCCTGCCCTATCCAAATGCGAAAATCTCCTGCTTATTCGCGTATACCCCCTCGTGTCATTCTGAGCGAAGCGAAGAATCGCTAAGACCCCCCAGTACAGACCCTTCGCTTCGCTCAGGGTGACAGGGCGGGCATCTCGAGCCATCCTACGGCTTACCGTCTCGTGAAACAGGAGGGACTAACCTACCTTTTCATTCGGACACTCACTCTTGTCATTCTGGGCGCAGCGAAGAATCTCAGTGCCACCCGAAGTAGAGACCCTTCGCTAACGCTCAGGGTGACAGGATAGGATTTTCGAGGGCTGTCCAGCAACACTCCCCATTCAGAAACCTGCCCTTGAGTAAAATAAAGGCATGCGAATTGGCGTTCTGAGGGAGCGTTATCCGAGCGAGCGTCGCGTGGCGGTGGTGCCGAACCACGTGGAGCTATACCGCAAGTTGGGACACGAGGTTCTGCTTGAGACAGGAGCGGGCGAAGGCGCATTCTTCCCCGATAATGCTTATACAGAGGCAGGGGCACAAGTTCTACCATCTCATGAGGCGGTGATAGACCAAGCCGACCTGATTTTAGCCGTGCGCACGGGCGGAGCCAACCCCTTGCTCTTCCCCAACGACCTCAGCCTGTTGCGCGAAGGACAGATACTCATCGGCTTTATGGAGCCTCTGTATCGCCCGCAATATATGGCGCAGTTAGCCGAGCGTGGGGTTACCGCCTTTGCGATGGAGCTCATTCCCCGCATCACACGCGCCCAAAATATGGATGCGCTCTCCTCGATGGCGACCGTCGCTGGCTACAAGGCGGTGCTGTTGGCAGGGAGCCTGTTGCCCTCGATGTTCCCCCTGCTGATGACCGCCGCGGGCACGATTTCACCAGCGCGGGTGTTCGTGATCGGCGCAGGCGTGGCGGGTTTGCAGGCGATGGCGACCGCCAAACGGCTCGGTGCATCGGTTGAGGGCTACGATGTGCGCCCCGCCACCCGCGACCAGGTGGAGAGCGTCGGCGCCAAGTTCATTGAGATCTCGTTAGAAGTGGAGCAAGCCGAGGCATCAGGCGGCTACGCCCGCGCCTTAGAAGAAGAGACCCTCCAGCGCCAACAGCAACTGTTGGGCGAACACCTGATACGCCAAGAGGTGATTATCACCACCGCCGCCGTGCCTGGCAAGCGCGCACCTCTGCTCATTCCTCAATCGGTGGTGGAGCAGATGCGCCCCGGCACCGTGATTATCGACCTGACCGCCGAATACGGGGGCAACTGTGAACTGACCCCCAGCGACCCCGACCAATCCGAGCGAATCTTCGGGCTACCCGTGCGCTATCACCGCAATGTGATTATCGTGGGGGCGATGAACCTGCCTGCTACCGTGCCCACCGATGCCAGCCTGCTCTACTCACGCAACCTATATAACCTCGTGGCGCACCTGAGCAAGGTGAATATGTTCACCAGCCCCGACCCGAACCACGAAGACCCCATCGCCCGCGAGACGCTCGTGACCTTCGGCGGGCAGGTTGTGAACGAGCGCGTGCGCAGTGCGCTGAACTAAATCGTATGCTCGGTGTGCTATCATTATGCCAATGGCTACCTATCGGCTCGTTGAGTTAGCAGAGCGCATTCAGGGCATCGTGCGAGGCAATCCAGACCTTCCTATCAGCGCAGTCGGTGGCATAGAGAATGTGCCCCCAGGTGGGCTGACCTTCGCCGAAGACGAACGCCGTCTCAAGCAGGCACTCGAATCGCCCGCTGGTGCCATCCTCACCCGCTCAGGCATGAACCTGCCCTCGGATGCGAACTGCTCGTTCCTGCTCCACTTGAACCCTCGATGGGCGATGGCGCAGGTGTTGGCACTCTACAACCCGATGACGCATCCGCAGGCGGGCATCCACCCGACCGTAGTGATGGGCGAGGACTGTGAGATCGGCGATGAGGTGGCGCTGATGCCCTATGTGGTGCTGGGCAATCGGGTGAGGCTCGGCAACCGCGTGAAGGTCTATCCGTTTTGCTACATCGGCGACGAGGTGGAGGTGGGCGACGACACGGTTCTTTATCCCCACTGCACACTGATGGCGCGGGTGCGCATCGGTCAGCGTGTGATTGTGCATCCTGGCGCTGTCGTGGGGGGTGATGGCTATGGCTATGTCCAGCACGAAGGCGTCCATCACAAGATTCCCCAAATCGGCACCGTCGTGATTGAGGACGATGTAGAAGTCGGATGCAACACCACGATTGACCGCGCCACCACGGGCGAGACGCGCATCGGCAAGGGCACCAAAATAGATAACCTCGTGCAGGTGGCACACAATGTGGAGGTGGGCGAACACTGCCTGCTGGTCTCACAAGTGGGGATTGCGGGCAGTACAGTGCTGGAAGACTATGTGATTTTGGCGGGGCAGGTGGGCGTGAAAGACCATGTGCGAGTCGGCAAAGGCGTAGTGGTGGGCGCGCAGGGTGGCGTTTCTAAGAACCTGCCTCCAGGTGGGGTCTACTGGGGCACGCCTGCCATCCCTCATCAGGAGTGGCTTCGGGTGTTGGCACATCTGTACAAACTACCCGAGCTGGTCAAGCGGGTCGCTGAGTTAGAAAACGCCCTCAAGAGGCGGGACGACTGAGCTGCGATGCCCAATTTGCCTGCGGTCGGTGTATTTGTGTTGGGGGTGTTGACGGTTCAAGTCTTGATTTTGAGCTTGAACTTGCTCTATTGGCGCAGGCGTCGTTTGGGAGTTGTGGAACCTGATTTCGCCCTCACCTTCCCCAACCATTCCTCAGCGAACCTCGCCCCCCCATCCCCCCTCTCCGCAAGTGACCCTACTTGTCATTCCGAGCGAAGCGAGGAATCTCGGAATAACCTCACCCCCCTATCCCCCCTCTCCGCAAGCAGAGAGGGGGGCGAGCCGAGTTCCCCCTCTCCGTTTACGGAGAGGGGGCAAGGGGGTGAGGTCAAACCCGCAGCGTCGGGAGAGGGGGCGTGGGTGAGGGTGACGGAGAACCTCACCCTCCTCCCCCCCTCTCCTGAAAAGAGAGGGGGGAGTGCTGATGGCTCCCCTTCTCCCTGTTCAGGGGAGAAGGGGCAAGGGGTAGAGGGGTTCTCTCAAATCGCCCTAAGCCTGCTCATTCCAGCACGCAATGAGCGTGAGAACCTCCCACGGTTGATAGAGAGCCTCGCTCCCCAGCTGGCGCGCCCCGATGTGGAACTGTGGGTCTGTGATGATGGCTCGGACGACGGCACCACCGAGTGGTTAGCCCAAAACGCTGAGCGATTGGGCGTTCGCTGGTTCCGAAGCGCGCCCCGCCCCGACGGGTGGGTCGGCAAGAACTGGGCGTGCTATCAGCTGGCGACACGCGCTTGTGGTGAGTGGCTGGTGTTTCTGGATGCGGACTTAGTGGCGTGTGAGGACTTCCTGCCCGCGCTGTTGCGAAGCCTGAGCCACAGCGACGCCCAGCTGGTGAGCGCCATCCCGACCTTCACCCCCTCCAGCATATGGGTGGGTTTCGTCAAGTTGCTGGTGCCCTTCTCGGTGTTCAGCCTGCTTCCGCTGGCGTTGGCAGAGAATCACCCTCATCGGGCGTTCGCCTTCGCGAACGGGCAACTGATTGGCTTTCGCAGGTGCGACTATGCGCGCTGGCTCCCCCACTTCTTCGTGCGCTCGGCGGTGTTGGAGGATGTGGCGCTCGCACAGCTCGTAAAAACCCATCGGGGCAAGGTCACCCTCTATGACGCACGCCCCTACCTGCAGGTCTCGATGTATCGCAACTATGCCGACGCCAGTCAGGGCTTCGCCAAGAATGCCGTCGCCATCTGCCGAAATGTGCCGATGACGCTCCTTGTGGCGGGGTTGTTGGTGCTAGTGTATGGCTACCCCATCGGCGCGCTCCTGCTTTCGGGCGGGCAAGCCGTTTGGGCGTGGCTGGCGGCTACGCTCAGCGTCGCAATCTTCGGAATGTCGGCACGCGTGGTGGGGATGCGCTTCGGGTGGGGTCTGCTCTATCTGCTGAGTATCGCCGTCGGACTGACCGTGCTGATACGCTCGGTCTGGTGGTACACACGGGGCACTGTGATATGGAAAGGTCGGGTCTATCGGGTGCGTTCCAACGAGTGAAGGCGGGTGCGGTGGAGGCACTCATCCGCAAGAGTGTCCAGCGCCACTTTCGGGGGGTGTACCTGAGCGAGAGTGCATGCCCAGAGGCTGGCAAGCCCGCCATTTTGATAGCGAACCACCACTACTGGTGGGATGGCTATCTCGGTTTCTTGCTCATTCGCAGTTGGTGTCGGCAGATGGTGGTCTGGATGGAGGCGTTCCGACGCTTCCCACCCTTTGAGGCTATCGGTGCGCTCCCGTTCCCGACGGACAACCCTCATCGTCGCGCCAAAACTATCCGCGCCACCGTTCAATCGCTCAACACCAGCGACCGTGTCCTGCTCCTCTATCCAGAGGGCACGCTGAACCCGAACCCCAACGAGTTGATGCCGTTCCAACGCTCCCTGCACTGGTTGGCGTGTCGTTTTCCTCAAGTGCCTATCTTACCGTTAGCTATCCATATTGAGCCGACTTACTATCAGTATCCGCGTGTGTTTCTGGCGGTGGGAGAGCGCCTTTCGCTGGACACAGCCGACGAGCAGGAGTTTCTCCGTTCTGCGCGCCAACTTTTGCAAGAGCATCTCCTGCGCTTGCGTGAGCAAGTGGCGCACCTCCCCGCAGAGAATGACTTGCAAGCTCATGGGTTCCACACTCTGCTAAGAGGTAAACTTTCTATACACGAGCAACCATGGGCGCGCCTGACCGAGTAGGTTGGAATTTAGCAAGGGAGGAGTTGGCTGAGGACTACGCGCACTGCGAAGCCATCCAGCGCCAGTACGGCACCAGCTACTACTTCGCCACCCGCTTCTTCCCACCCGATCTGAGACGCTCCGTCCACGCGCTCTACGGCTTCGTGCGGTACCCCGACCAGTGGGTTGACTGTCCTAACGAGATGTCGCCCGACGAAATTCGGGCACGTCTTGACCGTTACGAGCGCGACACTATTCGAGCGGTGGTAGGTGAGCGCGTGGAGTTGCCCGTGCTCCGCGCCTTCGCCGACACCGTGCGCAGGCATCGCATTCCCCTCCAGTATGTGCCCCAGTTTCTGAATGCGATGCGAATGGACTTGGAGCGCAATCGCTACGCCACTTTTGAAGACCTCCAGACCTACACTTGGGGCAGTGCCTCGGTGGTGGGCGTGATGATGTGCTACATCCTCAACACCACTGAACCTCCTGCCCTGCACCACGCTGGGGTGATGGGCTTGGCGATGCAGATGACCAACTTCCTGCGCGATGTGGGAGAGGACTACGCACGAGGGCGCATTTACCTGCCCCAAGAGGAACTGAAAGCCTTCTCTATCAGCGAGACCCAGATAGC
>OGCI01001758.1_pt1 | contig 16785 bp, 15 predicted proteins | sample 1570021 | NCBI WGS metagenome assembly OGCI01 (sample SAMN06264664, study PRJEB24512) | hot springs metagenome | isolation source: Hot spring water | place: South Africa: Tshipise | collected 2015-06-21 | reverse complement strand
CTCGCCGATGGTAGTCGAAAACTGGAAACCCGCCTGACCGAAATCCAATCTGCCGAGAGCGAACGACGCCAGGCACAGACTGCTTTCATCGATAAAGTGAACATGATACAGGTTGAGCGCGAACGCATCTGGAAAGACTGGCAGTCGCGGTTTGAAGCCATCGAGCGGCTGGCTCAGGGGCTCGATTCGCAGGCACAGGCACTGGACACGACCCATCGCGCGGTTAAACGCGCTCAGGAAGCGTTTGAGGAAATCACCCAAAAGTTTGAGCGTCGCATCAATGAGATTACCGAAATGCAGCGCCTCACGGAAGAGCGGTTCCGCCAGGAATGGATGACCTTCCGCGCCGACGATCAGAAACGCTGGACGAATTACACCCTGGTGCAGGAAGAACAACTGCGCGAAAGCGCCCGCCAGAACGAACGCATTCAGGATCAGTTGACGGCTTTACAGGACGCTTTACAGGACATCAACGATACCCTGCACAATATTACGCTGGAAACGCAGAAACGCCTGCAGACTCTACTGGCGCTTACACACCAGTGGATGGAGGAATACGACCGCACCTTCGGTCGTAGCAGTTAAGAGAAGACATGCGCGTCATTGGCACCGCCGGGCACGTTGATCATGGCAAATCCACGCTGGTTGCCGCCCTCACCGGCATTCACCCCGACCGGTTGAAGGAAGAGCAGGAGCGGGAGATGACCATTGATCTCGGCTTTGCCTGGATGACCCTGCCCTCAGGTGAGGCGGTTGGGATTGTGGACGTGCCGGGGCATCGCGACTTCATCGAAAATATGCTGGCAGGGGTAGGTGGTATTGATGCGGCATTATTCGTTGTGGCAGTAGATGAAGGCATCATGCCGCAAACCCGCGAACACCTTGCCATCCTGGATTTGCTTCAAATTCCTGCAGGGGTCATTGCGCTGACCAAAGCCGACCTCGCTCCTGACGCTGAATGGCTGGAATGGGTGCGTGCAGACGTACAAAACACCCTGCGCGGCACCGTCCTGGAAAACGCTCCCATTGTTCCAGTTTCTGCCCGCACGGGAGAGGGACTTCCCCACCTCATCACCGCTCTGGAAGCCTGTCTGGCGCAACAACCACCCCGCCCGGACCTCAAACGCCCCCGCCTGCCCATTGACCGCGTCTTCACCATTTCCGGGTTTGGCACCATTGTCACCGGCACCCTGCTGGATGGAAGTTTTCGGGTCGGCGATGAGGTAGAAATCCTGCCGGGCGGACTGCGCGGGCGCATCCGCGGGTTGCAAACCCACAAGATGAAAGAGCAAATTGCCGTCCCGGGAAGCCGCACCGCCATCAACATCAGCGGGGTAAATATGGAAGAGATCCGCCGCGGACAGGTGGTCACCCACCCGGGGACGTACCAGCCCTCGCAGGTGCTGGACGTCCATTTTCGCCTGCTCCCCGATCTCGAACTGCCTCTACGCCATTCCAGCGAAGTCAAACTGTTCCTCGGTAGTTCCGAAGTCATTGCGCGGGTACGTCTGCTGGGAAACGATGTGCTGAACCCCGGCGAAGAAGGCTGGCTTCAACTGGTCTTGCGCGAACCGGTGGTAACCGTGCGCGGCGACCGTTACATTCTGCGGCGCCCCTCGCCCGCCGAAACCCTGGGTGGCGGCGAGGTGCTGGATCCGCACCCGGCAAAACTGTACCGGCGGTTCGATGAAACAGTTCTTCAGCGGCTCCATGCCCTGCGAGAGGGCAATCCTGCTGAAATCATCCTTGAAGCCTTTCAACGCGCGGGCATTGCGTCGGTTCGAGAAACCCTTACCCGTACCCGCCTGGGCGCTGAACGTCTGGCGCCGGCTCTGCAAGACCTGTTCGATCAAAAGGCACTGATTGGGCTGGAAGAAGGCGCTTACTCCCCGGAATGCGACCTGCTGGCGGCTACTCAGGAACACTGGCAAAACGAATGCAACCGTCTGCGCAAAGAAATGCAGGCATTCCACGCGCGTTTTCCATTAAGACGCGGCATTCCTCGCGAGGAACTGAAAAGCCGTCTGAAAATGTCGGCACGGGTATTCAATGCCTGCCTGAGACGCTGGTTACAGGAAGGCCATCTCCGCGAGGAGGCATCTTTTCTGGCTTTGCCAGAGTTTCAGGTGCGCTTCAGCCCTCAGCAACAAACGCTCATCGCTGGCCTGATGAACCGGTTTGCCTCCGCTCCCTTCACCCCCCCTTCGGTTAAAGAAGCACAGGCAGAAGTGGGCGAAGAAATCTATCAGGCTCTGGTGGAAAGCGGCAGACTGGTGCAGGTTTCCCCCGAGGTGGTCTTTCGCAAAGAGGACTACGACGCCATGCTGGACTGGGTCAAACGCCACTTTCAGCATTCCCCCACCCTGACCGTAATTGAGTTTCGCGATGCCCTGAACACCACCCGGAAATATGCCCTGGGCTTTCTGGAACACCTGGACGCCATCGGCATCACCGTTCGAGAGGGCGATTTCCGTAAATTGCGCTGATGGAGTTTGCGAAAATACGTCCGTGCTGGTATGATTGGGCACGTGACGCGATGTATACCCGTTGACCCATGCGCGCCGGCGCTTGATGCTCTTCAGGAAGCCGCTGAATGCCTGAAAAGCGGCGGGCTGGTGGCTTTTCCCACCGAAACCGTCTACGGGCTGGGCGGCAATGCCCTGGATGGTAGAGCCGTCCAGCGCATCTTTGAAGCCAAAGGGCGCCCTGCAACCGACCCGCTCATCGTACATCTTCCGGCAGTAGAGGCACTCCCCATGGTGGTAAAGTCCATCCCGGATGTGGTCTCCACTCTGGCAGAACACTTCTGGCCCGGTCCTCTGACGCTCATCCTGCCCCGTGGAGAAAAGGTGCCCCTTTCGGTAACCGCCGGGTTGGATACCGTCGCTGTGCGGGTGCCATCTCACCCGGTGGCGCAGGCGCTGTTACGGGTCAGCGGATTAGCCATTGCCGCACCCTCCGCCAACCGTTTTGGCGGCGTGAGTCCCACCACCGCAGGGCATGTGTTGCGGGACTTAGAAGGGCGTATTGACATGGTCCTGGATGGCGGCGCCACGCCGATCGGTGTGGAATCGACCGTGCTGGATATCAGCACCGCTGTGCCGCGCATTCTGCGTCCGGGGGGCGTCTCCCGCGAAGCCCTCGAGGCAGTTCTGGGACCGGTTGATTTGCTCGAACGCAAAGCCTCTCAAGAGGAAGCGCAGGCATCACCGGGCTTGCTGGAAAAACACTACGCCCCTCACCATGCCCGCTTAATCCTTGTGGAAATTCCTCAGAACGAGGGGTTGCAGGAAGCCTTTGCCCATCTTGTCACCCAGGCAGAACAATCTGGAGCGCGGGTAGGAGCGCTGATCGCCGATGAAGACCTGGCATGGCTGGAAACACAATTTCCTGCCATGGCGCGGCTGGCACTGGGCTCGCTGAACGACCCGGGGACCGTTGCACGCAACCTGTATGCCGGAATGCGCGCCATGGACGAAGCCGGTATGGACGTGATTCTGGTGCGCGATTTTGGTACTGCCGGATTGGGGCTGGCTATTCGGGACCGGCTGTACCGCGCCGCCAGTCAGATTGTCCGCCACATTGCCCAAAACGGCGCTTGACAGACTCCCCATTCATCAGTATAATTCCCCTTCGCCCCGGGCAGGTCACTGGCTGGGGTAAAAATCTGTTTCCCCAACTTCCCCTTGGGTCGGCGGGAAAGAAAAGATCGCGGATACCAAGGCGAAGTGAAGATTGAGGAGTGTGTATGAAGTACGCAATTGTTGAATCGGGCGGCAAACAGTACAAAGCCGTCGAAGGCGACACGATTGAAGTGGACCTGCTCAAGGTAGAACCGGGGCAGTCGGTCAAACTGGATCGTGTCCTGTTGCTCGTGGATGGCGAGCAGGTGTCGGTGGGTGCGCCGGTCGTGAAAGGCGCAGCGGTGAATGCAACCGTGGTCGAGCACTTCAAGGGACCCAAACTGATCAACTTCCATTATCGCCCCAAGAAGCGCATTCGCGTCAAGACGGGTCACCGCCAAACGTATACCCGTTTGCTGGTAAATTCGATTGAAGCGGAGTAAGAGATATGGCGCACAAGAAAGGTGGCGGCTCAAGCCGCAATGGACGTGACAGCAATTCCCAACGCCTCGGCGTGAAACGCTATGCGGGGCAGAAAGTGCTCTCGGGCAACATTTTAGTTCGCCAGCGCGGCACCCGCATTAAACCCGGGCTGAACGTGAAGGTCGGAAAAGACGATACCCTCTTCGCTGTAGCAGATGGTATCGTGGTGTACCAGACCTTACCCAACGGGCGCAAGATGGTTTCGGTTATCCCCGAACCACAAGCCCCTGTGGCTGAGTAATTCATTACCTCGCATCCGGCACCGTCCTGCCGTTTCCGAAAACAGACGGATTGCCGGTCGAAAGGAAAAGAGCATGAAGAAAGACATTCATCCCACGTACTACCCCGACGCTCAGGTGATCTGCGCCTGCGGCAACACCTGGACGACCGGTTCGACCAAAAAAGTCATCCGCACAGAAATTTGCTCCAAGTGCCACCCCTTCTACACCGGTGAGCAGACGCGCATCGTGGACACCGAAGGGCAGGTTGATCGCTTCTACCGCAAACTGCAGGCGCGTCAGTCCTTCGTGGAACAGCAAAAAGCCCGCGAAGAAGCCCGCACCTCGCTGGAGCGCCCCATCGCCTCGCTCAATCTGGGCACCCGCCCCACCGAAGCGCTGGCAAAAGCCGGCATCACCACGGTCGGACAGGTGCTTGCCCTCCTGGAACAGGGCGAAGCGGCTCTGCTCAATATCGAAGGCTTTGGACGCAAATCCCTCATTGATATGAAGAAGACCCTGCGCAGTCTGGGCTATCAGTTGCCCGCCGCGGCAGATGAAATCGTTGTGTAGTTCCTCCTCCTTGTCTCATGAAAGAACGTGCCCCCTCAACCGGGGCATGTTCTTTTAAAGGGTAAAAAAACCGTTCTTGTCTTGCGCAGTCTGCCCATGGCACTGGTATTCCACCCGTTTTATCCTTTCAAACTTCCCTCCTTGATCTCGTACTGGGGGAGCGCGGTGATTTCACTGAGCCGAAATTTTCCAACGAGAAGGGAATGAGGTGATATTCCGGTTCGATCACCGGCAGGTGGCGGCAGTGGAGTTCATCCGCTGGCTGTTTGAGCATTACGCCATTGCCGATATTGAGGTCAGGCTCCTTCTCTGGAAGAGACCATCCGGCATATCTACAACGAACGCCTGTTGATGGGAAGTTTGACGGAATAAAGGGCTACTCTCTACCCTCACCTACCGCCACTGCCATTGCCACCGCATGGGTGCGCCCGTGGCTGATGCTCACCGACCAGACCGTCAATCCCAGCAACCGGGCAATCTCTGCGGCTTTGCCATGGAGATGGAGAACGGGAGCGCCGCTGGGGTCGCGGCGAATCTCGATTTCCTGCCATGAAACCGGTCCAATCCCTGTACCCAGGGCTTTGGAAACGGCCTCTTTGGCGGCAAAACGCCCGGCAAGGCTGGCATACGATCCCCGCGCCAGTTCAATCTCCAGCGGCGTGAACACCCGTCGAATGAAGCGCTCCCGAATGGCAGGGTTGACCTGTTCGAGGCGTTGAATTTCCACAATATCCACACCGGTTCGCAGAATCATGTCACTCCATCGGAGGTCCCGCGCTGACAATGGCAAATCGTTCCGGATCCAGCCAGCGGCGGGAAACTTCCAGAATCTGTTCCGGAGTTACGCTTTCTACCAGCGCAGGATAGCGTTTGTAATAATCCAACCCCAGATTGAAGCGTTCGAGGTTCAAAATGGCGTGGGCAACCCCCGCATTGGACTCCAGCGAGAGCGGCAATCGCCCCAGATAGTGCGACTGGCTGTCCCGCAGTTCTTCCCAACTGACCGGCTCAGAAATGAAACGCCGGATCTCCGCCAGGATGAGGTCAATTGCCCGCTGAAGGTTGGAAGGATTGACCCCGGCAGTCACTTCCCAGGTGCCGGCGTCCTTCCAGGCGTTTAAACTGGTACTGGCTTCGTAGGCTAAGCCTTCCTGTTCCCGTACCACATTGCCGATCCGCCCCATCAGCCCAAACTGCCCGAGGATGTTGTTTCCCAGGGAGGCAGGCATGAAATCGGGAGAAAGGCGCGAAGGTCCCAGTGTCCCCATGACCAGTTCAGTCTGCACCTTACCCGGCAGAGAAATGTGCCGCCGAACCGTTTGCTCCAGTGGTGGGATGGAAGGAATTTCCGGGAAAGAAGGCTGAAGCGGATTGACCCAATCTCCCAGACAGCGTTGAACTTCTTCAACCGCCCGACTGGCAGATACCGCTCCCACAATCACCACCGTCATCCCGCGCGGTCCAAAGGTGTGGTGATGGAACGCCAGCAAATCCTCGCGGGTGATGGAAGCAATGGTCTCACGGGTTCCATCGGTGGGTTTGCCAAAGGGATGATTGGGGAAAAGAATTTCATCAAACATCATCTCTGCCCGGTCGGCAGGGTCCTGATCGCGGATGGCAAGACCGGTGAGGATCTGTCGTCGCAAACGCTCAACCTGCTTTACTGGAAAGCGCGGGGTGCGGAGACACTCTGCCAGAAGGCTCAACAGCAGAGGCAAATCTTCTGCCAGCGCGCGCCCGCCAAAGTTAATGTTGTACACACTGGCGCCGAACCCCAGAGAAGCGCCAACCGTCTCAAGACGATTGAATATGTGCTGAAAATGGTGGCGTTCCGTCCCACGCATCAGCCCCAGCGCGGTAAAATGCGCCAGTCCAGGTTTCTCAGGCGGGTCGAACAGTCCACCCGCCGGCAGATATCCGCTGAGCGTGACGGAGGCGCTCTCAAAATTGCTGCGCGCCAGCACCACAATGCCATTGGGCAATTCCACGCGGGTGATATCTTCCGGACCCGGCAGGGTTTGAAGAATTTCAGGGCGCACCAGTCTCATGAAACACCTCCGGGGTGATTGTCCTCCGGAATGTAAAACCCCACCACCCTTCCCTGAGGATTGAGCACCTGTTGCGCCACCCGTTGCACATCCATGGGAGTGACACGGCTGATGCGCTCCAGATAATCCACAAACCAGTCGTAATGGTCAAACATCTCAGCATACCCCAGCCAGAAGGCTTGATTGGTGATATTCTCGCTCCCATAGGCGAAGAGAGCGCGAGCCTGTTTAATGGCGCGCTGAATTTCCTTCGGGGTTACCGGCGTTTCCATGATTCTCAAGATTTGCTCGTCAAAGGCTTTCAGCGTTTCTTCAGGGCGATACACCGGCGGAAGCGTGATGGTGATTTCAAAGAGGAAGGGGTCAATGGTGGCTTGCACCCCGCCGCCGACGCCCACCGCCAGTTCTTTCTCTACCAGCGCCCGATACAGCCGGCTGGTTTTGTTGGAAATCCCCCCCCCGCCAAACATGTTCAAACTGGCAGGTCCGGAGAGCAAACTGTCAATTACCATCAGCACGGCAAAGTCGGGATGCGCGGCAGGAAGGGCACGATAAGCAACCTGGATATAGGCGGTTTCCCCCGGACCGTGAACCTCCAGACGGCGCTCTCCCGAAGGGGGTGGCTCAATGGGGACATTGCGCGGGGGAACATCTCCCGCCGGAATGCCCTCATACGCCTCGCGCACGCGCTGGAGCATCTCCTCAATACGGAAATCGCCAGCAATGGCTACCAGGGCATTGTTGGGCACATAATACTGACGGTAATGCTGATATAAATCCTCACGGGTAATTTGAAGCAAATCCTCGCGGTTTCCAATCACCTCGTTCCGGTAAGGATGGTGTCGGAAACTTGCCTGTTGCACCGCCCGCCCTAACTGAAAAAGCGGTTCGTTTTCATTGCCCTCCAGTTCAGAGAGGATCACCGTGCGTTCCGCCTCAACCATTGCCGGGTCAAACACGCTGTTGACCATACGGTCGGCTTCCAGTTCCAGCGCCAGTCCAATCCGGTCAGCGGGCAGGGTTTCGTAATAGGTGGTCCAATCCATATAGGTAAAGGCATTCCAGACACCACCCTCCCGCGAAATGGCTTTATCCAGAATAGAGGGAGGGAAACGCGGGGTACCTTTAAACTGCAAATGCTCCACCCAGTGAGATAAGCCCGTCTTTCCCGGCATTTCGTTTCTGGATCCAACACGATACCAGACCCAGTGGCTGATCAGCGGTGCGGTGTGAATCTCCTTCAGATGAACGGTTAAACCGTTGGAGAGTTTCGTCAGGAAAGCAGGTGAGTCCATGTGACCTTTTTGAGGGTGAATCATCGAAAGAGTGAATCGCACAGCGAACCTGCGGCTGACCGGCACAACAGTTCGCCCCAAGAATCCGGCAGGTCATCCAGCATTTTATAGTAGGGGCGTACCACTTCCTGCAAGCCCACAAAGGGCTGATGTAGTTCGGTCTGACTGAGCGGAATGTCCACCTGAACGTTGAGATTGACCGGAATCATCTGATCCACCGGCACATCCAGGTTGAGCGCCACAGGCAGGCGGGTTCCGGCAGGCAGGACAATATCCGCCGGAGCGTTGCGAATGGTCAGCCCGCCGGTGCTCAATTCGCGCACCGTGGCGCCCTGCAGGAAAGTGTCTTCGGTCAGGACCACTTCGGTTTCAGTCTCCAGGGGCAGGGTAAAGCGCGCGGGAACTTCGGTGCTGACAGGGATGGTGGTGCGGATGTGTGCCTGATCCATGAGAATGAAGTTGCGGTAAAGCCCGCCCAGCACCTGTTCCTGCACCACCCGCTTGAGGGTGAATAACTGAGATGCCAGCACCAGCAAAACCGCAATCAGAATCAGGTTAATCACCAGAGAGAGGATGCTGGCAATCGTCCAAAATGCTGGAGCAATTTTGAGCGCGGAAAGAGAAAACGCAGGTTTGGAAGAATTTTCCGGAAGAGGTTGTGTGCTGTTCATAGTTAATTTATAGCATGACTTTTGAAAACGACCTGAGTAACCAATCGGGGTATAATACATCCAATACGTGCTCAATAGCACAGGGAGGGTTTGCCTGGTGGAAAAGATTCAACCGCTTACAACACATCTGGTAGCAGTCATCGGCGCCGGTCCGGCAGGATTGTTTGCATCCCGCGAACTGGCAGAGAATGGGGTCAGGGTCTTTCTGTTCAACCGGGACATCAAACCGGGGGGGCTGGCTGAATACGGCATTTACCCCACCAAACTGCGAATGAAAACCGGATTGCGCACCCAGTTCAAACAAATTCTGGAACGGGATGGCATTGAGTATTACGGGAATGTGATCATTGGCAAACAGGGCGATTTCACCCTGGAGCAGTTGAAAGAGATGGGGTTCAGCGCTCTGCTGGTTGCCGTGGGGGCACAGGGGACCAAACGTCTGGGGATTCCCGGGGAAAACTTACGCGGTGTGTATCACGCCAAAGATATCGTCTATCACTACAATCGCCTGCCGCCCTACAGTGAAATGACCTTTGACATTGGGAAGCGCGTGGCTGTGATTGGCGTGGGAAATGTCATGCTGGATATTGCCCAGTGGCTGCTGCGCGTTCGCCACGTGGATGAGGTGATTGCGGTTGCCCGCCGGGGACCGGCTGAAGTCAAGTTCGATCCCAGGGAACTGGAGCATGTGATTAACTGCCTGGATGTGAATGCAGTGGAGATGGAACTGAACCGCGTCACCCCACAAATGGTGAGCCTTGGGCAGGATCCCAATCAAATGCGCGCGCTGATTCGTGCTTTGCTGGAAAAAGATCATGTGGAAGAGGGCTGTGGAGGTTCTTCCTTCCGTTTACAGTTTCTTGCCTCCCCTGTGCGCATTCTTGGAGATGAGAACGGACATGTGCGCGGATTGGAAGTGGAACAAACCATGCTCTATCGCCAGGAAAACGGCGAGGTGGTTGCCCGGGGTATGGGCAAGTACATCACGCTGGATGTGGATACGGTCATCTTTGCAATCGGCGACCGTGTAGATCCTTCTCTGGGGTTACCCGTGGAAGGGAACGAATTTGTCAAGAATCCGCAACCACGCTTCCCGGTAGAAGGCATCAGTTACGAAGCCTATGATCCTGCCACACAAAGCCCTGTAGAGGGTGTGTTTGTGGCAGGCTGGGCGCGAAAAGCCAGCACCGGACTGGTGGGCATTGCCCGGAAGGATGGCATCAACGCCGCACGGGCGGTTTTGCAATACCTGAAGACATTACCCTTCCCTGCTTCCCTGGACCTGGATGCCATTCGTAACCGGATCTTAAGTCTGCCTCATCCGGTTGTTACGTATCCATACCTCAAGCGGCTGGAGGAAGCGGAACGCCAGCGCGCTCAGGAACTGGGGGTGGAAGATTTCAAGTTTGAGCACAATCTGGAGATGCTGGAAGCCATGGGGTTGATTCGGTCTCTGGCACAGGGTTCGTGACCTTCATTGAAAACGTTTTCGCAACCTCGCTGGACTGGCGAGGTTGTTCTTTTATGCACATCTGCAACTCAATTTCAATATTCAAAACAACTTTTGTCTGTTACGATAATCATAGAGCGGTAAGGTAACTTTTTTATAACCTGCTGAAAATTAAGTCATTTTAGATATTCAATAGACAGATTTTGGTTATTGGGTTGGAGCCGTACCTATGAATATCAAATTTCCCTCAATCCGTGATTTGTTTGATCAAGCCATTGCAGTGCAAAAGGCATCGGAAGCCTTTTATGCACGATTGACGGCTTTGTTTACTTATCATTCCTCCGAAATTTCCGAGTTCTGGAATCGTTTTGCCGAAGAAGATCATGCCGCTGCGCTCTTCCTTGAGACCGTCCGCAAACGGCTTCCTCAAGAAAGGCTGGAACAAAACGCAGATCCGGGGATTTATGAGCGGGTCAAGAAATGTCTGGAAGAAACGCTGGCATTGACCGGAGAACCCATTGAGAATCTGGAAGATGCTTACCGGATCGCCCTAAAACTGGAAAGTTCGGAAAGCCACGCCATTTATGAATTTATGGTGTTAAACTTTGCCCCGCAAGAAATTACCCAGCCGTTGGGAGGCACTCATTTGAAAACCCACGAACGAATTGACCGATTGAAACAACAACTTCCCCATGCCTTTCGCACATCTTCAGCCCGGAAAAAGGTCTCTGCTGACCCGGGGTAAACCAGAACAATCCCGCCTCATCCCGTGCAGGGAAAAACACTATTTTTTCAAAGCGGCTTGCCATAGACATCCGCATGGTTTTTGGTTTACCGCCGGTCTTTTTTTCGGAGAGCGAAGGGACCATATCAGGGAAAGGGCTTTTCTTCAAGGCAGAGAAAGCCATCAGTGGGGGAAGGGGATTTAATCGCCCATGATAGCCGATTGATTTACAATTAATCTGCCATGAACCGCCTTCCAGTAAATGCATGGATTTTTTCTACGGAAACGCTTTCGCAATCGCCGTATTCTGACGCCATCCAGACCATTCTCAACGCCGCCCTCAGGGCAATGGACCCCGCGCAGGCAACGGGTAGATTCATGCGACGGGAAGGAAATACCCTGCTTCTCAAAGAAAAACGATGGAATCTCTCTGCGTTTCGGCGGGTACGCCTGCTTGCCGTGGGCAAAGCCGCCGAACCCATGGCACTGGCGGCTGCGGATATCCTCGGGACATTTTTACACGATGGATTGATCGTCATCAGAAGCGGTTCCCGTTCAAACCAGCCCATTCCACCTCAAATCACCTGTCTGGAATCGGGACATCCCATCCCGGATGAACGCAGTGTGCAGGCAGGAAAGCAAATTTTCGAGTTCCTGAGCGATTCTACCCCCGAAGATTTCTATGTGATTTTGATCTCCGGCGGGGCATCTGCGCTGGTAACGTTACCCCTCGTGGGGGTATCGCTGAATGACCTGCAACATCTCACCCAACTGCTCCTGCGCTCCGGGGCAGATATCCGCCAAATCAACACCCTGCGGAAACACCTTGACCTCCTGAAAGGCGGGGGGATGGCTCGCCTGCTGGCACCCGCAGAAGCGGCATGTCTGGTGCTCTCCGATGTGCTGGGCGATCCGCTGGAGGTCATCGCATCCGGTCCCACCGTTCCAGACCCCAGCACCTACGCCGATGCATGGAGCATCCTCCACCAGTACGACCTTGTACCGGCAATTCCTGACGGAATCAAAGCGGTTTTACAGGCTGGGCTGAATGGAAATCTTCCCGAAACGCCCAAACCCGGCGACCCCATCTTTGAGAGGGTGTTCACCACCGTCATCGGGAGCAACCGGCTGGCGGCAGAAGCGGCATGCAGTCAAGCCCAAACCGCAGGCTTCCACGCCGCCATCCTCACTACCTTCTTGCAGGGCGAAGCCTCAACGGCGGGACAGTTTCTTGCCGCTATTGCCCGCGAAGAAGCCCTGCACGCATCTCCCCTGCCTTTACCCACCTGCCTGATTTGCGGCGGTGAAACCACCGTTACGGTGAGAGGGGATGGCAGGGGAGGAAGAAATCAGGAACTGGCACTGGGGGCTGTAGAAGGCATGGACGGCTTAAACGCGCTGCTGATCACCCTGGCAACCGACGGCAGCGATGGTCCTACCGATGCCGCCGGGGCTGTGGTTAACGGGGAAACCCTCAGCCGCGCCCGCTCGCTGGGGATGAATCCTGCCGAATTTCTGCGGCGCAATGATGCCTATGCCTTCTTTCAACCGTTGGGCGATTTAATCAAGATCGGTCCAACCCGCACCAATGTAAACGATCTGGCGCTGGTATTCGTCTGGGAAAATCAGGGACGGGCTTCCACCAGCGCCTCAACGGAAGAAATAGGCGCGCCAGCACTGTAAACCACCCCCTCAAAGGGGATGCGCTGAGAGTCCCGGACGGGAACGTCCACCCGGCGAATGCCTGCCGGTTTCCCGGATTCACCGAACGCCTGAAGCGCCACCCAGAGGGTTTGAGGCAGTGCTGAGGTCTCTTCCAGCAGAATATTCCCCCGCAGAACTGCACTCATCCCATCCGGGGCAATTTGCACGGCTTCCACCTCAAGCGTGGCAGGCAGGTAGCGCGTATCTTCGGCAGGGACGGGGTGCGCCATGCGCAGTTCAACCGCCATTTGAGGCGATTCGGGGAACGGCGCCGGGAAATACGCGCTCAACACAATGCGTTTACCTGCAGGCAGGAGGTTGAGCGGGGCATATGCCAGGCGCTCCAGCACCTCTCCCTGCGCGCTGTTTGAAACGCGAATAACCGCCACCACATCTTCCAATGCCTGGCTCAGGGGGTTGAATACCGTCACAAAGCACCACGCGCCGCCATCCAGAGCAGGATAGCACACGGGTTCGCTGAGGGTTAACGGTTGCGGGGTAGGCGTGGGCACCTGACCGGTGGGCGTAGGCAGTCCCACTGCGGGAATCAGCAACACCGTCCCCACGCTCATCGCCCGTGGATTCACCGTGGGGTTGGCTTCCAGCAGGACCTGCGGAGCAATGCCATAACGAAGGGCAATGCCAAACATGTCCTCGCCTTTCTGTACCACATGGCGAATTGGGGTGGGCGTGGGCGAAGGCAGAGGCTGAGTCCAGGTGGGCGATGCCCGTGGGGAGGGCGTGGGCGTGGCAGTGTGATAGGGTCTCAACGTCCCGGCGCGGGTTGGTGTAACTGGAACATTTTCATCGGGGATTGGAGAAGACGTGCATCCCGTCCCCCAGAAAATAAGAAGTCCCAGCAGACTTCCGATGAGCCATCGGTGGAAGAATCTCATACGGTTTCTTCAGGAGGGGTGACCTTCAGCAAGGTCAGGAAAGAATCAAACACAGCGCTCATCTTCACCTGTTCAGGATGAAAGAGCCACTGAATCTGCAGTCCATCCATCAAAGCCAGCACCATTGCCGTCAGGTGTTCTGCTGGCACATCGGTGCGGATTTCGCCCTTCTGCTGGGCTTTTTGGAGCAAAGTCATCATGCTTTCGCGCACCTGCTGGTAACGCTGTGAAAAATACCCATGGGCGGGATGTTCCGGTTGAATGCTTTCGGCGGCTAACACGATAAACAACTGCACCAGACCCGGCACGGTTTCGTTGTGCGCCACCAGCGCACGCAAGCCTTCCATCAAGGGCAGACGCTCTTCCAGAATCGCCTGACCAAAGCGTTCATGATCCACACGGTCGCGCTCTTCCAGGACAGCAATCAGCAGATGTTCCTTGCTGGGAAAGTGATGCAGAAGCCCCGGCTCGCTCATACCCACGGCTTGGGCAATCTCGGCTAATTTGGCGCCGCGATAGCCGTATTCGGCAAACAACCGTGACGCCTCGCGGATAATCTTTTCCCGGCTGGCGCGGCGGCGTTCCGCCTGCGTGCGCCGTGGGGCGGTTTTTTCTGTCATGGGGCTAATTATAACTCAGCCAGTCACGCACTTCAGGGAAAAAGCACCTTTGCCGGTCCTGACAACCCCCACACCAGCAAGCCCGCCAGCGTCACCAGTGCAAGGCTGTGGAAGAGGACAAAGCGCAGCACTTCCCCTTCTCTGCCCTTCAGGTTGACTGCCGTACCTGCCACAACAATACTCTGTGTATTGATCATCTTCCCCATCACCCCGCCGGCAGTGTTGGCGGCAGACATCCACACCTCCGAAAAACCCAGTTGCCCGGCGGTGATGCGCTGAAGACTGCCAAACAACACATTCGATGAGGTATCCGAGCCGGTAATGAACACCCCCAACCAGCCCAGCCAGGTGCCAAAAAACGGATAAAAGCCGCCTGTATAGGCAAAAGCCAGCCCCATGGCGGCATCCATGCCCGCGTAACGCAAGACAAAGCCCATTGCCATCATGGTGCTCAAACTCAACAGCGATACTTTTACCCGTTTGAGCGTCTGCCCGTACTGGCGCAGAAGTTCCCCGGGACGATACCCCATGAGCAATCCTGCCACAATCCCTGCCAGCAAAATTGCCGTCCCGGAAGCCGAAAGCCATGGCAGTTGAAAGACCGCATCCTGCACCACAGGCTGGGGAACCACCGGCGGAACCCGCTGGACCAGTCCGTGCAGTCCCGGCACCGGGATGCGAATCAGTGTCCATGCATCCAGAAACGAGCGTACCTGAGGGATGCCCCAGAGGAATACCAGAACGGTCAGGATGATCCACGGCATCCACGCCCGCCAGACCTGACGGGAAGTCAATCCTCCTGAAGGGGTGGATACATTCTCACTCATCTCATGGCGAGGCTTCCACACTCTCAGAAACAGCACCAGTGCCCCCATCGAAGCCACCGAAGAAAAGATGTTCACCAGCCAGGGACCATGAAAGAACGCCACCAGCACCTGTACTCCGGCAAAAGTGCCCCCGGCAACCAGCAAAGCAGGCGCCACTTCCAGCATGCGCTTCCATCCCACCCAAGCCGCCACCATCCAGAAGGGGATGAGCAGATTAAAGAGCGTTAACTGGAGCGCGGTAGCGCGGGTCAGGGATTGCAAATCCAGACCGGTAACGGTTTGCAGAGCAATCAACGGGATACCCAAACCTGCATACGGGACAGGCGCGGTATTCGCCAGCAGAGAAAGCCCGGCGGCAGTGATCGGAGAGAAACCTAATCCCACCAGCAATGAAGCCGAGACCGCCACCGGCGTGCCAAAACCCGCGGCGCCTTCCAGAAACGCACCCAGGCAAAACGCCACCAGCACCAGTTGCAAACGTCGGTCGGAGGTAAGGTGCATCAGACTCTGTTGAAGAGTTTGAAACAGCCCTTTCTGTTCAGTCAGGCGGAAAAGGAAAAGAACATTAAGGACAATCCACCCCACAGGGAGAAAGCCATACGCCACACCAAACACAGCGCTGGCAAATGCCATGCCAGCGGGCATACCAAATACCCCCACCGCCAGCAGAAGCGCCGCCGCCAGCCCAAGAGCGGCGGCATAAAGCACCCTCAGTCGAAAAACGCCCAGTGCCACCAGTAAGAGCGCGGCAGGCAAAAATGCCACCAGCGCAGAAAGAAAAGGAGATTGAAAAGGGTCATAAACCTGTGTCCACATTGCTAAAAATTACTCCTCTAAATGGATTAAACCGGCACGCCGGGCTTCTTCGCGTGCCTTATGCACCTCTTCCAGCGTCACCCGCCGGTTGAGGAGCGGGAATCGGCTGGCGAGATATTCGGGGCGGTACTGTCCCATCACATTGACATAGGTACGGGGTGAAATTTCCTGTGCCAGAAAGGTCATCACGGCACGGGTGCCCGCCAGACCATGAGGCAAAACCAGATGCCGAACCAGCAACCCCCGTTCGGCAAGCCCCCGGGCATTGATCTGTAAATCTCCCACCTGACGGTGCATCTCCCGCACAGCAGCGCGGTTCACCCGGGGATAATCTTTCGCGCCCGAGTACTGGTGCGCGCTGGCAGAGTCGGCATATTTCATATCGGGCATGTAGATATCCACCACCCCATCCAGCAACTGCAGGGCTTCCAGGGCGTCGTATCCGCCTGTGTTGTACACCAGTGGAAGGCGCAACCCCGCCTGTGCCGCCAGATACACCGCCGCTAAGATCTGCGGCACCACATGACTGGGAGAGACCAGATTGATGTTATGACACCCCATCGCCTGCAGGCGCAGGAAAATCTGCGCTAACTGCTCGGGAGTGACTTCCATGCCCTCATCGCTCTGGCTGATTTCGTAATTCTGACAATACACACAGCGCAAATTACAGCGGTTGAAAAAGACTGTCCCCGAGCCTTTCCAGCCGCTCAGCGGGCGTTCTTCTCCGTAGTGCGGACCGTAACTGGCAACCCGCGCCAGTTCTCCGGTGTGACACACCCCCAGTTTTCCCGCCAATCGGTTGACACGACAACGGCGCGGACACCACTCACAGGATTC
>OGCI01001757.1_pt1 | contig 16786 bp, 12 predicted proteins | sample 1570021 | NCBI WGS metagenome assembly OGCI01 (sample SAMN06264664, study PRJEB24512) | hot springs metagenome | isolation source: Hot spring water | place: South Africa: Tshipise | collected 2015-06-21 | reverse complement strand
TGTATTATAACTACCATATGTCCCCCAAAATATTAATACATCTCCAGGCTTCAGTTTACTTAAATCAAAAGTTGTTGTTACTGTCTTACCCCAAGAAGTGTCTTTCGCTTGCTCCCTAGATGTACGAGGTAACTTTACCCCAAAATCTTTAAAATTTGTTTGAACAAAATAAGAACAGTCTAATGTTCCTAAAAATTCACCATTTATATTCTTATTATTTACTATGTCATATCTACCGGGCTTTATTATCTTTACAGGTGGAGTTGCTAGTGCATAACTTATTCCAATGTATTTTTCTCCGTTTCTAGCAACTTTAATACCTAAATCTGTGTTACTATCTAAATCTACACCTACATTTTGGTCTAGCTTACTACATTTGTTTACTACAACTTTTTCATTTTTTCCACCTCTTTTCACTAATATATTTGCTTTGATTTTTTGCGTCTGTAAAAAAGAGTTGAACCCATAATGAAAATTTAATGTCCTATCCGTATCTACCCTTGAGAACGCTTTTGCTACATCCCAGGCATGCTTAAAATTTGCATTTCCTTTGTATTTATCCCATAAATACTTCCATACAGGAACTTTCAATTGGTTACCATTTAAATAAATTTTTACATGATTACTAGGTAAAGACAAATCATCAGGACTACTTATACTCGTTAAAAACCTAGAACCGCTTATCTGCTTACCCATCATTGTCTTACGAAAACTAGATTCATCATAACTAGAATTTAAATCTATGCTCCATTTAGAAAACGATCTTTCACTATCTTTATCAGCAGTTGCATGGAAAAGTGCGGCATAAAAATGTAAATACCCCTCTACTTCATTTTTTATATACCTATCATACCTATTACCCGTATGATATCTTACTTGACCTAAAAATAAAGTGGCATACGCATAAAATTCTTTCCTGTTTTCTTTAATACCCCACATATCTGCTACTTTATCTATCTTATCACTCCAATACTTTGACACTTCATTTATATTACCCGAAAAATGCTTTGCACTCATAGCTATACCATGAGGTGCATAAGACGCATCATAAGGAGGTGTACTCGCAGGTTTATACTTACTTTTTATAATAGAAGCCTTACTTCCCCAATAATTTTCTAGTTTTTTACTTACATGTATCCCATACATACCATAACTACTCGAATTTGCTCCTATATCAGACGGTATTTTAAATATATCATAGTTTTTATTATTTTTATAAAATCGCATACTCGTTTCTGTACTAGCTTTTCCTAATACCATTAAATATCTTGCTTCTTCAGGAATACGATCATCGTTTATAATAGAACCTGTACCAAAACCATTCACCGCTTCTCTCGCTAATAACCCTACTTTGTAAATATTCTTCTCATAATCTGTTAATAAAGGTGATATTTTTGCAAACTCATCCATTGTAAATTGAACATCCCCACTAAATACGTTTTCTACACACCCACTATCATCCGTAATATCTAAATCTTTTTTATCTTCTACCCCTTTTAATGCAACCCATATCAAGAAAATAACCATCACTACCCCTATGATTGCCAACACCAAAAGACCAATCACCCATACCGCTACAAATAACGGTAACGACTCGAAAAATGCTACCACTACCCCTACTACCCACCATATGTACCCCGATAACCCACCTTTTCGCTCTACCTTTTTTAGTGTACGTTGAAATTGTTCTTTTATGACTTGATTATTCTCTTTTATCTTACCCCTTACCTTCCGATAAAAAGCCACCATAAACGCTAAAAAAGAAATCACATTCCCCACCTCTTTATAAACGTAAAGGGGTAGATACCACCCCTTTACTTTTCATCTCCATTCGATTCTTTATTATCATCTTTGAAAATATCAGACAATAAATCGAACCCTTTACTACTTTCTTTATTTTTATCTTTTTCATTATCAAAAATATCCCCAAGTTTAAAGTCAAGTTCATTTATATCTTTTTCTTTTGTACCCACATTTTTTAACTTTTTACCTAGTTTTTTCGTATCTTTTTCTAAATCTTCTAAATCACTACTATACTCTTTTAAATCACTTTTCATTTCTTTTCGTAACATATCTAAATCATATTGATTTAGACGAACATCTACTTTATCTTTTATTGTAGCTACTACATTCCCAAATACCCCTTGTGCCATATCTAGTGTGCTTCCAAATACATTCGAACCTAACCCTTTGATTGAGTTAAACATCTCTTTTACTACTTTAAATAATACATAAATATATGCTAACGATACAATCAATAACGCTACCATTAATACCGTTGGGTCAGTAATGTTTACACTCGTTATTTTCGCACCTACATATCCACTTAACCCATCTCCTACAAACATACCTACTACATACGAAAATATAATACTCGATACAAAAAATAATACAAATGGATACCCAACAAACCTCATAAACGATTGTACAATTTTATCTGGCTTTACTAGCATAAATGACACACTTACTAAAAAAGTCAATACAAATAACAACATTAATACAAGATATTTCATCGCAGGTAATACATATACCGCTACTATATCAATCATGATTAATACTAAACCCGTTATCATAGACGTTTTCGTTAATACCCTTACATATAAATCTTTATCCGCCATGATTGGTTCTCCTGTCGCATTTAATAACATTAAACGCATAAACGCATCATAGTTAAAGTTCTTTAATTCAAACGATTGAGGATATAAAATTCCATTGTCCCCTACAAAACTATAATCCGAAAATTCCCTATTAAAATTAAAAGTCGCTACCATCGCAGACATTGATAACAATACTTCATCATCGAAATCATAATAGTTTACTAGATACATCATGTCTTTATACGTGTTGTTTAACACGTATATCATACGTCTTTCTACATCAGAAAGTTCTTCTTTCTTATACCCCTTTGCCCTCATATCCGCTTCAGAAAAGACCATTTCACGACCTTGATCTAAATACGTGGACGGATTTAACGGATCAGCTACTAGTTTTTTCTTGTCCGCTATATAAATGTAATCCGATACTCCTAAATGCTGATACATCGTGTTTACCCACGCAGAATGTAATTTCCATACATCTTTAAACTTTTCTTTTGCGTCTTTTTCTGCTAAATACTGTTTATACAATTCTTTATTCGTTGGGTCAGGAGATAACCCATTTTCGTAATCGAAATTTGTTAACAAATGACCATTTGTCATCATCCATTTACTTACATAGTCATTTCCTTGATTTAATACAGGAATCACATAAGTAAATAACCCCTCTAAATCTAAAAAGTCACGAACCTTATTTTCTACTTTAGGATTTCCACTATTTACTACTTTAAATGTATTTTTTGTTAGTAACGCATCTTTAAAAGACGCACCCGTCTTTTCATCCGTATAACGATGCTTTAATACATTGTAAAAATAATAATACGGACTTTCTGTCATTAATAAGTAATACTTGAAGTTTGGATCACCCATTTCACTTTCTAGCGAAACAGGATTGTTTATATTATTGTTAAATACCGCCTTTAATACCGTATCATTTGCTAACGCCCAATATCGATAATCATCTTTTTTACCCACCGCTTTTACTTTCGATATTACATCTTTTTGACCCATTAAATATTTTATTTTAGACTCATACATATATAAATAAAACCCATTTTTTCCTAACCCACTTTTCTTTAAGGAATACTTAAATACTTTTTCTTTTACACTCGATTTATTTACTTCTGTTTCTTTTAATGCATCATATATAGTCCTTGCTTCTGCAACAATAGCATTGTACGGACGATATAAGTAATTTGCTAGTTTATCTTTGTATTCATACTCTTCTTGATTTAAAAACGAATTAAATAACCACTTGAATAATGTTAAATCACTTTCTAAATTTTTATAAGGCGATTTTTTGTTGAATATTGCATCAAACATATCGTCTTTTTTAGGTGACATCCATTTTACCCTTACACTTGCATCGTTACTATGCACGTTTTTTGCACTATCCATATTCGCTGTTATTAATAAGTCCGTACTATCGCTACTATAACTCGCATTTTTTAAATTCGTAAACGATTGTTGATGACTTGTTATCGCCCAAAATACAAACCTATCCGAATAAATTTTATCTGTAAACCTATTATATAAATCTACTGTCGTAGTAACCAATGTCTTTGGTAAAATCACTACCCCTGCCATTATGATTAGTATAACTAACCCTTCTTTTACTGTCCTCATATTTGTCATTACCATTAATACAACAATCACAAACACTATCGTAAATAGTAACACATACGAATACATGTAGTCGTTTAATACGTTACTCATTAACGGTAAATCATCCACCGTTGGCATATTAATAAACCCTACTACACTCGCATACCCACCATCCGCTCTAGCACCTACACTCGCTACTCCACCTACCCACGACCCTGTTATCGCTCGATGTAATGATAAAAACCAACTGTCTAATATCGACTTAATTAAGTTATCACGATACGTATTTCCATCCTCTGATAATAAACTATTCACTTTCTTTACAATATCTTTTTGTAAATCTTCTAATACTTTATCATCAGAATCTTCTGCACCACTATCACCAAATGCATCATTTATATCTAAACCACTACCCGATACATCTATTTCCATGAATGGTAAATGAGGATTACTGTATGTCGATGAAGTCGCTTCCCCTTCTTTATTAATCGTTACTCCTAACATGTTTACCATGTAACCCCAATACATCCCAGCCCATGCGTTTACTTCGTTCATCAATGCAATACCATTCTTAAATTTTGAGCCTAAAGGTGTATCAAATGTTTTATCCCCAGCCGATATACCCGATAATTGTTGTGTAAATTTTGCATTCATACTAAATAGTCGATATAAATATGACGTGTAAAATAATGCACTTACCCTTTCTTTTTCTGTACCGTTTAAACTACCTTTTACATTACCCCCACCTTCTGTTTTCTTAAAAGGCTCTACTTCTTTTGGTAAATTAATAAACTCATCCGCTAATTTACTCTTACTAAACACCGAAGCATCAATTAATGCCGATAAGACTAACAAGTGCCTATCGTTATTACCTAACCCAAAAGCAATAGGTTTATTAATTAAGTCAATTAACCCCGAAAACCATGATTTTACTGCTAGATTTTCTATCGTATTTGATGGTCGAACAACACCATATACTAAATGACTACTTGCATGTAAATGTTCTAGTGCTGTCTGTACATCATCCGCATCAGACTCCGACACTACCCCTTTATCCAATAGATTTTTTAATACTTTTATATCTTTGTCTGTTAATTTTTTTGAATAACCTTTTAAATATTTTGTTTTATCTGAAGATTGGTAGTACCCCATCAAAAACTTGTTAAATGGCGCACTAATGTATGAATTAGAGTAAAATTGCTTAACCCCTTTATCCTCTTTTATAAATAATTTTTGCTTGACTACAATATTTTCTAAATTGTCAAAACTACCTTCTTCATCCCCACTCGCATTGTAACTTTGTGCAGATGGAACTTTAAAGTAATACATATCATCTGCTAAATCATCAATACCAAATACCGTTGTAGATAATACATAATTTAATAATTTCCTTCTTTCTTCAATAGAAAATTCTTTGTTTTTTACAACAATATCATCCACTAAATCTAATACTTTTTTCGTATCCACAGACAATATAATATTTAAGTCCGAGTCTTTTAACTCACTTGTTTTATCTTGATTTACAAAATCTTTTACTTTCTTATCTAAAGAAGGAATTGTATTTCCTTTAGATATAATGGTATCTGTTTGACCGACAAAAGGCGATATCGATTGTACCCCATAAATGATTACCATGTTATCATTGTATTTACTAGCCCCACTCGAACCAACAGGAATATGACTATACACGTTGTAATAAGGTGTCAAAAAGTTTTTTCCATCTAAAAAGTTTTGCGTAATCTTTAATGTCGCACCCATCGCAAATACGTTATTAATAGGAAATTTTGTATTATCTACCGACTTGGAAAATACGACAGGATTTAAACTCGCAGGAAGAATAATGACATAATCATTTACATCCGCTTTTCCATAACTACCCCAAATATTCCCTAATCCGTCCACATATAATTCTTTTACCTTTCCTAACCCCTTATCCGTTGATAAAAACATGTCAGGCGCAAACCCAAACAATATTTGAAATACTGCCCTTGTTGCTTTATCGTTTACATTTAAATACTTTACCCCATTTTTCCCATATACGTAACTATCTTTATCTTTACCGCTTATCTTGCGAAGTAACCCTTCTCCACTTAATACCGTTTTTGCCCCTTTATCCGCATACATCATGAAATCTTCTTTGTTAAAACCTAATGTTTTGCTAATCGCATCGTGTAATTTTTTGTTAATTTCAATTACTTCTTCTGCTTTGTCCGTTGACCCAAAAAATCGCTTGCTTACTTGTTTTGGAATTGCATCGTTCCCCTCATTTGATACCATATTCCCTAACTTCGTGACATAAGGAACAAAAAAGTTCGATAAAAATACCCCATATACTAATATTTCATCCCTAGATACTTTGTCTACTTGTAACTTTGTCCTTGAATCCCTAAAATACGAAATCATAAACCTTGTATAATTCCCAGAATCTGTGTTATTTTCTTCCGCATACACAGAAAACGAAGGTAAAAGTAACATAAAAATTAAACATATCGACATCCATCTTCTTAAAAACACATACATTACCCCCTACTACATTGTCAATGTATAATATAACCATATGATTAATGAGAATAACCATTCGTTAAGTATAAATACTAACATGATAGACATGTAAATTACCCATAAAATGATTACCCCTTTTAATGATATATATTTATATCCACTTGATACTGATACTAAATCTACATCTCTATTAGAAATAGGATAAAATCTTCCGAAGGTCAATATAGTAAAAATAGGCTTTTCCAAATTTAAATGTATATCCGCAAAATATACTAATAAAAGTATATTTGCATATAACCCTATTAATACCCCTACTACAATTAGTAGTGTGTTTGCTATATTGAAAAATATGCCCCTTCTATCAAACTCTAATTCTTTCTTTATTTCGTCTATACGTTTCCAATCTTCATAAGTTAAATCTTTCTTTTCTACCCCTAATTCACCTTTGATTAATTTTAATAACTCCTCCGCATTTACATCTGTTAACGATTTTGCTGTACTACTATCTAACCACTCTAAAAACTCTTTATCATCAATATACGCATTATTACGATACATCACAAATCCTCTAACAACATCCGTAGATAAAAAATCTATTTCTACTTTGAATTCTTCTTCTTTACTAGATACAGCCTTATGATCTACCGCATTTTCAAGTTTCGCTTTAGGTAAAAAAGCATAGTTTCTTATTTCTATACCCTTTTTACTCGTTGTTTTTGTATCTACACTAAATATATCTTTTTTCTTATCATTTAATTTTAACTTACCACTATAATCATTCCCAAACTTTAAAGTCCTTCCTGTATAGTATATCCCATCACCAATAGGTAATGTGTTTTTTACTATTTCCTTGTACCATAATGGTATAATTACCCCTACTGTCTTATTATCTACTTTTGCATAGTATAAATATAAACTATCCATACTTATACCAAAAGATGCAAAGTCACCTATCTTTTTTACCCCTTTTACATCTTTCTTTAATACATAACTTGTACTAGGAAGTAACTTATAATCTTTTATAATTTTATACCCACCATTTGTTGCTACCCCATAACCCCCACTATCTTTCTTTACAAATAAATAAGGCACTGCTATATAAAAGGAAGCATCCGTTACGTTTACAGGACTGTATGTCTTTCCACTTATATCGTACTTTACATCTCCTACCCCATCTAGTTTTCCATTTACATTTTTTATCTTAATAAATGGAGAATCACTATCCTTTAACTCTGCAATAAAATTATCATAATCAAAATTTACATCAAAATCTAAATTACCGTTTACTACTTTTAGTTTTAATTTCTTTTTTACCTGTTTTATAAAATCCATCTCATCTTTGAAATCTTTCTTTTCTACCTTACCTAATATCGGATTATACAAGTAGTCTAACTTATAACTAGACTTTATCTTGGACATGTTAAATTCTTTATACCCTAACTTTTTCCCATCTGATTCCGCTTCTTTTAAAATATCTTTTAACGCATATTGCTTATCTGGAATAATTGTGTAAATATTTACTGTGCCATATATAGATCCAAAGGCTATCGAATCTTCTACTGTTTTCTTATACTCTTTTAAAAAATCAATTGTTTCTTCTAACGAAGCGTTTGTATCGTTTTTAGATGGAACATAAATATCATAATTTATATTACCAATATATATTGTTACATAAAAAGGATATACATTGTTTTTTAAACTATCTAAATCCTTACTCCATAAACTATCATTTGTTCCTTTTATTTTCATATCTAACCCTATATACGAATTATTGAAATAATCTACACTTAACCTTTTCATTTCTTCACTAACACTTATACTTTTTGACTTTAAAATATCTTTTTTCATACTCTTATACTTAGCCCCATCTTCGTTATAAAAATACCCATCTTTCTCTATATAGTAATAATCGCTTCTAGCAAATACATTTTCTTGATGGATAAACGACAAAAAAGAAAATACAAAGATAAAAAATACCCACTTTTTCATTTATTTCTACCCCCTTATGTAAACATAAGTAGGGGCTACCCCCTACTTATTGTCCTAGTAACCCCTCTCCTAACGATAATAACCATGAAATCAATGAACTAATCTCACCCATCACTAGATATAAAATACAGAACGCTAACACAATGTATGTGATAAACCTACGCTTGAAATATGTGATATACGGATTCTTGTAACCACCCGATGAACCTGCCCCACCTTCAGACTCTTTTACTACACTAATCGCATCCGCAGAAATAAATGGTATCTTCCCTTTATCGTTTGCTTTTCCATCAGCACTTTCCCTAAAGATAGGGATACCAATATACGCTAAATCAAGAGTTGTCGATAAGATAATCAAGAAAAAGATAATATATACTAAAATACCCAAAATAACATTCACAGCACCGATAAAAGGTGATACCGCTTTTCCACCAGAATATAAATCCGCAGATACACTATCCATCAACGCAGGAATGAGTAACCTAGATAAATTTCTATCAGACGCAGAGAATGTATCAATTATGGACTGCTGTACTTGTTCATCCAACGAACTACTTTTTATCCTTTCAGCAAATTTCTTTACTGCTTCTTTCTTTGATGAATTCAAACATTTGTTAAAGTTAACCTTATTAAAAGTAACTGATGTCGTTTTTATATTAAATACTTCTAAATCCCCAGCATCTTTATTTCCAGGTTTGTTTGGATCAGCTTTACATTTTATTGTTTCTGCTGTAACATTACTTCCACTAGGAAAATTTACTGTCGTTGTCGTTTCTTCCCCAAATACACTACCTACCCCTAACATCCATATTACTAACACTAACATTAAGATCTTTAAGTTTTTCATTTTATAAACCTCCTTTTATCATGTTCCATAATAACCAAACAATCATTCCATACGATACAATCGATAATAAGGGATAAATCACTCTATTTTCCCAAGTACCCCCTGTCGCAAAAAATTTCGTTCGAGGTACTAATCTCATTTTCAAATTAGGGATGATATGAATACCACTAGGATTGATAAAATCTAAAAATAAATGACTGCTTAACCCCATGATAAACCCCATCACTAATAATTGCACAATAACCTTGTCGTAATGGGATAATACACTCATTTCCGTATGGAAAGCTAACACATATAATAAAAACATAAAACCGCCTGTTACTAATACCGAATGCGTTTGCCAACTCCGATGCTTCGGTCTTGTTAAATGTAACAAAAAATGTACTACCCTATTCATAGGCGTTTTATTAGGAACGCTATCCCAATGATGATCTAAATCTGGAAAAGCCGAAGCCCAATAAGAAATAGGATACATTACCCCTAATTGTAATATGGGATGAATATCATCTAATAATAATCCTTTTTGACGCATATACTCAAACCCTACTAACGTAAATGCTACCCCACCCATTCGATGTGTCCTACCCTGCATCCTATCACCTCGTTTTTAATGACTCTGACGCTTTTACATGAAATTTAAACTTTCCTTCCCCATACCTAAAATCTAACCTTGCTTTCAATATAGGACTTACTTTCGTGTAAGTCATATTTTTTGAACTATCACCTTTCCATTGTATATAACATACACAAGGTATCTCTATATCTTCTTGCTGTTTTAATTTTGATATATAACCCCTAATTACTTTTTCTACATCCGTATAAGTTACCCCTAATTCATCCGCTACAATTTTACACCTCGTCTTAAAATCTAACTCTTTTATAGGTGAACTACCCTTTTTTATTACATGCAATATCGCTAGTTTTGGTATAATTACTTTTTCCCCATGCTCTATGGCATGAAATATATCTTTCAAATACCTGTAAAATACATCTAATACAAATACCTCTGTTAAATCATACTCATTTGAAATTTCTTTAGCAATCTGATATAATTTATTTTCTACTATCAAACCCATTTTATAACCACCACCTATAAAATATCTAAAACTTTTTGATAAAAAACAAACTTGTTTTTATCTACTTGTTCATAATCGTAAAATTGTAATATTTTATCCCCTAAAATATTGATAAAATGTGATAAATGATTAAGACTTACTTCGATTAATACTTTTTCATGTCCCTCATCTTCTATATACTTTTTTAGTTTTTCCTTTAATTCTAAAAGTATTAGATACTCCATTTTCTTATCTTCTGGCTCTTTTTTCTTTTCCTTACGCAGTAACATTTTCTTTCTATATAAATCTAATGTTAATAATTTCAAGGTTATACCCCCACTATACCCTAGAATGAATTATTTAACCCCATTAACTTTTCTAAAATCCATTCACCTATGTTAATACCGATATCCGTAAAGATTGTCGTTGTGAGTAATACCACACATACCCCTAACAATACTAAAAATACTACTTGCTTTTTCATGTATTCTAATAATACGTTCTTTGTGGAACTTTGTTGCGATGACCCACCAAATCCACCGCCAAAACCTCCTCCAAAACCACCACCAAATCCACCGCCAAAACTACCCCCACCACTTTGACCACTATTACTTGCTACCACCGAAAGTGCAATATCCGTTACAAACTGCTTTTTCTTTCCACCACTACTCCCACCATGAGAAGAACCAAAACCACCACCAAAACCACCCATACTTCCTCCTTGTGACGAACCACTATCTGCTAAATATGGACGAACAAACGGAATCGCAATGTACATAATATCTAGTGCAATAATGAAGAATAATAGAATAAATATGAACGATACGATTAATGCCACAAGAAAATTTACTTGTACCGCTAACGGTCTTACAAATGACCTCGCTTTTTCACTAGATTCCTTATCTACCCCTACATCGCTAATTAAATTACCTACTTGTGTACTTTCATCTGGTACACCCTCATCCACTTGGTCTAAACTTACTCCTTCATTCCCTACCGCATATACGCTTGTTTCATGGAATGAAAAAAATGGTAACAAAAATACCCCTAACATAAATAATAACATCACTTTACGCATACCCTTACCTCCTTTATTTAGTATATTTTTTTATCCAACCATTTTTACCTCCATAATAAAAATAAGGGCTAAATATCTAATATATTTAACCCAAATTCCTTTAGATACTTATAAGATTAGCTAGGAATATCATTACTCATTTTTCATATTAACTACTTTTACAGAACTAAATAAATTTGTTAAATCATCTAAAGAAACAGCTTTCTTTTTAGAGGAAATGTAATTCGTTAAATCCTCTTCTGTCATTTTTACCCTTTCATCATAGTGTTTGTTCGATACTTGTTTTTCTTTACTTACATCTATTTTAGATGTAACCTCTTTTTGCTCGTTTTGAGGTAGCAATACAGTTTTCATTTCTTTGTTTAATAATTCGTAACCTAATAGTAATAATTTAGATTCAATGTCATTATAAGATGATTTAATATCTAATAAATAACCCAATAAATTTGATATTTCTAACGGACTCCACTTCGCAAATAATTGTTTATAACTCCGTACTTCTGATTCATCTAATGCGTCTACATTTACCCCACTTAACACATATAAACCCCTAATAGTAAAATTAATTAAGTTATCTACAAATACTTTTAAATCATACTTTAATTTCAAGTCACCTAAAAAAGCTACATACGAAAAAATATCTAATGGTCTTTTAGTCAATAACTTATAAAATTCAAAAAAGACCTTGTCAGATACTAACGATAACACATCCACTACATTTTCATAAGTAACATCGCCTTTTTCACGAATGACTTGTTCTAATGCAATTAATGTCTTTCTAGGAACAAAATCACCCTTTACACATACTAAAGATAACCCTTTTGTATCATAATCTACCCCTTCTTGTTTACATACCCTTGTTAATAAGGGTATCAACTCTTCCCTCGTGGGCTTCGACACCGTAAAGTTGTATTGACAACGAGATACAATCGTTTCTAATAATTTTTGAGGATCTGTCGTACATAAAATTGTCAATACCTTTTCAGGAGGTTCTTCTAAATGCTTTAATAAACGATTTTGTGCAGATTGTGTAATCATATGACATTCGTCAAATATGTAAACTTTCCAACTACCGTCATAAGAAGGAATACTTGCTTCTTCTATTAATTGTTCTACATGCTCTTTTTTATTGTTATCCGTTGCGTCTACCTCCCTTACATTGTAAACTACCCCTGTATCCCCTTTTTCAATATAATCATCAAGTTGCTTACACGAATAACATTCCCCACAAGCACCTGTTAATTTATCACGATTTTCACATAAGTACTCCTTTGCGATTAATCGTGCCATTGTTGTTTTTCCACAACCTGCATGACCTTTCAATAAAATAACTTGAGGTAAAACACTAGAACGTAATGCCGATAATACACTCTTTTTTAATTTGTCATTCCCTATATATTCTGATAAATTTTTTGGTCTGTATTTTCGATGAAAAGGTAAATTCATTTCCATACGAATACCCCCTTCTTTTTTAATTTATACGAAACATTTCAATTATCTTATCTTATGTAAGATGTTTTCGTACAAAACGAGCATAAAAAAGAAAGGGTATTACCCCTCCCTATCCATTGTAAATTGGTTTTTTAGCAAACGATACCCACTCGTATTGAGGATACACCCTTATACCTTAACCCTTTATTTTCCCTATGATTACCGTTTAATCCTAACCCTCTTTTATACCCTTACTTGCTTTACCTTACCCTTATCTTTTACCGCTAATACGTTTAAAAAATGTAATGTACCACTCATATAACCATATTCCATATGAACCCCTCCTTATTAAGTTATTTTTATTTTATACTATATATCCTTTTAGAAAAATACTTTTCTTTTTAACATATCGCCATAATATAAAAATAAAAAGCATAGGATACAACCCTATGCTTTTTATTCCACTTATTAACCGTTGTAGATGATAGAACGTACTGCCATCGCCAACGCTTTTGTACGATCCACTTGCTCTTTCTTTTCCACAGGAGTACGAACCGCTTTTGCACGTTTTTTCAACAATCCACCGAATTTTTCTTTATACTCATCAAGAATTTGTGTTTCACCACTAGCGTCTTTGAAGTCGATAGGGAAGATATTCTCTTTCACCGCACCAAATCCACGTTTGAACGTTACCGCAGGAGTCGGAATTTTAGATTCTCCTTTTTGGAGTTGTGCAAGTTTTGGTACGAATTGAAGTCCATCTTCATGACCTTTCGCTTCGCAAGTTCCTGCATATTGTGGCTCTGTAATTAAAAACATGAACTCAATGAATGAGAGTGCGAATTTCTCGCCTGCTTTTACTTTCTTTGTCGTTAGTTTAGAAGTATCAATACCTGTTGATTTCACAACTGTTACAGAAACTTCTGGATATTGTGGTACTTCAATGTCTACATCAGACACCAATTCAATACCTACTGTCACAGGGCAAGCAACCATTTCGCTTGTACCGTCACCTTTCGATACCCTACGTGTTCCTTTTGTACTTTGTAATCCAAGAAGTTGTACAAAATGTAATGTACCACTCATGCTACCAAGTTTTTCTTTTTCTTCGCCCATTGTAGCGATAATTTGAAGTCCTTGTTTTGCAAACAAGTCAGCCGCACTTTTATCTGCATCAGTTTTTGTAGACGCTTTTGCAGACGCTTTTTCCTCTAATTGAAGTTCTTGTGTACCCATTTGATCATCACGTTTTAAAATTGCCATGTTACATACCTCCATTTAATATGTTTATTTTTATTTTAATTTATTTTGTTACGCCTTATCTCGTTGCCTTATGTCTTTAGTATAAACGTTTTAGATGAAAAATACAACTCTTTTTTACCACTTTTTTAATTTTTTTTTCTCTTTTACTTATACCTACCACTAACACCATTATAACTAACCCCACGACTACCCAAACAACCTAACGAATGAAACCTTACCCACTTTTTGATAACCACCCCCTCTCTTTTTTAACCTATTTAACGTAATTACATATCATTTATAATATCCAATTATACTAATTTTTCAATGGATAATATCAAATAAAATTTTACCCCTTTTTTATTAGATATTACCTTGTATCTTACTTGTAGTTTATCCCCTACACTTAATGTTTTATACACACTCTCTGTAAAATAATTTTCAATTACTAAATTTCCATCTTCACTAGATAAGGTTACAGAGGGTAACACCATATTCATTTTGTTGCCCTTGTTTAATACATACCCTTTATCCGTTATAACAAACACTCCCTCTCTTTTTTAACCTATTTAACGTAATTACATATCATTTATAATATCCAATTATACTAATTTTTCAATGGATAATATCAAATAAAATTTTACCCCTTTTTTATTAGATATTACCTTGTATCTTACTTGTAGTTTATCCCCTACACTTAATGTTTTATACACACTCTCTGTAAAATAATTTTCAATTACTAAATTTCCATCTTCACTAGATAAGGTTACAGAGGGTAACACCATATTCATTTTGTTGCCCTTGTTTAATACATACCCTTTATCCGTTATAACAAACACTCCTTCTTCTATATATCCACTATTACTTACATCATCATCTAACGAAATAAGCGTACCCTTTATTGTTGGATTTACTACTTCTCGCTGTTTTACTTTAGATGGCTGTTTACTTTCATTTACTACTTGACTTGTACTTTCTTTACCTTTGTTATTATCTTTATCGCTTCCTACAAAATTATACCCAAAATAAATTAATAAAGCTACTACCCAAATGGTTATACCTACCACTATACCCGCTTTCTTATACATACTTATCTATCCTTATTTCTTTACTAACGTTTTTTTACAGAATGGTTTAATAATATAGTTTACTCCTATCTTTGTTTGACCAAATTCTAGTTCTTTTTTAGACGGATTATCATTTTCTACTACATAGTCATAAGCGATAGCTTCGTCTTCACGAATAGCTTCTTTCACTACTACCGCAAACGTATCATCCGTTTCTACATACCCTTTCCCTACCCTAAACTTATCAACATTTTTATTAAATACTTCTTTAATTAATGAAGTTACTTTTTTGTTAGAAGCAATACCAAAATCTTTTGTTACCCTATTTTTTACTTTTACTAACTCATAAGGAAATTCAACCATTTTTAGTGTATCAGAAATAACTTCCCGATATTTCGCTTTCAATATATCGTTTTTGTGGAACAAATTCGTTTTAAAAATAGTATCTAACACTTCTTCTGTTACCCCGAAAACTACATGATTGTCGCTAATATCTAAAATACCCTTCCCTAATGCAAAAGACACTTTGTACGAAATACCATAATCGTTACAAATAGAGTCAAATTCATGATTTAATTGTTCAATCTTAAATAAATTTTCTTTTGTACTATTGTATTCTTTTACAAACATATAAATATTATCAATAATATGTTTCACATCTTCTTTGAACGAAACAGTAAAATCATGTTTTAATTGTACTTTGTCTTTTTTAATTGTAGATAAAATGATTTTTGCATACATAAAGTTATTTTCCTCATCACCATAAAAAGTAAACCTAGACAAAAGGTCTACCCCAAACATGTTTTTTACATTCGTTACTACATCTCGAATAAACCTATCTACAAAAACAATCTTACCCATTTCACCTAATTGTTTCCCTCTGAAATCTGCATACACCTCTAACGCCTTTTCATACATAACATCTACATTTTTCAATTCTTCCAATAATTTCATTTTAAATCCCCTTCCTTTTCGTCATTTACTATCATGTTTTTAACAATCTTTGTTACAGACCCTACCGACTTACCCAACAAATCATATGATTTTAAAATGCTTTTTGCAAAAACTTCGTTAGGATCTGAACAAATATTGTTACCTAGTTTATTTATATTATTTTCATACGCATCTGATAGACTATCATTAGTTTTTATACTTTTATCATAATTAGTTCCTAAATCATCTTCATCATCAAATAAAATATCATCACTATCGTCAAAATGTATATCTTCTTCATTTTCGCTATTACCCCCAAAATCTAAATCGTCACCAAAAGATAATTCTTCTTCATTGTCATCAAAGTCAAATTCTAAATCCTCTTCACTATCTTCAAATTCTAAATCCTCTTCACTATCTTCAAATTCTAAATCCTCTTCACT
>OGCI01001756.1_pt1 | contig 16788 bp, 17 predicted proteins | sample 1570021 | NCBI WGS metagenome assembly OGCI01 (sample SAMN06264664, study PRJEB24512) | hot springs metagenome | isolation source: Hot spring water | place: South Africa: Tshipise | collected 2015-06-21 | reverse complement strand
AAACAAAAGGCGCTGGAATCAAGCGAATTAAGCGAAGAAGAGTTGGCGAAGAAAAAAGCGGCAGCAGCGGCGAAAGCGAAAGCCGCAGCGCTAGCGAAACAAAAGGCGCTGGAATCAGGCGAACTAAGCGAAGAAGAGTTGGCGAAGAAAAAAGCGGCAGCAGCGGCGAAAGCGAAAGCTGCAGCGCTGGCGAAACAAAAGGCGCTGGAATCAAGCGAACTAAGCGAAGAAGAATTGGCGAAGAAAAAAGCGGTAGCGGCGGCGAAAGCAAAAGTTGCAGCAGCAGCAAAAGCAAAAAGTGCAGATGTCGCTGAACAAAAAGAGGAAAAACCTTCACCAAATCAGCCATATCTCGACAAATACGTCAAAGTGATTGAACAACATCTCGGAAAAGACGTGCTAGAAAACGCTTACATCAATCGTTTGTCGAAAGACGTACCGACACTCGTTGTGAAAAAAGATACATATTTTAAAGTGGCTGAGTTTTTAAAATATAATGAGCAGCTAAGTTTTGATTATTTATCGGAGTTGCACGGAACGGATTTTCAAACGCATATGGAAGTGTACGTGCACTTGTACTCCTATAAAAATCGCCAATCTGTTGCGTTGAAAGTGAAAATTGATCGTGACCATCCGGTGATCGATTCCCTCGTTCCGCTTTGGCCAGGGGCGAATTGGCCAGAGTGCGAAGCGTACGATTTACTTGGCATTCGTTTCGAAGGTCATCCGCAACTCATTCGCATATTTTTAGGGGAGAACTGGGTCGGCTATCCGCTCCGAAAAGATTACGAGCCGTACGATATGGAGGGATAAAATGTGCTTAGAACAGAGGAGATGCTTTTAAACGTCGGACCGCAACATCCGAGCACACACGGCGTGTTTCGTCTCGTGTTAAAAATCGATGGGGAAATCATTAAAGAAGCGACTCCTGTCATCGGTTATCTTCACCGCGGCACCGAAAAAATCGCTGAAAATTTACAATATACACAAATCATTCCGTACACCGACCGCATGGACTATTTATCGGCTATGACGAACAACTACGTCATTTGCCATGCGGTAGAAACAATGATGGGCATTGAAGTGCCGAAGCGGGCCGAATATTTGCGTGTGCTTGCGATGGAACTCGGCCGCATTGCGAGCCACCTCGTTTGGTGGGGGACGTATTTGCTTGACATTGGGGCGGTCAGTCCGTTTTTATATGCGTTTCGCGAGCGAGAAATGATTATTAATCTACTAAATGAATTGTCAGGGGCGCGATTAACGTTTAACTACATGCGTGTTGGCGGTGTGAAATGGGATGCGCCAGACGGCTGGATCGATAAAGTGAAGCAGTTCGTTCCGTATATGCGCAAACAGTTGGAAGGATATCATGAGCTCGTCACAGGAAACGAAATTTTCCGCAATCGCGTCATCGGGGTTGGAAAGTACACGAAAGAAGAAGCGTTGGCGTATTCATTAAGTGGGGTCAATTTGCGTTGTACAGGTGTAAAATGGGATTTACGAAAAGATGATCCGTATTCTATTTACGACCGGTTTGATTTTGACGTGCCTGTTCGTACGGAAGGTGATTGCTTCGCCCGTTATGAATGCCGTCTTGCTGAAATTGAACAATCGCTTCGCATTATTGAACAAGCGTGCGAACAATTCCCACATGAAGGCGACATTATGGCGAAGGTGCCAAAAATCATTAAAGCGCCGCCGGGAGAAGCATACGTCCGCATCGAGTCGCCGCGCGGAGAAATTGGGTGCTACATTGCGAGCGACGGGAAAAAAGAGCCGTACCGCTTAAAATTCCGTCGACCGTCATTTTACAATTTGCAAATCCTTCCGAAACTATTAAAAGGGGAAAATATCGCGAATTTAATTGCGATACTTGGCGCGATTGATATCGTGCTTGGGGAGGTCGATGGATGATGATGGAACAACTTTTACAGTCGACGCCGAGCTGGACGAACGTTGCGATATTTTTCGCGATTGGTGTCGGGCTGTTGCTCGTTGTATTAGGGTTTGTTACGTACGGCATTTTAGCGGAACGAAAAGTGATGGGATTTATGCAAGGACGCATCGGCCCGAACCAAGTTGGAGGTCGCTGGGGGTTATTGCAGACCGTTGCAGACGTATTAAAACTACTGTTGAAAGAAGATACGATTCCGAAGGCAGCTGATCGGCCGTTATTCATTTTAGCGCCGGTTATCGCGTTTGCCCCTGCCTTTATGGTACTTGCAGCGTTGCCGTTTACTGATGCGTTGCAATTTGCCGATATTGGCGTTGGCTTGTTGTATTACATCGCGGTATCAGGATTAACGACGATTGGCGTTGTGACAGGCGCATGGGCGTCCAACAACAAATATGCACTACTTGGAGGCATGCGCGCAGCCGCGCAAATGATTTCATATGAAGTGCCTCTCGTCATGTCGGTCATCGGTGTCATTTTGTTGGCGGGAAGTTTAAACTTAAACGACATTGTTGAGGCGCAAAAAGATGTTTGGTTTATTATTGCGCAGCCGATCGGATTTCTCGTTTTCCTCATCGCCGCTGTGGCAGAGTTAAACCGGACGCCGTTTGACTTGCCGGAAGCAGAATCGGAGCTTGTTGCAGGATTCCACGTAGAATATTCTGGCTTCCGTTGGGCGTTTTTCATGCTTGCAGAGTACGTATACTTTTTTGCGATGGCAGCTTTAACAACTGTTCTTTTCTTAGGGGGATGGCATCCGCTTCCGTTTCTCGGTTTTATTCCAGGAGCGGTTTGGTTTGCCTTAAAGTTTAGTCTCGTCGTCTTTTTATTCATTTGGTTCCGCATTACGTTCCCGCGCGTCCGCGCCGATCAATTGATGGAGTTTGGCTGGAAAGTATTATTGCCTGTCGCACTCGTGAACATTTTCGTGACAGCTCTTGTAAAACAACTATTTTTTTAAATAAAAAGGTGGGTGGGCAGAAATGCTCGGTTTAATGAAAGGATTAGCGTATACGCTGAAAAATTTAACGAAAGAAAAAGTGACGTACGATTATCCGAATGAACCGCTTCCGCTTCCGGATCGCTTTCGCGGCATTCAAAAGTTTTATCCGGAAAAATGTATCGTTTGCAATCAGTGTGCAAACATTTGCCCGACCGACTGTATTCAGCTGACGGGCAAAAAGCATCCGGACCCGACGAAAAAAGGAAAAATTATTGATACGTATGACATTAACTTTGAAATTTGCATTTTATGCGATTTATGTACGGAAGTATGTCCGACCGAGGCAATTGTTATGACGAACAACTTTGAATTAGCGGAATATAGCCGCGATGAATTATTTAAAGATTTAACGTGGCTTGACGAAAACGATACGAACGTGCGGAAGGTGAATAAACCATGAGCGGACAATATCTCGCATTTTTCGTTCTTGCGCTCATTGCGCTAGGCGGCGGCATATTTATGTTAAATTTAAACAAAGTCGTCCATATGGTCGTCGCCCTTGTATTTACGTTCGTCAGTCTCGCCGGCATTTACGTGCTTTTATCTGCTGAGTTTGTTGCGGCAGTACAAGTGCTCATTTACTCCGGAGCAATTACGATCATTATGTTATTTGGCATTATGTTGACGCGCCACCAAGATGACGGACAATCGACAGGAAGCCCGCTTCGTAAAGCGCTCGCGTTGCTCGGTACGGTAGCATTCGGTGCGGTTATGTACATCGGCATTCGCACGCTTGATTTCGGTACGGAAGCGGTTGGACTTCATGAAAACAATACGGAACAAATCGGGATCGCCCTTTATTCTAAATACGTCATTCCGTTTGAACTAACATCTGTATTATTGCTTGTTGCTCTCGTTGGCGCCGTCATTTTAGCAAAAAAAGATGATAAGGAGGAGGGAGAATGAGCGTACCGTTATCCGCCTATCTCGTATTTGCGCTTTTATTATTTTGCATCGGGCTGTACGGAGCGTTAACAAAACGAAATACGGTGATCGTCCTCATTTGTATTGAGCTCATGTTAAATGCGGTCAACGTAAACTTAGTGGCGTTCAGTAAATATGGGGTGAATCCAGGCATTACAGGGCAACTATTTTCGCTGTTTACAATTACCGTTGCCGCCGCAGAAGCAGCGGTCGGTTTAGCGATTTTAATTGCGCTATACCGCAACCGTAAAACGATTCATATTGATGAAGTCGATGCGATGAAACGATAAAGGATGGGAAACAAAGGGGTTAATATATAAACGCACCTGAAAAAGGGGATGATTGAACGATGATGGAAAACGCATGGCTCATACCGCTTTTTCCGTTCGTATCGTTTGTTGTGCTGCTTGTCGTCGGCAAGCAGTTAAAAGAACGAAGCGCGTATGTAGGGATGTTGTTGACGTTTATTTCGCTCGTATATGCGCTCGGAGTGTTGTATGAGCGATGGACGGCGCCAACATACAAGCAAGCATACACATGGCTTACGATCGGGAATGTACAATTGACGGTCGGTTTTGAAGTGAATGCGTTAAACGCACTCATGCTCGTTGTTGTGTCGCTTGTTAGTTTTCTCGTACATACGTATGCGAAAGGGTATATGCATGGTGATGAGCGCTTTTCGGTGTTTTATGCATATTTAGGCTTATTTACTTTTGCGATGCTTGGGCTCGTCATATCGCCTAACTTATTGCAAACGTACATGTTTTGGGAGCTTGTCGGTCTCGGCTCGTTCTTATTGATCGGATTTTATTTTTACAAAGAAGAAGCAAAAGCTGCAGCGAAAAAAGCGTTTATTATGACGCGCATCGGGGATGTCGGCTTGCTGATCGGCATGATTTTATTGTTCCTTGAAGTGAAAAGCTTTGAATATGAAGCCATTTTTGCTGCGTTACAAAATGGGGATATATCAACTACGGTCATCACGTTAAGCGCCATTCTCGTTTTTATCGGTGCTGTCGGAAAATCAGGTCAATTTCCGCTTCATACGTGGCTTCCGGATGCGATGGAAGGTCCAACGCCTGTATCCGCATTAATTCACGCAGCGACAATGGTTGCAGCTGGGGTATATTTAGTGGCGACGTTGTTCCCGCTTTATGAAGCGAGTGAGACGGCGATGATGACCGTCGCTTACGTCGGTGGATTTACCGCTATTTTCGCAGCGTCCATCGGCTTAGTACAAACAGACATTAAACGTGTGCTCGCGTACTCTACAGTCAGCCAGCTCGGCTACATGATGTTGGCGCTCGGTTCAGCTGGATATGTCGCAGGCATCTTTCATTTGATGACACATGCATTTTTTAAAGCGCTCCTCTTTTTAGCGGCAGGTAGCGTCATTCATGCGGTGCATACGCAAAATATTGAACAAATGGGCGGATTATGGAAAAAGATGAAATGGACCGCGCCGCTCTTTTTAATCGGAACGTTAGCGATTAGCGGGTTTCCGTTGTTCTCAGGCTTTTTCAGCAAAGACGAAATTTTACTTGCCGCGTGGACGCACGGGCACGTCGGCTTATTTATCGTCGCCGTTATCGCTGCCTTTTTCACAGCGTTTTATATGTTCCGCTTATTTTTCCTTGTATTTGCAGGGGAAGCGCGAACGAGCGTCCACGACGTCCACGAATCGCCAATGGTTATGGTGTTTCCGATGATTGTACTCGGCGTGCTTGCTGTCGTTTCTGGATACGTCCAAACACCGTGGGGAGCGTTTTTAGGCGAATGGTTGACAGAGGGAACGAACTGGCATGCACATATGGAAGGGCCGAGTTGGATTATGATTGTTGCGACAATCGTGTCATTATGCGGCATTGCGCTCGCATGGCTCATATATGGCAAACGGGCGACCGCTCGTGATTGGCTATCGTCGCGTTTTCCGATGACGTACAATGTGCTGATGAATAAATATTACGTCGATGAGTTTTACGGACTGACTGTCATTCGTGCGACCGCATTCATCAGCTTGCTGTTTGAATACATCGATCGCTTCCTCGTCGAAGGAATAGCTCGGTCGCTTGCAGCAGCGACACGCGGCATCGGACGAATCGGTTCGCGTCTACAAAACGGTCAAGTACAAATGTACGGCACGGTCACGATTGTTGCTTTAGCGATTCTCGTCGTCATTTTTGCGGTGACAGGGGGGTATTTATAATGCAACCATACTTTTTATCGCTCTTAATTTTCTCCCCGCTTTTAGGTATACTCGTTCTTTCTTTCATTTCGAAAGAGCAAGAAAAAGCGATTAAATGGCTCGGTGTGTTGGCGACGTTGCCATCGTTATGTTTATCGTTGTTTGCTTTTTGGCAATATCAAAATGGTTATGACGTCAGTCAACTGACAGAAAAGCGTTCATGGATTCGGTTTGGCGAGTTTCCGTTTTTAAGGGAAACGGATTTTACGGTGGCGTATGAACTGCACGTCGACGGTTTTGCGCTCGTCATGATCGTGCTAACAACCATTTTAGCAACGCTCGCTGCGCTTGCTTCCATATCCATTCAAAAAGAATGGAAAGGCTATTTTCAACTGTTTTTATTGCTTGAAATCGGCATGCTTGGCGTTTTTGCGGCAAGCAACCTCGTTCTCTTTTTCATCTTTTTCGAATTGACGCTCATTCCGATGTTTTTCTTAATCGGAAAATGGGGCTATTTCGAAAAAGAAAAAGCTGCGTATAGTTATTTAATTTATAACGGTCTCGGCTCAGCCGTTTTGTTAATTGTGATCGCCATTTTGTTTGCGCGCACCGGCACAGCGAATATCGCGGAGTTGCGCCACATATTGACGGACCCGATTGCGCAAATGCAAACCATTTCGCCAATTTCCGACGATCTTCGTTACGGATTGTTTATCGCCTTGCTTGTCGCATTTGGGGTAAAATTGCCGATCGTGCCGCTTCATCGTTGGATGTTGCGCGTGCACGTACAAGCGCCACCTTCTGTCGTTATGCTGCATGCAGGGGTTTTGTTAAAAATTGGTGCTTTCGGTCTCGTTCGCATCGCCCTCGGATTATTTCCCGGGCAATTCCAACAATTTTCGACATGGCTCATCGTTTTAGGAGTTGTAAATTTATTGTACGGCGCGTTTTTAGCGTTTAGACAAACCGATTTTAAAATGGTGCTCGCTTATTCGAGCGTATCGCATATGGGCATTGTATTGATCGGCCTTGGATCTCTTAACGAAGCGGGAATACAAGGGGCGATTTTCCAAGCGGTGTCACACGGATTTATCGCGGCGTTTTTATTCTTCTTCGTTGGAATCATGTACGAGCGGACGCGCACGACGACGCTCGCCCGTTTAGGTGGAATGGCGAAAACGATGCCGTACGCATCAGGATTTATTCTTGCTGGAGCGATGGCTTCGCTCGGCTTGCCGGGAACGTCAGGATTTATTAGCGAGTTTACGGCGTTTGTTGGGGCGTTTCAAGCTGAACCTTTATTAGCGGCGATCGGTACGCTCGGCATTATTATGACAGCAGTGTACTTGTTGCGGGCGGTACTTCGCATAACATTCGGGCAAACAACGGTCACAAACGTCCACGATTTACGTGGTATCGAATGGGTGCCAGCGATTAGTTTACTGTTGTTTATTGTTATCATTGGCGTGTATCCGAACGTGTTGGCGATGCCGCTGCAGACGACGATTGAAACGATGATGAACGGGTTAGGGGGTTGATGAGATGGATTTCGAAACATTACTTAGTTATCAATGGGGCGTCATGATGCCGGAATTTATCATCCTCGGCGTGGCGGTTGCGCTCTCGCTCATCGACCTATTTATGCCCGAAGATCGCAACCGGCGCCTGCTTGGGCTGTTCGCTTTCGTTGGCGTCGCCGTTTCGTTCGTTTCGCTGCTTGGGCTATGGACGAGTGATGTCACATCGATTCTAGGCGATACGTTCCGCCTTGACTCTTTCGCCAAATCGTTTAAAGCATTATTGCTTATCGGTAGTGCGCTCGTGTTACTTCTTGCGATTCATTACGAACCGAATGAGCGCATCGCCTACCGCGGTGAATTTTACTACTTATTTTTAACAGCGCTCCTCGGCGCGATGATGATGGCGTCGAGCGGTGATCTTATTACGCTCTTTGTCGGTCTTGAACTGTTGTCCATTTCTTTTTATATTCTTGTTGCGATCCGGAAAAAACATACGTTAGCGAATGAAGCTGCGCTAAAATACGTCATTACAGGAAGCATCGCAACAGCCATTACGTTGTTCGGAATGAGCTACATATTTGGCTTTACTGGATCGACAAATATAAAAGAAATTGCCCAGCAACTCGCAAGTACGTACGATGAAAACCATCAATACATTTTATCGCTTGCCTTTTTGCTTACGTTTATCGGTTTATCGTTTAAATTAGCGGCTGCTCCGTTTCATATGTGGGCGCCAGACGTATACCAGGGCGCGACGACGCCAGTTGTCTCCTTTTTAAGCGTCGTATCGAAAACAGCGGGATTCGTCATCGTATTGCGCCTCATCGTTTCTGTATTTGCTCAAATACCGACGGACAGTTCGAATTCCATGCTTATAACGCTTGCGCCGTATATCGCTTTTTTAGCGGGAGCAACGATGATCATCGGCAATACGATCGCGCTTCGCCAGCGCAACGTCAAACGCATGCTAGCGTATTCGAGCATCGCACATGCGGGATACGTGCTCGTTGCTTTCGCAAGCTTATCGATGTTTATGTTTGAAGCGATTTGGTTTTACTTATTGGCGTATTTGTTTATGACGATCGGAGCATTTGCCATTTTACAAGTCGTTTCCAAACATTACGACGATGAAGATATAAGCGTCTTCGCCGGCTTATATCGTCGCTCGCCGCTTATGGCTGTTGCGATGACGGTCTTTTTACTCTCGCTTGCAGGCATTCCAGGAACAGCTGGATTTATCGGGAAAGTAAACATTTTCCTCGGAGCGTTTATCGTCGAGCCTGCTCATTATGTGCTCGCGTCGGTCATGATAGCAACGACGGTCGTTTCGTACGTATATTATTTTGGTATTTTCGTTCAAATGTTTTTCCGTCCAGTTGAAGATACGCGCCCGTTACAATGGCCACCTGGCGTTATCACCGTTGTAGCGATTTGCGTCATCGGCACCGTTGCTTTAGGGGTGTTTCCAAACATCGCCTACGACTTTCTTGCGCCATTTCAGCATTTTAGCGATTTTCTTCAATAAGACGTATAATGGAAGGGGTGTTCCCTTCCATTTTTTTATGTGAAAGGAGGAGTGCATATGGAGGTATTTGGACAAGAAGCGTTAATTAGCTTATTATCTCATTTATTTTTCATTACTGTAACATGGTGGACGCTACAAGCGGTCCGACTAGAAGTCATTTTCAAGCCGAACCGCATCATTCAAGCGCGCGTATTTTACGTGTTATTGACGATTGCGATCGGCTCATTAGTGAGCCATTTCTTTTTAGACTATTTACGTTGGTCGCGCCAGCTGCCATTTTTATTTTAACCGCGAGTGTTGTCGATTTTTTTCACGTATGTTCCCTTCCGATCTGGCAACAATAAATGCTAAGGAGAGGAAGGGAAAGAGATGAGAAAAAAATGGTTGGCACTCGTTATTTTTTGTTTGTTATTTAGTGGTTATCGGATGTATGACAGTGAACGTGTCGAAGGAGAAATAACGAAAATCAACGACATGCTCGGCGCATTTGACACCCATCATATTCATCTCAAACGATGGAACGTCTACGCCAAAGAGCAAGTGCTTACGACAGACCCTCACACATGGATCCAACAATACGTGAGAACATGGTCCTCTTTTCGTTGGACGGTTGAACCGCACAAGATGGTTGGCAAACGTGAAACCTCCGCTTACGTTGAAACGATTCAACTCATCACGGTCGCTCATCATCCAACAGTCCTTGTTTTATACGAAGCAACCGGTTCAACGTGGAATAAACAAATCGAACGCACGCTCGTCCGACAAACGACAAAATTATTCGTAAAACCTACATTTTTCACTTGTATTACAGGGGAATTCGATGGTAAGATGAAAGGTGTTTTGTTTGACAATGCGGTTCGCTTGCTTTCTTCGTTTCAAGCGCAACCGATTGAATCATTGCGTGAAGAGACATTTGTCTCCCTCTCAGCATATACTGAGCAGTGGAAGACGTCACTTTCTGTCGGACAACAACAAATGAATCTTCAACTGGCGTTACGACAAGACGGATTGGGCGCGCGAACGACCGTTGTCATTGGCACCCCAATCATTACAGCTGAATATTAATATAGAGACTTTGGACGCGGAGGGGAATGCCTTGGAAAAAATCATCGTCCGCGGCGGGAAGCGGTTGAGCGGCACAGTGAAAGTGGAAGGTGCGAAAAATGCTGTGTTGCCTGTTATCGCCGCAACATTGTTAGCGAGTGAAGGAAAAAGTGTCATTCACGATGTACCTGAACTCTCCGATGTATATACGATTAGCGAAGTGTTACGTCATTTAGGTGCGGACGTAACGGTTGGCAACAACAACATTGTCGTGGATGCATCTGGAGAGCTAACGATTGAAGCTCCATTTGAATATGTACGAAAAATGAGAGCGTCTGTATTAGTAATGGGACCGTTGCTTGCGCGCAAAGGACGCGCGCGCGTCGCTTTGCCGGGCGGCTGTGCGATCGGTTCACGACCGATCGACCAACATTTAAAAGGATTTGAAGCGATGGGTGCAACGGTGAAAATCGGCAACGGTTTTATCGACGCAGAAGTGAACGGGAAATTGCGCGGTGCAAAAATTTATTTAGACTTCCCAAGTGTAGGGGCGACAGAAAATATTATGATGGCTGCCGTTTTGGCAGAAGGCACAACCGTCATCGAAAACTGCGCAAAAGAGCCGGAAATTGTCGACTTAGCTAACTTTTTAAACGCCATGGGTGCGAAAGTGCGCGGTGCTGGAACGGGCACGATTCGTATTGACGGTGTCACTACATTATATGGTGCAGAGCACGCGGTTATTCCTGATCGCATTGAAGCAGGAACATTTATGATTGCTGCTGCCATTACAGGTGGAGACGTCCTCGTGCAAGGGGCAGTACCTGAACATTTAACGTCGTTAATCGCAAAACTTGAGGAAATGGGTGTCACGATTATCGAAGAAGACAGCGGTTTGCGCGTCATTGCTCCTGACAAACTAAAAGCAGTCGACGTGAAGACGATGCCGCATCCAGGTTTTCCGACCGATATGCAGTCGCAAATGATGGCCCTTCTTATGAAAGCGGAAGGCACAAGTATGGTGACAGAGACGGTATTTGAAAACCGCTTTATGCACGTGGAAGAATTTCGCCGTATGAATGCAGATATGAAAATTGAGGGACGTTCGGTCATTATTAACGGCCCATGCAATTTGCAAGGTGCAGAAGTGGCGGCCACCGATTTACGCGCTGCTGCGGCGCTCATTTTAGCTGGGCTTGCGGCGGAAGGTTATACGCGCGTTACTGAGCTGAAACATTTAGACCGCGGTTACGTTCGTTTTCATGAAAAATTAGCTGCCTTAGGGGCGGATATTGAACGAGTACGCGAAGATATCGATACGGTGCAACGACAAATGACAGATGTAGGATAATGTAAAAAAACGACCGTTTGCGAAAAGCTAATGGTCGTTTTTGCATATATGCTTGTCCCTCGGCATAAAGTGTAATAATGACAAAGGGGGGGTTGCCTTGCGACAATGGATGATCGCAACGATTGCGTTATTTACGCTCATTTTACTTATTCCTGCGTTAGTCGTTTTAGCATTTGGTGAAAAACAAGAAGCGAACCTTCCTGACCAGCCGATGCCGACTTACGCGCGCGATGAACCGACCGTTGAAGTGGCCGTATACCGAAGTAAAGAAAAGAAAGTCGAGCGTCTCCCGCTTGAACAATATGTCGTCGGCGTTGTAGCGGCAGAAATGCCTGCCGAATTTGAAATGGAAGCGCTGAAAGCACAGGCGCTCACCGCAAGAACGTACATCGTCAAACAGCTAATGTATAACAAGCCGATTCAACTGCCGGAAGGGGCGAATGTCACCGATACCGTCATGCATCAAGTGTACTACAGCGATGAGCAATTAAAGGAGCGTTGGGGCATAAGCTACGACTGGAAAATAAAAAAAATAAGGGAAGCGGTCGAAGCGACGAGAGGACAAATTTTAACGTACAACAACGAGCCGATCGAAGCGGCATTTTTCTCGACGAGCAACGGCTATACCGAAAACTCAGAAGCGTATTGGCAAAACGCCTTTCCGTACTTAACGAGCGTGGAAAGCCCGTGGGATGAACAATCACCGAAGTTTTACGAACAAGTGACGTTCTCTGTTCGTGAATTTGAACAACGGCTCGGTGTGACATTGCCAAAAGACGGCTCTGTCGGCAAAGTGATTGCGCGCACCCCAGGCAAGCGAGTAGCCCTTGTCGACATCAATGGCAAGCAGCTGACCGGCCGTGAAGTACGCGAAAAGCTACAATTAAAATCGACGGATTTTACATGGACAAGGCAAGGGCACAACATCGTCATTACGACGAAAGGATACGGACATGGAGTCGGCATGAGTCAATACGGTGCCAACTTTTTAGCGAAGCAAGGAAAAACGTATAAAGATATTGTCACATATTATTACCAAGGGGTACGCATTCAAGACGTTTCGCTCGTCGCTTCAAAATTTTGAAGCGGCAAATTTTTTTGTATTCATGTGTATAAATGTTCTTCTTTCTGTTCACAATGGTTGCTGAGGTGATGAACATGAAAGAAGAAAACAAAAAAGTTTCAAAGTTGTTCCGTAAACGTTGGGTTGTTCCTTCGATTTATTTGTTAAGTGCCGCGCTTATTTTAACAGGCGTGCTTTGGTTCCAAAGCAGAACGAACGATATCGTCCAACCGCCTGTCGACGAGCAAACAAAGCCGGGAACAGCGGTCAATGAGCCAGAGTCTGTCCCTGTACAACAAGCGGTCGAACAAATTGCTATGCCTGTCCTTGATCCAAACGCTGTTGAAATCGCTAAACCATTTTACGATTTTCAAGCCTCAGCTGAAGAACAAGAAGCTGCTCTCGTCTCTTATAATGATGAATATTATCCGAACAAAGGTGTCGACATCGCGATGAAAAACGGCGAAAGCTTTGATGTGACCGCATCGTTAAGCGGAACGGTCATTAAGGCGGAGAAAGATCCGCTCTTCGGTTACGTCGTTCATATTCAACACGATCGCGGCGTTGTAACGGTATATCAATCATTAAAAGATGTACAAGTAAAAGTTGGCGATACAGTGAAACAAGGACAAGTGATCGCAAAAGCGGGCACAAACGAATTTAATCAAGAAGCAGGCGTGCACGTCCACTTCGAAATTCGCAAAGACGGGCAAGCAGTCAATCCTGTCGCCTACTTCGATCAACCGCTTAGCGCAATCGAACAACAAACGGAACAACAAGAAACGAATCAAGAAAAAACAGATGAACAACAAAGCGATCCATCGAGCACAGTTCCAGATGCGTCGATCGGAATGGCGAGAACATGAACAGATGGGCAAAATGCTCATCTGTTCGCTTTTTTATGGCATATATTTTCTTTCTTCCTAATACACTATTACAAACTTGAACAACGAGGGTGTTTGAGGTGAGATGAACGATTAGTAGATGAGCTTGACGACTTTGTTATGAGCGAGTAAACGCCACTGCGATCAACGCCTTATACGTCTCATTTCACACTTCTCACATCCAACTTAGGGAGGGCGAGCAGTGTGCACGATTACATCAAAGAGCGTACAATCAAGATTGGCAAGTATATCGTGGAGACGAGAAAAACCGTTCGCGTCATCGCGAAAGAGTTCGGTGTGTCTAAAAGCACCGTGCATAAAGATTTAACGGAGCGGCTCCCGGAAATTAACCCCGAATTAGCGAATGAAGTAAAAGAAATTTTAGATTACCATAAATCCATTCGCCATTTGCGTGGAGGAGAAGCAACGAAGAAAAAGTATAAAAAAGAAACCGAGCAAGCGACGTAAATTTCTCGTTCCCCTTGTCAAAAATGTTCTCTTTTTTTCGACATCATTGTGGTAGAATAATGTATTAGGAGAAATGGCAAGGAGGAACATATATGTTTTTCGCAAGGGATATCGGCATCGACCTCGGCACGGCGAACGTGTTGATTTATGTAAAAGGAAAAGGCATCGTATTAAACGAACCTTCCGTCGTTGCGATTGATCAACATACGAAACGGGTGTTAGCGGTAGGGGAAGAAGCGCGGCGTATGGTTGGGCGCACGCCTGGGCATATTGTTGCGATCCGTCCGTTAAAAGACGGAGTCATTGCGGATTTCGAAATTACCGAAGCGATGTTGAAACATTTTTTAAGCAAGTTGAACGTCAAAGGATGGTTTGTGAAACCGCGCATTTTAATTTGCTGCCCGACAAACATTACATCGGTCGAACGAAAAGCAATTAAAGAAGCAGCGGAAAAAAGCGGCGGCAAAAAAGTATATTTAGAAGAAGAGCCGAAAGTGGCAGCTATCGGTGCAGGAATGGATATTTTCCAGCCTTCAGGAAACATGGTCATCGACATCGGTGGGGGCACGACGGACGTTGCGGTATTATCGATGGGCGACATCGTTACATCGGCATCAATTAAAGTAGCGGGCGATAAATTTGATCAAGAAATTTTACATTACATTAAGCGCGAATATAAATTGTTAATCGGGGAGCGGACAGCGGAAGAAATTAAAATGAACATCGCTACTGTGTTTCCGAACGCGCGCGATGAAGCGATGGACATTCGCGGCCGCGATTTAGTGACGGGCTTACCGCGAACGATTACGATTCGTTCTGGAGAAATTGAAAAAGCGTTGCGTGAAACGGTATATACGATCGTCCAAACGGCGAAAAGCGTACTTGAGCGCACACCACCTGAACTATCGGCGGACATTATTGACCGCGGCATTTTTTTAACCGGGGGCGGCGCGTTGCTTCATGGCATGGATCAACTGCTTGCGCAACAATTGAAAGTGCCGGTCTTTATCGCAGAAAACCCGATGGATTGCGTGGCGATTGGCACAGGATTAATGCTTGATAACATTGACAAAGCTCCATATCGTCAACTCGTGTAGGTGCCATTGGGAAATGGTACCTATTCGCTTTTTCCCCCTTTTTCTTTTATAATGGAAGTAGTGTAAAAACGGTTAGGGGGGCGTTTTATGTTTCGCGGATTATATACAGCGGCTTCCGGCATGCTTTCTCAACAACGCCGCATCGAAATGATGACGAACAATATCGCAAACGCCAACACGCCAGGGTATAAGGCTGACCAAGCGTCGCTGCGGGCTTTTCCTGACATGTTGATGAACCGCATCCAACAGACGACCATTCCGACGGAGAAAAAGTTGACGTGGCGCGATCGTACATACATTGGTCCGCTCTCAACAGGGGTATACGTGCAAGAACTTGTGCCAAACTTTGCGCAAGGAGATATACGCGAAACAGGCAACAACACTGATGTAGCGATTGTCGATGGCACGGGCACATCATTTTTTACCGTTCAAAACGAAACGGGCGACGTTCGTTATACGCGCAACGGTCACTTTACAATTGATGCGGACGGTGCATTAACGACGACGGACGGCTTATACGTGCTTGATGAAAACGGAAACCGCATCGTCGTTGGCGACGAGCAGTTTACCGTCTCATCTGATGGAACGATCACGAAAAACGGCGCGCCAATCGCCCGCCTCGGCATCGCTTATGCGCAAAACGTTCAAGCGCTTGTGAAAGAAGGAAACGGTTTATTTCGGTCAGAAAACGCCCTTCCACTTGCGCAAACGTATACGATTCGCCAGCAATACGTTGAACGTTCAAACGTCGATCTTTCTCGCGCGATGACGGATATGCTGTCGGCTTATCGCGCCTTTGAAGCGAACCAAAAAATTTTACAAGCGTACGATAAAAGTATGGACAAAGCGGCAAACGAAATCGGCCGCTTAAAGTAGGGGGATAAGGATGCTTCGGTCAATAATTACTGCCGCCAACACGATGAACCAACTGCACCAACAACTCGATACGATTAGCCATAATATCGCTAACGTCAATACAACGGGATATAAAAAGCGCGATGCCGTCTTTGGAGAATTGCTCGCTCAACAGTTTACGAACTTGCCAAAGACAGATGAGGCACCGCGCCTCACCCCGACAGGCATCCGCCTTGGCGTCGGGGCGAAAGTCGCATCTACGTATATGCAAATGAAACAAGGTTCGATCGTCAAAACCGATCGCCCATTAGATCTTGCTTTAACGAAAGAAGGACAATTTTTCCGCATCGCTGTCGATGGCGACATTCAATATACGCGCGACGGTGCTTTTTACCTTAGCCCGTCGGCGAACAATCCAAATGAACTCATGCTTGTAACGGCAGATGGATATGCCGTCGTAGATGAAAATAACGAACCGATTACGGTGCGCGAAGGATTTAAAGACATTCAAGTCACACAAAACGGTACGCTGCGATTCATCGCACCAAACGGAAATATGATGCAGACGATCAACATCGGCGTATCATACGTGACGCGCCCGCAGCTTATGCAAGCGCTTGGCGATAACCGTTTTGCTTTCCCGACGAACGTGAATCGCGAAGACGTTACCGTTAATTTATTAGGCAACAACCGTAACGACATTTCATTACAACAATACGCCTTAGAACAATCAAACGTTGAATTGGCGACAGAAATGAGCGAACTGATCATCACTCAGCGTTCGTATCAACTCAACGCCCGCGCCATTACATTATCTGATCAAATGATGGGGCTAATTAACGGCATTCGTTCATAGCGAGGGAAGACGATGGAAGAAAAACAAACGAAACAACGCCTGCGCCGCCGCCTCAT
>OGCI01001752.1_pt1 | contig 16811 bp, 15 predicted proteins | sample 1570021 | NCBI WGS metagenome assembly OGCI01 (sample SAMN06264664, study PRJEB24512) | hot springs metagenome | isolation source: Hot spring water | place: South Africa: Tshipise | collected 2015-06-21 | reverse complement strand
AATCCTGAGTATTCTTGAGCTATTCTTGCTCCTTTAAGGAGAATGGTTAAATTCTCAATTTTTTCTCTTTTCCATTTATCTTTAAGAGAATTTTCATTGGCAATTAAAATTACTGATGTTTCCAATAAAGTTTCCAAAATTCTTAAATTGTAGGATTTTAGATAATCTCCTGTTTGGGTAAATTCTCCGACCGCATCAACAACCAGACCAACCATTGGTTCATTAATCGGTGCATCCGAATAGATAATCTCAGCTGAAATTTTATTTTTCTTTAAAAATTCTTTAATAATATTTGGAACCCTGGTCACAATTTTCTTCCCATTGAGTTCTTTTATTGATTTGATTGGCGAATCTTTAGGTACGGCGATTACCAATCTTGTTTTTCCAAAAATAGGTTTCATTCTTTCCAGATCAGAACAAATTTGTCTAACCTTGGCTTTAGCTTCTAAAACTGAGGCTTCAGTTGAGATGCCAGCATCTAATAAACCTTTTTCAATAAAAGAGGCTATTGGAATTGGCCTCATTAATATGAACTCAATCTCCGGATCATCAATTTCTATTTTTTCAAATTCTTCAAACAATTTAATTTCATAACCAGCTGCTTTGAAAAGTTCAATCATTTCATCGCGAAATACTCCCAAAGGAAATCCAAATTTTAATTTTTTCTTAAGCATATTTTTTTGAAATTTTTTGATAGGCTTCTCGATATGGCATCCCTTTTTTAACCAATTGATATACTTTTTCCGTGGCATAAACTTCTTCAGTTAAGGCTTTTTGACATTTTTCTTTGTTAACTTTTAAACCACTAATTATCAAATTCATAATTGAGAGACTTTCTTTGGTTATCTCCAACCCTTTCATTATCGGTTCTTTTGTTAGTTGGAAGTCGCGATTATAACCAGACAATAAATTAGCAATTGTATTTTTAATTTGGGACTCAAAAGAAACAACGGTATGATATTTTGCCCTCACTAGTTCCAGGGCATCAGGATTTCTCTTTTGAGGCATACTGGCAGATCCAGTACAAAATTCTTTTGGTATTTCAAAATAGCCAAATTCTGGCATACTAAATATTATCAAATCAGTGGCGATTTTATTGAGATCAAACATTATCTGACTGAGAGCATGTAAGATTGTCCCTTCAAATTTGCCCCGACTGTTTTGGCTATAAATAGGATTTTTCTGGACTTTTTTAAATCCTAAGAGTTTAGCGGGATAGTTTCGATCTAATTTGAGATAAGGGATGCCATAACCAGGGCCAGTTCCCAAAGGCGATTGATTTATTAGTTCTGAGGCTAAATTAATTAATTTCAAATTATCCTTCATTGAATCGACAAAGGAATTTCCCCAAAGAGCAATTGAAGAGGGCATGGCTTTTCTAAAATGAGTATAGCCAGGAAGTTTTATCTTTCCGTATTTTTTAACAAATTCCTTAAAGGTTTGAATTAATTGGTTGACCAACTTTTTACAAACATTTAATTTCTCTTTGTAATATAACCTTAAAGCAGTTAACACCTGATCATTTCTTGATCTCCCAGTGTGAATTTTCTTTCCTAAATCTCCTAACTTTTTGGTTAGGTAGTTTTCAATAGCGGTATGACAATCTTCTTGTTCTTTTTTGATTCTAAACTTACCTTCCTCATCAAGTTCAATAATGTTATTCAACTCTTTAACTAATTTTTTGACTTCTTTCTTTTTCAAGATGCCAATTTTACCAAGCATTTTAGCATGGGCGATTGAAGCAATACAATCATATTTAACTAGCTTTTGATCCAAAATATAATCTTCCCCAACCGTAAAATCCTCAATCTCCTTATTTAAATTTTTTTCATTCCAAAGCTTCATATTTTCAATTTTAGCAAATTATTGATAAAAGTAAACAATACTAAACCTTTTTCTCAAAAGAGAATCTAAAAATTCTTTCTTTAAGATTTCTTTAGGCTTGGAATCTTCTCTTTCGGAGGGTATTATTTATCAGTCGGATGGCATTTATTTTTATAAAACCAATGGCGTCTTTAGGATCATATCCTCCAGCCACCTCCATGCTTGACTGGGCTTGATCATAAAGTGAAAAAGGAGATTCCCTTCCCGTTATTATTATATTCCCTTTATATAAAGCCACTCTTACTTTACCCGAAACATATTCTTGGGATTTATCAAGAAGAGCTCTCAAAACCTCCATTTCAGGAGAATACCAAAACCCGTAATAAATAAGTTCAGCAAATTTTGGAATTAAACTATCCCTTAAATGCATCACTTCTCTATCTAAAGTTAAACCTTCCAAATCCCGGTGAGCAGCCATCAAGATTGTTCCAGCCGGAGTTTCATAAACTCCTCTTGACTTTATTCCAACAAATCGATTTTCAACCAAGTCCACTCTACCAATACCGTTTTTACCGGCTAACTCATTCAAGTAAGTATATAAAGGTAATGGACCCTCTTTTACTGTCCCATCTTTTAAATTTTTGACTCTGATTGGATTTCCTTTTTCAAATTCGATTTCAATTTCGGTTTCTTCATCAGGAGCTTCTTGGGGAGAGACAGTCAATTGAAACATGGTTTCTCTTGGCCTTCTGGCTGGATCTTCTAATTCTCCAGATTCATAAGAAATGTGCATTATATTCTCATCAGTGCTCCAAGGTTCTGTCACAGTTGCTTTTACTGGAATGCCGTATTTTTTAGCATATTCAATCTCATCCGATCTTCCTTGAAATTGATTTAAGAATTCTTCATCTTTCCAGGGAGCAATAACTTTAATTCCGGGTGAAAGGGTATGATAAGTTAGTTCAAATCTGACCTGGTCATTACCTTTTCCAGTTGCTCCATGGGCGACAGCTGTAGCTCCTTCCCTTTTAGCTACCTCAATTTGGGTTTTGGCAATTAAGGGTCGGGCGACTGAAGTTCCCATTAAATATCTACCTTCATAAACTGCATTAGCTCTAATTGCTGGAAAAATGAAATCTCGAATGAATTCTTCCTTTCTATCTTCTAAATAAAATTTAGAAGCTCCGCATTTTACCGCTTTTTCTTTTACTCTTTCAAAGCTTTCAGGTTGACCTAAGTCAACCGTACAGGCTATTACCTCATAATCCTTTTGAACCAACCAGTGCAAAATAACCGAAGTATCAAGCCCTCCGCTATAAGCTAAAACTACTTTTTCTTTTGGCATATTTTTTGATAAAACCAGGTTTTATAACCTGTCTGGCAGAGATGCCAGTTTGGTCGACCTTTATTAAAAGGGTGTCATTATCACAATCTAAATAAAACTCCCAATTCAGGCCTTGAGCCAGGAGCCGATTTTCCTTCTAGCTTGAAATCCCTTAAGGCAGTGGGGTATTCCAACTAATTTTGCTAATGTTTTTTTAATTGGGATATTTCTCGATGGTATTCTTGAAGTGATTTGCAAGAATCCCTTTCTTTTAAATAGGCATTAATGCCTTCGGCTGAGGCTTGGGCAGCCCGAGCGGTTGTTATATAAGGTATTTTATATTTGATTGCCTCTCTTCTTATATAAGCATCATCTCTTCGTCTTTTCCTATTCCCGATGGGAATGTTTATAACCAAATCGATTTTTTTCCCTCTGATAAAATCTAAGACGTTTGGCTTTCCCTCATCTATTTTTTTAATGAGGGTGGTTTTAATTCCTTTTTTTTCAAGGAATTCTTTTGTCCCTTGGGTAGCCAGTAATTTAAAGCCGAGCTTCTGGAATATTCTTACTGGCTTAACTATATTTTTTTGTTCTTCTGGCGCAACACTAATTAAAACAGTTCCCTTGGTAGGTAATTTTAGTCCAGTAGCCTCTTGGGCTTTGAAAAAGGCTAATCCAAAAGAATTGGCTAGACCGAGGACCTCGCCAGTTGATTTCATCTCTGGACCCAAAGCCGGATCAACTTCAGGGAACATATTAAAGGAAAAAACCGCTTCTTTTACTCCGAAATAGGGGAGATTGGGTTTTGTTAAATTTTTATCCCTTAATTTTTCTCCAAGAATGACTTCAGTAGCTATTTTGGTCAGGGGAATTCCAATAACCTTTGAGACAAAAGGCACTGTTCGCGAGGCTCTGGGATTTGCTTCTAAAATATAAACTTTGTCATTACAAACAGCGTACTGGATATTGGCTAGACCCACCACTCTTAATCTCCGAGCAATTTTCTTTGTATATTTTTCTATGGTTTCGATATGCTTTTTTGATAAACTTTTTGGAGGTATAACGCAGGCGGCATCTCCCGAATGGACGCCAGCCAATTCAATATGTTCCATTATGATTGGAATAAAAACTTCTTTTCCATCTGAAATTAAATCCACTTCAACCTCAATCGCATTTTCTAAAAATTTATCAATCAATATTGGGTATTGGGGTGATATTATTTTTGCATCGGCAACATAATCTCTAAGCATTTCATCATCAAAAATTATTTCCATTCCTCTTCCTCCTAAAACATAGGATGGCCTAACCATTAAGGGATAGCCTATTTTCCTGGCAATCTTAAAAGCTTCCTTTAGCGACCTTGCCGCTCCCCCTTTTGGCTGGGGGATTTTGAGCCTAAACATTAATTCCCTAAACTTTTCTCTGTCTTCAGTTAAATCAATGCTTCTTGAGGATGTCCCCAAAATTTTAATCCCTGCCTCTTCCAACTCCTTGGCCAAGTTCAATGGCGTTTGACCTCCAAATTGTAAAATTACCCCTATTGGTTTTTCTTTAAGGTAAACATTTAAAACATCTTCAACAGTAATAGGTTCAAAATACAATTTATTAGGAGTGTCGTAATCGGTACTTACTGTTTCTGGATTGCAATTTACCATTATCGCCTCATATTCCTTTTCCTTAAGAGTAAAGGTGGCCTGGACGCAACAATAATCAAACTCAATTCCCTGCCCAATTCTATTAGGACCTGAACTAATTATCAGAATTTTCTTTTTATAATCTTCTTTAACTTCATCTTCCTCTTCGTAGCAAGAATAATAATAAGGTGTCTCGGCTTTAAACTCGGCAGCACAGGTATCCACCAATTTATAAACTGGAACTATTCCCATCTCTTCTCTTTTTTTTCTTACTGATAATTCATCTTTCTTTAATAAATCAGAAATTTCTCTATCAGAAAAGCCCATTCTTTTTGCCTCTCGCATCAATTCTTCTGGAATGGTCTCAAAGTCATATTTTTTGATTTTCTCCTCTAATGTTACAATATTCTTAATTTTAGCCAGAAACCAGGAATCAATTTTTGTTAGTTTATTTATTTCATCTATCGTCATTCCTCTCCTAAAAGCCTCGGCAATAAGGAAGATTTTTTGATGAGTTGGGAGTCTAAGATTATTTTTTAATTCTTCTAAATTCAAATCTTTAAAACTTTGCTCCCTCAGGCCATAAGAACCAATTTCCAGAGATCTTATTGCCTTTTGTAAGGCTTGCTCAAATGTTCTACCAAATGCCATCACTTCACCTACTGATTTCATTTGAGTAGTTAGGAACTTATTGGCTTCTGGGAATTTATCAAAATTCCACCTCGGTATTTTAACTACTACATAATCTATCGTGGGTTCAAAAGAGGCTGGTGTTTTTTTAGTGATATCATTTGGTATCTCATCTAAGGTTAAACCAATGGCTAATTTTGCGGCAATTTTTGCAATCGGAAATCCAGTCGCTTTTGAAGCTAAGGCAGAACTTCTACTCACCCTCGGATTCATTTCAATAGCAACCATCTCACCATTTTCCGGATTTATGGCAAATTGAATATTTGAGCCACCTGTTTCAACTCCTATTTCTCGGATAATTTTTATCGCCGCTTCTCTCATTACTTGATACTCTTTATCAGTCAAGGTCTGAGCGGGAGCACAGGTAATGCTATCACCAGTGTGAATTCCCATTGGGTCCATATTCTCTATTGAACAAATAATCACCACATTATCAGCGATATCTCGCATTACTTCTAATTCATATTCTTTCCAACCAATAACCGATTCCTCTATAAGAACTTGTCCAATTCGACTAGCTGATATGCCCCGGGCAGCGATTTCTTTTAACTCCTCTTGATTAAAAGCTATTCCTCCGCCGGTTCCGCCGAGAGTATAAGCTGGTCTAATAACTACTGGGTAACCAATTTCTTCGGCTATTTTTACTGCTTTCTCTAGACTATAGGCCTCTCTACTTTTAGGTACTTTTATCTTGATTTTTTCCATCGCCCTTTTGAATAAAATCCTATCTTCCGCCTTTTTAATTGCTTCAAATTTAGCTCCGATAAGTTCAACATTGTATTTCTTAAGAATCCCTCGGCTGGCTAGGGTTGCTGCAATATTTAATCCAATTTGACCACCTAAGGTAGGAAGTAAAGCCTCCGGTTTCTCTCTTTTGATTATTTTTTCAATCACCTCAGGAGTAAGAGGTTCAATGTAGGTTCTATCGGCCATTTCTGGATCAGTCATAATAGTTGCCGGATTAGAATTAACTAAAATAACCTCATATCCTTCTTCTCTTAAGGCCTTGCAGGCCTGACTGCCAGAATAATCAAACTCACAGGCTTGACTAATGATAATCGGACCTGAACCAATAACCATTATCTTTTTTAGATCAGTTCTTTTTGGCATTTTTTATCCTTTCTAATAAAGAATCAAAAAAGAAATAAGTGTCATGAGGCCCAGGCCCAGCTTCCGGATGGTATTGAACGGTTTCAATTGGTAGTTCCCGGTGTTTTAATCCCTCTATTGTCTTGTCATTCAAATTAATCTGAGTTACTCTTAACCCAATTTTTTCCAGGTTTTTATTCAAAACGGCAAATCCGTGATTCTGGGTGGAAATAAAAACTCTCCCGCTTTCTAAATCTTTGACTGGTTGATTTAAACCCCGGTGGCCAAATTTTAACTTAAAAGTTTTAGCACCCAAAGCCAAGGCAATAATTTGATGGCCAAGGCAAATTCCATAAAGGGGAATTTTGCCAATCAGTTTTTTCACATTTTCAATTGTCTCTCTAACTACGGCTGGATCTCCTGGACCATTGGAAATTAATACTGCCTCGGGATTAAAATCCAAAATTTTTTCTGCCGGAGTATCAAAAGGGACAATGATGAGATTTATTTTTTTATTTAATAAGTTATTGATGATACTTTTTTTAACGCCGCAGTCTATTAGCACTAATTTGGAGTTGCCTTGAGAGTCTATTCTCTTAATCTCATGAGTACTAACTCTCCTCACTAAATCTAATTCAGAAATATTCTTTTGTTCTTTAACTTCTTTTTTTAGGGTCTCTAAATTTATTTCTTCTTCTTTTCTAAAAGTCTGCAAAATGCATTTCATGGTTCCTTTAGTTCTAATTTTCTTAGTTAGGGCCCTAGTATCAACTTCTGATATCCCGGGGATATTAAATTCCTCCAAAAAGAGATTGATGCTCTTTTGGGATCTCCAATTACTTGGATACCAACAAACTTCCCTGACAACCACTCCTTCTACTTTTACTCCCTCTGATTCATAATCCTCAATATTCCCACCATAATTCCCTATCAAAGGATAAGTAAACATCAGAATTTGACCGCTATAAGAAGGGTCGGTCAGGGATTCAATATAACCGGTCATGCCAGTAGTAAATACTAACTCACCTCCAACCTTCTTCTCAACGCCAAATCCTCTCCCCTTAATTATTGTTCCATCCTCAAGTATTAAAATCGCTTTCATAAAAACATTAAAAGAAAAAACTCCAAAAAATGACTGCTAAATTAGCAGTTAATTTTAAAACTCGATCAATAATCACAGAAGCCGTCTTCTTTATCTTTGCCATTTATTTTTGCTAAATGTTAAAAGTATTGCTTTTTGAATATGTAATCTATTTTCTGCCTGATCCCAGATGACTGAGTTTGGTCCATCAAGAACCTCGGCTGTAATCTCATATCCCCGATAAGCGGGAAGACAATGCATTATTAATACCCCTTTTTTTGCCAGTTTCACCAATTCTGAATTCACTTGGTATGGTTTAAGATCTTTTATCCTTTGTTCAGCTTCAGCCTCTTGACCCATGCTAACCCAAGTATCGGTATAAATTACATCCACTCCTCTGGCGCCAGTTTTTGGATCATGAATTATGTTTATTTTACCAATAGCTTCTTCTCTGGCTTTCTTAATTATTTCCTCATTCGGCAGGTAAGTTTTAATATTAGGACAAACAAGATTAACATTCATACCCATTTTTGAAAAAGTTACCAAGATGGAATGAGCTATATTGAAATCACAATCTCCAAAAAAAGCGATGGTTCCTTTTAAATTGCCTAATTTTTCTTTGACTGTTAAAATGTCTCCGAGTATCTGGCAGGGATGGAACATATCTGTTAATCCATTTATTACCGGTACCGATGCTACCTGAGCCATGATTTCCAAATCTGATTGTTTGTACATTCTGGCCATTATAGCATCACAATATCTACTCAATGTTTTTGCGATATCAGAAAGCGGTTCACCTTTTGCTGCCTGGGTAGTTCTAGCCTCTAAATAAATTGCCTGCCCGCCTAATTGAGTCATAGCACTTTCAAAAGAAACTCTCGTTCTGGTTGATGTCTTCTCAAAATACATCGCTAGGGTTTTGCCAGCCAAGGCCTGAGAATATTTTGTTGGATTTCTTTTAATTTCTTCGGCAAGATTCAAAATTCCTATCAATTCGTTTCTATTAAGATCAAAATCACTAAGTAAGTGTTTTATCATCTTGGGTGAAAAAATTTTTAATAATTTTTTTATAAATTTCCACCGCTTTTTTTAGTTGAGAAATTTCTACAAATTCATTTGCTGAGTGAGCTTGTTCAAGATTGCCTGCTCCCAATATGATTCCTGGTTTATCAACAAAAGCAAAATCAGATGCGGCTAGAAATCCAGTAATTTTAGCACTTGGACTTGCCTTCTGAGCTGCCTTAACAATCTGCTCGTTAATATCTGTTTCTTTAGGAAAAAACTGATTGCTTTCTATCTTTATTTTAGACCTTATTTTCTTTTTTATTAAGTTTATTAAATAATTATTTGGATAATTTGGAGTAGTCCGAATATGGACAGTAAATTCACAACGATCAGGAATCACATTTGCTTTTATTCCACCTGAAATTAAAGTAACCTGGATTGTTGGGAGACCTAATAACTTATGTTTTTTGTTTAATTTCAATCTAATTAATCTTTTGATTTCAGCTGCAGCTTGGTGAATGGCATTAATCCCACCTCCTAGGGCTACATGACCAGCCCTACCTTCTACTAAAACTTTCAATCTAACGAGACCTCTTTGGGCAATACAAATATTTAGATCTGTTGGTTCCCCAATTACTATTTCATCATAATTAATTTTTTTGTTCCTAACCAGTATTTCCAATCCACTGGGATTGTTTTCACCTCCATCTTCTTCATTAGAGGTGGCTAGAAAGATCACTTTTCCATTTAGTTTTTCTTTTGAATTGTTCAAATTAATTATTGCCGATATCATTGCGGCCAGACTTCCTTTGGTATCACAAACTCCCAATCCATATATTCTTCCCTTTATTTCTTTAGCTTTAAAAGGATCAATTGTCCAAGAAGGAGAAGGGGGAACAGTATCTAAATGAGAATTTAAAAGTAGAGTTTTCTTCCCTTTTCCAATCTCACAGTAAACGTTATTGCCAAGGAGAAGTTTTGATTTCAATCCATTATTTTTTAGATAATTACAAACAAATTCGGCAATTCTCTTTTCCTCTCCTGAAAAAGAGGGAATTTCAATTAATTTCTTTAACAATTCTTCAACCATTACTTAAATTTTTGGTAAAAACAGGTTTTATTACCGGTGTGACAAACTTTGCCAATTTGGTCGACCTTTATCAAAAGAGTGTCATTGTCGCAATCTAAAAAGATTTCCTTTACTAATTGGAAATTACCAGAGGTTTCGCCCTTTGTCCAGAGCTTTTTCCTGGTTCGGGAAAAATAAGTGACTTTGCCTTCTTTTAAAGTTTTCTTTAAGGCTTCCTCATTCATAAAACCGAGCATTAAAACTTTTTTAGTCTTATAATCCTGAGTAATCACCGGAATTAAGCCTTTCAACTTGGTAAAATTTATTTTTTTGATAAGATTAATTTTCATTAAATTTTCATCATTGGAACTTCATCACAATAATCTGGAAATTTTGGACAATTTAGACACTCACCCCAAATCTTTTTTGGGAAATGGGTTTTGGCGATGATTTGGAAATTAAATCTCTGAAAATATTTTGGTTTATTGGTTAAAAGAAAAATTCTCTTTACCCCTAGATTTTTTGCTTCTTTTAAACAAGCCTTAACTAAGGCTTTTCCCACACCTTGATTTTGATATTTTTCTTTTACGGCAACTGATCTTATTTCCGCCAAATCTTCCCAGGTTAAATGAAGAGAGCTGCAACCTAATATTTCTCCACCTTTTTCAGCAACGAAATAATCTCTCATTCCCTCATAAAGTCGCTTTAGTGAACAAGCCAACATTTCTCCCTTATTAGCAAAATAATTTATAAGTTTGTGAACCTCTCTAATATCTTTCTGTTTCATTTTTCGAATAATAAATTCTTTCTTTTTCATATTCTCATGTTTATTCCCCTTTTAATTCGGGAATTTTAATTTTTTCCCATTAAACCTTGGAATTCTTTTCATTTATTTCTTTTAATATTTTTAAAATCTTGACTTTTAATTCTGGTAAATTTTTCTTTACAATTTTCCAAACCAACTTCAAATCTAAGCCAAAATATTCATGAATAATAATATCTCTCATTCCTGCTATTTTCTTCCAAGGAATGGTGGGATATTTATTTCTAAAAGCCATTGGCAAATTTTTTGTCGCCTCCCCAATAATTTCTAATCTTCTAATAATCGCATCTTGAATTTGAATATTGTGAAAAAATTCGTCTTGTGAAACTTTCCTTGTATATTTCTCAATTAACTCTATGCTTTCCAAAATATGTTTTAAAAAAATTTCTGGTTTTTTCTTCATAAAATTGCTTTTTGTTCATTTAAAATTATGTTTTTTAAAAGAGGATGAAGAGAATCGTAAGTTAAAACATCTACTTTTCTTCTCAAGATTTCCTCTAACTCAAGTTTTAATCCAACTAAATCAAGTAAACTTTTTTCTCCTTTAAACTCTACTAAAATATCTAGATCACTATTTTTTTTTACTTCTCCTTTAGCCAAAGAGCCAAAAATGGCCGCTCTTTTTACGCCATAGCGTTTCAAAATCGGAATAATTTTCTTTTTTATCTTTTGAATAGATTTATTCATATTCTAACATTGATTCCTTTTTCTTTGAAATATTTTTTTAATTCGGGAATTTCGATTTCATTAAAATGAAAGAGACTGGCAGCTAAGACAGCATCAGCCCTTCCTTTTGTAAAAGCATCTAAAAAGTGTTTCATTTTTCCTGCTCCTCCAGAGGCAATGATTGGAAGATTTGTTACTTCCTTTAATTTTCTCAAAAGTCCCAAGTCATAACCTTCCTTAGTTCCATCTTTATCTTTGGAAGTGATTAATAATTCTCCCGCCCCTCTTTTTTTAACTTCTTTTGCCCATTTGATAGCATCTAAATTTGTTAATTTCGTTCCACCTAAAATCCAAACCTTCCAGCTTTTGCCTTGCTTTTTGGCATCAATTGCCGCTACAATTCTTTGAGAGCCGAACTTTTTCACTACTTCATTTAAAAATTGGGGATTTTTAACAATTGAGGTGTTTAAAGAAATCTTACTCGCCCCCAATTTTAATAGTTTTTCAATATCTGAGAAACTGGAAATTCCTCCACCAACAATGAGGGGAATTTTTATTACCCCGGCTACTTTCTTTACCAACTCAAAAAAGGGTTTTCTCCTTTCTTGAGAAGCTGAAATATCAAGTATTACTAATTCATCGGCTCCTTCAGCTGAATATTTTTTAGCTAACTTTACTGGATCTCCAGCTAACCTTAATTTTTCAAATTTTATTCCTTTAACTACCCTCCATTTTCCCCTCCAAATTTTGCAATCAAGACAAGGAATAATTTTTTTAGGTAGGACTGATTTTAAATCATTTAATGATAATTTCCTTTCATAAATGGCTTTGCCGACAATTGCTCCTCGAGCTCCGATTTTAGAAAGCTTTCTTAAATCTTTGAGGTTTCTTATTCCCCCAGCAGCAATAATTTCTAAATTGGGAAATTTTGAGATGAGTCTTTGATATAAAGAAAAGTTCGGACCTTTTAAGGTACCATCTCTTTCCCTGTCAGTGACAATAACAGTTTTCACTCCCAACTGGATTAAATTTTTCAAAAAAGAGTTTATATCTTCTTTGACCTCTTTTTGCCAGCCCCGATAGCAAATTTTATCTTTCTGGATATCAAGAGAAACAATAATTTTTTCCGAACCAAAATTTTTCAAAATTTCCTTCAATCTTTCTGGTTTTTCTATGGCTAAGCTTCCTAAAATTATTTGATCGATTCCAAGATTTAGAAGCTTCTTAACATCTTTTTCACTTTGAATTCCTCCACCAAATTCAATCTCTAAATTTGTATTTTTAGCAATTTTTTCAATTGTTTCCCAATTTTTTATTTTTCCCTCTTTTGCTCCCTCTAAATCTATCAAATGTAATCTTTTCAATCCTGTTTTCTCAAAAAGTTGGGCTATTTTTAAAGGATTATTACTATAAATTTTTTTTAATTTATAATCCCCCTTAAACAATCTCACGCATTTGCCACCAATAATATCAATAGCTGGAATTATCTCCATTGATTAAATTTTAACACATTTTTTGATTTTGCAAAATCTCTGGAATTGAATTACTTCTATTTTAAATTGTGAAGATACAAATTTTTTATGAGTTCTATTGCTTCTTGGGGAGTCTTTGCTTTAAATAAATTCTTTCCAAGATACTCTTTAAAAAGTTCTCCAATCTCAAAATTTAATAAAATAATTTTTTTCATTTTTAGAGCCAAGGCCAACTCGGAAATTGTGCCAGCTTCTCCTTTGCAAACTACCACCACATCGCTCGACAAAACATTGATATTATTTCTGGCTTCTTCCATTCCAGTAAGAATTTGGATGTCGACATAATCTGAAGTTTGGCTAAAATTCCTTCCAGGAAGAATTCCAACTGTTAAACCACCGGCTTCTTTTGCTCCTTTAGAAGCTGCATTCATAATTCCCACTTTTCTTCCTCCGGTTAATAAAACCCATCCTTCCTTAGCGATTAAAGATCCTAGCTCACTAGCCATTTCTAAATCTCTTTCATAACCTGGTTTTTGGCATATCTCTCCGCCACCCATCACTCCAATTATTATTTTTCTAGAAGGCTTCTTCATATTTTATCTCCTATTTTGATTTTATCAAAATTTTATTTTAAAATGAATTAGCAATCCAAAATTTTGTCAGAAGGGTTTAAAGATATCCCAGTTGCTCTGATAAGATATATGCCAGTTTTGGCCAGTAAAGTTCCTGAAGTTGTTTCCTTGGGTCAAGGAATATCTTCTTTTGAATTACCGGAATATATGGATAAATCAATCGAAGCTTTGAGGACTCAATTTGAATATCAAAAACGATGGGAGCTTATTTATTATGTTTTTCCAAAAAAATTGGCTCTGAAATTTTTAGAATTTAGCAAAAAATTACTTTCCGAAGCTAAAGAATTGTGAAAACTTTTATTATTCCAACTTCTCAGGCAGAGCATTTAGCAAGAAATATCTTAGTAAAAACTAAGGACTTTGAAGTTATTCTCCCTGATTTAAATAAAAATGGCAAAAGACATTTTCCAGATGGTGAGGTTTATATGAGAATATTAAAAGCTAATAAATTAAGAAATAAAAGGGTGATTGTTCTCCATTCGGGAGCGCCAAGGCCAAATAAAGGATTGATGGAATTGGAATTAATTTTGCAAATTTTGAGAGATAACAATATAAAACCAGAAGTATTTTTCTCTTATTTTCCCTATGGAATGCAAGATAAAGTCTTTGAAAAAGGAGAAACAAATGTTGCCGAAAACTTAATTGAGAAATTAATAAATTATTACAAGGTTAGAAAAATTTATGTTATTGACCCTCATTTTGGTGGAAGAAAATGGGTCAAAAAATATCCCATAATTTCAATCTCAGCGGTCCCCCTTTTAACTGAGGAGGTTAAAAGAGATTTTGGTGAAAATGTTTTATTTCTTTCTCCAGATATTGGTGGTCAAAGGCGAACCGGAATTTCAGGAGTAAAAAAAGAAAGGTTAACTTCTTTTAGTGTGGAAATATTTTCTCCAGCTCAAAGTCTTAAAGGAAAAACAGTTGGGGTAATTGATGACTTGATTAAAACTGGTGGAACTCTGCTAAAATTTGCCGAAATTGCTAAAAAATCTGGGGCAAGAAAAATTATTGCCCTAGTTACCCATGGAGTAATACCTGCTGGTATTTCAAAAATCAAGAACAAATATTCTAAGCTATATCTGACAAATACTATTAAACAAAAGGGGGTAAACGTTGATATAACCGATTTGATTTTAAAAAGTATTTCCCATTAAATTCTAAATTTCCAATTCACCTTCTTAAGATGTTAAATTATGCTAAAATTAATTATAGCAGAAGATTTTATTTATGGTAAATCTAAACGTGATTGAAATTGATGGATCATTTGGTTCCGCTGGCGGTCAAATATTGCGGACCGCCGCCGCTCTCTCAGTAATAACTAAAAAACCTTGCCATATTATTAACATTCGTCGAGGTAGACCGAAACCAGGTTTAATGTCTCAGCATCTTTTGGGAATTCAGGCTTTGGCCCAACTCTGTAATGGTTCCTTAGAAGGAGATGAGTTGGGTTCAGAAGAAATCAAATTTTATCCTGGTGAAACCAAAACAAAAAATCTTCACCTAAAAATTGAAACTGCAGGTTCAATTACTCTCTGTCTTCAATCTCTTTTACCAGCCGCCTTTTTCCTTCCCGAGCCAATTAAAATCTCTTTTAATGGTGGTGGTACGGATGTTCCCTTTAGCCCAACCATCGATCACTTCCGTTATGTTTTCTTAAAAATTTTAGAGAAAATGGGTGCTAAAGTAGAGATTGAAATTTTGAAAAGAGGTTACTTCCCAGTAGGCGGAGGGAGAGTAATGGTAAAAGTTTTTCCTTCAAAATGGAAAACAATAAATCTTATTGAAAGAGGTAATCTCAAAAAACTTTTAGCTATTTCTCGAGCTTCAGACTCTCTAAAAAACAAAAAAGTAGCCGAGCGTCAACTAATGGGCATGCGAGAGATTTTAGGAAAATTGAAATTACCAATTGAGGAAAGGGTGGAATATACTCAAACTGATTGTCCGGGCAGTTCTATTTGTTTAATTTGCCAATTTGAAAATACGACTTTAGGAGTTGATGGTTTAGGAAAAATAGGGAAGCAATCAGAACAGGTTGGCAAAGAAACAGCAATGATGCTATTAGAAGAAGAAAAATCGCAGGCTTGTTTAGACAGGTTCTTAGCTGATCAAGTTTTAATATATATGGCTTTAAGCGGAGGAAAAAGCCAAGTAAAAGTAAGTAAAATAACTCCTCACGTTCAAACTAATATTTGGGTTATTTCAAAATTTTTAGGAGAAAATTTTAAAATTAAAGATAACCTTATTATATGGGGACCACCAAAATAAAACAGCGGGGGAATCCTCCGCTGTACCTGACCAAACCACACCAGACCGTACCATACCCTGCCCCACCGCACCGTATCGGACCATATTGTATTTAATTTCAATATGTCACAAATTAAATTTCTTAAAAAGATATTTTCCCAAAAAATTTCTCTTTTTTCTATTTGAAGTTAGTCTTTGAAGTAAATAATTAGTGAACTGACAACATCTCACTTCATTTGTTTTGCAAGTTTATATTTTAAAATATCATTTGGCTCAAAAATTGCAGTTAATTTCCCATTTTTTAAAAACTGCTAATATGATGCGTAATAAGTAGGTCCATCCTGGGTAGTTTATTTTTTAAAAATTAATTAAAATTTGAATTCAAATTTATACCATATTTTCTGCGATCGCAAAAAATGTGGTATAATTGTTATTACGCATTAACTTTTATGTCTCAAGTTTTTATTTTCGGGTTTTGAAAAATTTTCTTTAAAGGAAGTTCTTCTTTAAAATCGAATTTTCCTTTCCAAAATTTATTAATTAATTCTTTTAATTTTTCTATTTCATCCATATTTATAACACAGCGGAGAAAAATTTCTCCGCTGTACCATACCTGACCTCACCGCACCAAACCTGACCTTACCTCACCAAACCCAACCGCATTTTGCTATTATAAAGATAATGCGTAATAAGGTTTTCCATAAATTTTGGTTGTTTTTACCCTAATTTTATTCGTAAAATCCTACCAAAATCTACCCAAGATTGACCTAATTCTTATTACGCATTAAGTTTGGTAATAGACCAGATTCAGGCACTATGATAGAATAGGAAAATGGGCAGAAATGTTCGGGAAAATAGGCTATTTTCACTCTATAATAGTGTGACAAAAAGTAAGGCCTATTTTTGTCACATCCCTTGGCAAGGTAGAAGGCATTGTCCAAGATGTAATTATCGAAAGATTTATCGTTTGAAAGATGAAAGATTTCGTTGTTCTCGTTGCCTTTTTACCTTTAGGGATTTTACTGGAACTTATTTAGAAAGAGTAAAGATTCCTTTCAATCTTATTATTTATCTGATCAATCTGTTTGTCTTGGGAGTGCCGGCTTTTAGAATAGTTAAAGAATTAGATATCAACAAAAAGACAATTGAGAGATTCTTCCGTCTCATTAGAGAGGCTATTTACAATCATTCCTTAATTGAACTAAAACAGCTTTCCGGAGAATTAGAAATGGATGAAACAATGTTTGGTGGTAGAAGA
>OGCI01001751.1_pt1 | contig 16813 bp, 16 predicted proteins | sample 1570021 | NCBI WGS metagenome assembly OGCI01 (sample SAMN06264664, study PRJEB24512) | hot springs metagenome | isolation source: Hot spring water | place: South Africa: Tshipise | collected 2015-06-21 | reverse complement strand
ACACCCCACCACACGCCACACAACCTCACGCCCCCCACCACCAAAGGGCGCCCCCACACCACCTGACACACCGACCCCGCATCCGCCAACTCCACCATACCACCAACGCATACACCCACCACACCCAACTCATCCGAACCGACGAACCTGAACGCAACCGAAGCCACCCATACCCCCCACGCTTACACTGCCGAAACCACCGCTCTATCCGCACCCGCCCCCGATACGCCTCCACCGCCTCCGACACGCTCAAGTGTCCATCCGTCAGCAAGTACCACGGCGACTCCGCCCGCGCGCCCCAAAACACCACCAGCGTACAGCGCAAGCGATGCCCAAACGCAAACCCCTCCACCGCCCGCTGGTGACCCCGTTCGGGACAATAGAACGCTATCGGCTGCGCCTGACGCTGCCAACGCGCCCGAAACACGCCGTTCGGATGAATGCGCATCAAGGGATGCCACCCGTTGCGCACAATCGCCCGAAACAGCCACGACGCCCACAAGCCTCGGTCGGTGAGGACATACATCGACACAGAGGCGGGCACTTGACCCAGCAGGCTTCGGAGCAAGGCTTCCCATTCGGGACGCCACGCGTGGGGCTGAGTGGTGGGGAGGAGACGCCACGCGATGGGGATCGCGGTCTGGTGGAGGACCACGCTGACCACCAGTACGGTATGCTGTTGGCGCAGGGGGGTGGCGTCCAGCGCAAGCCAGAGGTGGATTTGGTATACTGTAGGCGGTGTGTTTTGACCGCGTTGTGGGCGTTTGTGGTTTCTCATACTGAAAAAATGCCCTACAACGCGTTTTTTTGTACCTAACGCTTGTACCCCTATCGGCACCCTAACCCTCCCCTAATGCAGGGGGTAAAACGGTTCCCCCCCCGCTTGCAGGGTATCCTATCCTCAGGAGGGTACGATGGCAACGACAATCAAATGGCTCGGACACGCCACTTTTCTGGTAAAATCACCTCAAGGCAAGCATATCCTGATTGACCCTTGGGTTCAAGGCAACCCCGCCTGCCCCGAAAGCGCAAAAGCGCTTGACCGTATCGACCTGATGCTGATTACGCACGGGCACTCAGACCACTTCAGCGATGCAGTGCCCCTCGCTAAGCAGTTCTCGCCCACGGTGATCTGCAACTACGAAATCTACCTCCACCTCAATCGGCACGGAGTGCAGACCGTTCAACCGATGAACAAGGGCGGAACCGTGACGATAGAGGGCATCCAAATCACGATGGTGAACGCCTTCCACAGTAGCGGGATTGACGAGGGCGGTCAGGTGTTTTATGGCGGGGAGCCTGCGGGCTATGTGGTGCGCTTGAAAGATGGTTTTACCTTCTACCACGCGGGCGATACCTGTCTGTTCAGTGATATGCGCCTGATTGGGGAGCTGTATCAGCCCCAGTTGGCGATGTTGCCTATCGGCGACCTGTTCACGATGGGACCGCGCGAAGCGAGCTACGCCATCCGCTTCTTGGGCGTCAAGCGCGTCATCCCGATGCACTGGGGCACTTTCCCGCTCCTGACCGGCACGCCCGACCACCTGCGCGAAGCGACACGCGACATTGAGGGGCTGGAAATCATCGCACTGACGCCTGGCGAGTCCATCGAGATCGGATAATCCACGCCATCAGCAGGACGCCTGCGCTGTCAATCAGCACATCGGTGAACAGCGCAGAGCGTCCGAGCACGAACGCCTGCTGAGTCTCGTCCAGCATAGCGCGCACGACGCTGGTGATGACCGCCCAGCGCAAAGCAGGTCGTCGCTCCATTTGGAAAGTGCGCCGAAACATCCAATAGCCCAACAAGTTGAGAATGGCGAACCCGAAGAAGTGCGCGCCCTTTCGCACGATGTAGTTCAGCACACTAAGCGTCTCAGGAGCAAGTTGGTCAGCGAGCGCAGGCGCAATACGCCTCAGAAAGCCCAAAAGCCACCCTGCTGAGTTTTCGGGACTGCCCACATGCGACGACAGCACCACATACAACACAACCCAAGCAAGCCAAAGCAGGAGCCAGAACCACCGACTCACCGCACCATCGCTCCCTGCATCGGGCGCACTAAAGCCACACCGAGAAACAGCACCATCGCCACGACTGCGACCGATGCGCCAGGCGGTATCGGTTGCCACAAAGCAATCAGGAAACCGACCCCTAAGCTCAGTAGTCCCAGCCCCGCACTCCACGCCATCATTCCGCGAAAGCTGTGTGCCAGCAGGCGCGCCGTGCTGGCAGGAAGCACCAACAGCGCACTAATCGGCAGAATGCCCACCGCCCGAATGCCCACCGCCACCGCCAACGACAGCCCCACCAAAAAGACCGTTTCCACAAGGCGCACCGGTACGCCTTGAGCCTGTGCCAGCTCGCGGTGGAAGCCGATTCGTATCAGGCTTGGCGCCAGCCCCACCAACAACGCCAGCCCAATCAGGTCAGCACCCAACAGTCGCCACAGGTCGGAAGGCTCCAACCCCAACACATCCCCAAACAGCAACGCCGAGAGCGACAGTGGGGTCTCCAGCAGGTTCACCAGCGCAATCCCTGCGCCCGAGACGCCCGTCACAGCGACCACCAGCAGGGTGTCAGCAGGCAGGCGCGTACGCTGTTGGAACCAAGCGACCATCAGAGCGAACAGGGGCGCTGTAATCAGCAGGGTGTCGCCCATCTGCCAGCCCAACAAACCCGCCAGCCCCGCCCCGACAAAGGCAGAGTGAGCGACCGCATCCCCGAAATAGGCGACCCGCTGCCCCACCACGAACACACCTAACAAGGGATAAAACACCCCCAGCAAGAGCATCGCCCACAGCGCATTCCTCACGAAATCGTACTGGAGCCACTCCGCCATCCTTAGCCCTCCTCGTGGTGATGATAGACTGCGACAGGATGCCCGTACAACTGCTCCATCATCGGCATCTGGAGCACCTCCTGCGGGGTTCCCTGACAGATGAGCCGATGATGGATACATACCACGCGGGTAGCATAACGACTGACGATGCTCAGGTCGTGCGAAACAATCAGAATGCCCACCCCGTGTGCGGTACGCAGTTCCTCAATCAGGTCGTAGAAGTGGAGGCGTGTGCCGAGGTCAATCCCAGTGGCAGGCTCGTCCAGCAGGAGCAGTTTCGGCTGGGTCGCTAAGGCGCCCGCAATCACCACGCGCTGGAGTTCGCCCCCGGAGAGCGCACGCACCTCGCGGTCTAACAGATGAACCGCATCCACCGCTTGGAGCACTTGTTGGAGTTGCTCGCGTCGTCGGAAGGCATCTCCCAAGATTGCCTGAAGGAGTTCCCTCACCAACAGAGGCATCGTGCGGTCAAACTGCAGGGCTTGGGGCACATACCCTATCTGCTTGCGGTCGGCACGGGTCATCTGGTGGGGTGCTTTACCCAGCACCTGCACCATGCCCCCGTGATAGGGGAGCAACCCCAGAAGCACGCGTAGAAGCGTTGTCTTGCCCGCGCCGTTGGGACCGATGAGTGCTACCGTCTCGCCTGGGGCGAGTTCAAAGCCGATATTCTCCAGGATGACGCGCTCACCCAGCACCACACGCACATCGGACAAGCGAATTAGGGGGTTCATCGGATTCTCATTTGATGGGGGGTGACTCGTGCATCGCAAAGGCGTTATGGTTGTGAATCGATTCGATGGACTCGCACTCCACGCGGAACCAGCGCAACTCCTTGCGTTGCTGGAGGCGGAGCACCATCTCGCGCACGGCGTCCTCCACGAAGCGCGGGTTCTCGTAAGTGCGCTCGGTCACATGCTTCTCGTCCAACCGCTTCAGCACCGGGTAGACCAGCGAGCTGGTCGACTCCTGCACCAGTGTCAGATAGCTGTCGGGCAGTTGGGGGAGTCGGTCATGGGTCTGGAGCCACAGGCGCACCATCGCCCGCTGGTTGTGTGCCCCGTAGTCCGAGATCGCCTTACTGCAGGGGCAGAGTGTCATCGCAGGGAACACAAACAGGCTGGTGGCGCTCAGCGTGCCGTTGTAGTAGAGGCAGTCCCATTCTACCTCAACATCCAGTAGTCCGGGTGTGCCTGACACGGGCGCCTCTACCCGCAAGAAATAGGGAAACTCTAAGCGCAGGAGCGCGCGCTGACTATTGAGTCGCTCCTGCGTGCTCTGGAGCAGGTTTTGGACAGTCGCTGGGGTGTTGGGTTCGCTTGCCCACTGATAGAGGTTCTCCACCAGTCGGCTCATGTGGGTGCCGCGCTGGTCGGCTTCAATATTCACACTGAGTTCGGTGTTGGCAATAACGGTTTGCTCACTGCCCATACTTGTGACAAGGCGGATAGGGAGACGCAGGTCGCGGATACCCACTGAGTGGAGCATCACTCCGCGAGGGTCTATCTCCGATGCCACATCCGGCAAGGTTGGGATAGGTTGCTTTTTCATACAGCGCGAATGATACCCTAAAGCTCATACCCGAAAGTGAGGGGGGTTGAAAAGTGCTGGGAGCGCAGGCGTCTCGCCCGCTCGTGGCTTGGGCATCTTGCCCAAGGTACTCTTCACGGACAGGATGCCCGTGCTACCTTGCGTGGCTTGGGGCATCCTTGCCCAAGAGGCTTGTAGTGCAGGCGAGACGCCTGCGTTCCCAGCGGACACATCCTACCTTACCTCGTGGCTTGCGTGCTTTGCTACAGGGTCGGGATGCCCGCGCTACGATTTTTCAAACACCCTTTGATTAAGCAGGAATCTTCCAAAAGACGGTGTATAATACGCTTGGGCAACTGCCCCAAACACTTTTAGGTGGAGGAGACCCGATGATGAAGCGACGAGGCTTTACGCTGATCGAGCTCTTGGTCGTTATCGCGATAATCGCCATCTTAGCGGCGATTCTGTTCCCTGTGTTCGCTCAGGCGCGGGAGAAGGCGCGCCAGACCTTCTGTGTCAACAATGTGAAGCAGATTACGCTGGGTATGCTCCAGTATCTGCAGGACTACGACGAGGCATTCCCGTTCAGCATCTACATGACCAACCAAGGGTCGGGGTTCTGTGCTTTCACGGTGTATCACGCCATCTATCCCTACCTCAAGAACGCCGACCTGTCAGGTTGTCCGTCCGACCGTCAGGCGTGGGATGTGACGACCGCCTTCCTGCCCTTGCAGCTCTGCCCGAACAACCAGCAGACGGTGTTCCGCACGACGGCGTACATCGCCAACTGGGAGATTGTGGAGCGCGGGAGCATGCCTCTGCCCGACTTTCCTTGGCCGGGCGGTCCGACCCCCGTGCGCTTAGCGACAATTGAGGATGTGGTGCGCACGACCACCATTTATGATGGCGTGTTGGGCGACCACAACATTTCTAACAACGCTGGGCTGAGCAGCTACACTCAGGGACGCCACAACGAGGTCGCCTCGGTCGGTTATGTGGATGGACATGCGGGTAATGCGAAGACCCGCCTGGTGCAGGGCGGTCAGGTGCGCGTACGCGAGCAGACCAACAAGCTCAAGCCCTTGTACCGTGTGGAACAGCCCAACAGCCCCTTCTTCACGCGTGGCAACTACTTCTACTACGGAATGAGCGGTGTGGTCAGCCAGTTCCCGCAAGGGCACCCGCGCGCCGGTCAGCCCTGCCACTACGCGCCCGTGCAACCCAATCAGGGCTACACCAACCAGCCCAACCACTGCCGACACCCTAACTAATCCCAAGAACCGCTGTTGCTTAGCGAAAGCCCCCGCCGATAGGTTGGGGGCTTCGGTTTTTAAACACGCATTTTTACCAGTTTTGGATTCCAAAACGGAACTTGGCACAAAAGTTGCCTGTCTATGGGATAGCAATCGGGTCCAGCAATAATGCCCTAACCCGAAACGCAAAAGGAGGTCCTATGATGATTAATCGAGTCTTGACTTCGGTCGCTGTGGCAACCGTGCTGGTTTCTGGCGCGCTTGCCAACTGGAACATTACGGTCATCAACAGCTCGGGCGTGTTGAACCCGCCCTCTACGGTCGTGTCGGTGCCCACGCTGACAATCACGAACCCGCTTCCGCAGATTACCTTCCTCACCGGTGCGGGCACGCCCAACCCGATTATCGTTGGCAACGGCACACCGTTCACCAACGGCACTTTCTCTGGGGCTTACTCCATTAGCCCTGCGGTCTCTTCGCCCACGCCTCTCACGGGCTTCAACTTCGTGATTGCTGGGTTTGTGGATGGCTCTGCGCTGATTACTTGGCAGAAGAAGGTCGTGCGCAACTCGGACAACGCCATCCTGTACAACAAGTCGGGAACCATCGCAGGATCGGGCTTCGGCGGCACGAACGGCGCGTTTAGCATCGTGCTAAACGAGACACTGAGTGCACCTGCTACCGATGTGACGGTCTACGAGAACTTCCTGCTCTTCGTTCTGCCCACCAACCCCACCTCCACCGCAGCGCTGTCGCTTGTGGAGCAGGACTGGGTGCCTGAACCTGCAAGCATGCTCGCGCTCTCCTCAGGATTGGTTGGCTTGGTCGCTCTGCGCCGACGCAAGCGCTAAGAGCAGCCCTCCATCTATTCCTCCGAAAGCAGGCAGACTCTGCCTGCTTTTATTTCTAAATTTGATGCCTGAAAAATACCAGTTTTCAGTTGCGCTCTTTCTTTTGGCACAAAAGTCGCTCCTTCGCTTTCAGCAACACGAACTGGAGGAACACATGCGAATCTTATGGGCTACAGGAATATTAACTCTGGCGACAAGCGCCTTCGCTTCAGGATGGAATGTGACTGTCCTGACCAGTAGCGGCTCGCTTTCTTCACCGTTCACACCGATTACGGTACCCAATTTGGTGATTTCCAACCCGCTCCCTCAGATTACCTTCTTGCCAACGACTGCGACTCCTAACCCCGTGTTTGTCGGTGCCGCTTCGGGGTTCAGTCAGGGGCAGATGACTGGGCAGTATACCATCAACGACCCAAGCAATACGCTGGCACCTCTCACAGGGTTCAACTTTGTGATCGCTGGGTTTGTGTTTGGTGATGCTGAGATTACATGGTCTAAGCGCGTTATCCGCAACACCGACGGCGCCATTCTCTACGACGACACGGGTGTATTTCAAGGCTCTGCCTACGCGGGTGGTAGCGATGGAGCGTTCAATGTGGTCATCCCCGTGACGCTCAGTGCTCCAGCGAACGACCTGACGGTCATTGAGCGTTTCAGTCTCCAAGCCAATCTCAACCGACCTGGCTCGTTCGCCGGGCTGATGCTTGTGGAGCAGGACTGGGTTCCTGAGCCTGCGAGCATGCTGGCGCTGGCAACGGGGCTGGCAGGTCTGGTCGGCTTGCGTCGTCGTAAAAGCTAAGCTCTCATCGTCCTCTTTCTGCAGGTAATTCGCTGGAACGAACCCTCCCGTTCCAGCGATTTTTTTACGGATTGGTAGGAAACAGTTCCCACAAGGCGAAACCGTGGGCGAGGGATACAGATGGCATCTACGATTACAGTCGCCGAGCGAGGACAGGCGCGTGTGCCCCTCATCCTTCAAGAGGAGGCAACCGACAGCGAGCGCCACGCCGTCGTGGAACTTGCCCACCATCTGCAAAAAATCACGGGCGCACGCTTTGAGACCCTCACTGCCGACACGCTTCCCCCTTCGGGTATCGTCGTGGGGCAAGGCAAGTTGGCACGGCTTCTCTGCCCCGATGTGGATTGGGACAAGATGAACCCTGAGGAGGTCGTTATCCGCACGCAGGGGCGCCATCTGCTGATAGCGGGTGGGCGTCCGCGCGGAACGCTGTACGCCGTCTATCGGTTCTTACATACGGTAGGCGGGGTGCGCTGGTGGACGCCTTGGGCATCTGAAATCCCTCAGCGTCGCACCTTTCGTGTGCCCCCTCAAAACCTGCGCGAGAAGCCCGCGTTTGAGTACCGCGAGCCGTTTTGGTATCACGCCTTCCATCCCGATTGGGCGGTACGCAACTACTCCAACGGACACCACCCCAACCTCGCCGAGAAGCACGGCGGGAAGGTGGTCTATGTGGGCTTCGTGCATACCTTCTACGCGCTTGTGCCCCCCGAAACCTACTTTGAGAAGCACCCCGAATGGTACAGCCTGATTGGGGGCAAACGCCAGTGGGAGAAGGCGCAACTCTGTTGCACGAACCCCGAACTGCGCGAGTTTTTGGTGGGGCGCGTGCGCCAAGTGCTTCAGGAGAACCCCCAAGCGCAGATTATCTCCATCTCGCAAAACGACTGGACAGGCGCATGCGAATGCCCCCGATGTAAAGCGGTGGACGAGCGCGAGGGCACCCCAGCTGGCTCGGTGCTGGAGATGGTGAACTACATCGCCGAGCGGTTGGAACGCGAATTCCCGCAGGTGGCGTTTGACACGCTGGCGTATTGGTACACGCGCAAGCCGACTCGCACCCTGCGCCCGCGCCCCAGCGTGATTATTCGTCTCTGTTCCATAGAGTGCAGTTTCGCCGAGCCGTTGGAGGCGCCCATCAATAAGGCGTTCGCCGACGACATTCGGGGCTGGAGCGAACGCTCACAACGGCTCTATATCTGGGACTATGCGACCAACTTCACGAACTACCTCTCGCCCCACCCGAACTGGTATGTGCTGGCACCCAACCTGCGTTTCTTCCATAAGCATGGCGTGCGGGGCGTGTTTGAACAAGGCTCCTACCAGTCCAACGGGGGCGACATGGCAGAACTGAAGGCGTGGCTCACTGCCCAACTGATGTGGAACCCCTATCAAGACGAGCGCAAACTGATAGACGAGTTCCTGAGGGGCTACTACGGAGCCGCCGCACCCCACATCCGACGCTATATGAATCTTCTGAGCGAGCGGGCGCGGGGTTTTCACATGGGCTGTTTCACCGACCCCACCAAAGCGCCCTATCTGCGCCACGAGGTGCTGGTGGAGGCAGAACGGCTCTGGGAGCGTGCCGAGCGTGCCGTGGAAGGCGACCCCGAACGGCTCTGGCGCGTGCAGACCAGCCGCGTGTGGGTTTGGTACGCTTGGCTCAAACTGTGGGATCTGCTCCAACAGCAGGCGCGCGAGGCGAACCGACCATGGGGAATGCCCTACTCTAAGCGGGAACTTGCCCAAATGTGGCTCCAGCGCGCCACGCGTCCCGGTCCCGAAGGGTGGGAGCCGATTGTTCACCTCAACGAGGTCTGGGAAGCCGATAAAATCTACACCCCTCAGAAGTTTTACAACGACCTCACCAAAAACGAGTAAAGGAGAACCGTATGACTACTGTCAGGAGAACCACTCTGAACCCGGTGCCCGTGACACCGCTCGTGCGCACTCAGCCTTTGCCCGACGACGCCGATGACCCCGCCATTTGGGTGCATCCAAACCGCCCCGAACTGAGCCTGATTGTCGGCACTAATAAAGAAGCAACGCCTCGGGGCGGGCTTGGTGTGTATGACCTGCGCGGACAGATGCTACAGTGGATTGGCGGACTTGACCGCCCGAACAATGTGGACATCGCCTATGGCTTTGGGTGGCAGGGGCGACGGATCGACATCGCCGTCGCCACCGAGCGCTTCTCCAGCCGGTTGCGCATCTATCGGATTGACCCCCAACGCCGTCGCCTGTTCGACATCACCGACCTTGAAGGGGCGCAGGTCTTTCGTGGTGAGCGTGAGGAGCGCGCTATGCCGATGGGCATCGCGCTCTACAAGCACCCGCGCCGAGATGAGATACACGCCATCGTGGCGCCCAAAGCGGGACCGCGCGAAGGCTACCTCCACCAGTACCGCCTGGTGGCGACACGCGCCGGGCGCGTCGGTGTGCAGCTCGTGCGCACCTTCGGACGGTTCAGTGGCGAAAGCGAGATCGAGGCGGTTGCAGTAGACAACGAGCTGGGCTATGTCTACTACGCTGATGAGGGCGTGGGCATCCGCAAGTACTATGCCGACCCTGACCACCCTCAAGCCAACCGTGAGTTAGCGCTGTTCGCCACTCAATTCAAGGGCGACCAGGAAGGCATCGCCGTCTATGCGCCTGCCAAAGGCGAGGGCTACCTGCTGTGCGTGGAGCAGTTGGAGGACAACAGCCTGGTTCACATCTACCCGCGCTTCGGGCGCCAAACGAAGCCGTTGAAGGTGGTGGCGCTTGGGGCGGACGAGACCGACGGCTTGGATGTGAGCGCGCGCAACTTGGGGGGCGCGTTCCGTTCGGGCATCGTGGTGGCGATGAACAGCGAGGGACGCAACTTCTTCTACTACAGCTGGGAGAGCATCGCCAACGCGGGCACGCCCCAGTTGGGCTAAGGCTCAGGGCGCGAGCCGTTCCTTCCGCCAGCTGCCGTCCTCTTGGCGCACATAGCGGATGCGGTCGTGCAGGCGGTTTCGTCGCCCCTGCCAGAACTCAAAGGTGTGGGGCACGATTCGGTAGCCCGTCCAGTAGTCGGGGCGGGGCACGGGTTGCCCTTCAAAGTGGGCTTCTATCTCTTGGGCGCGCTGTTCGAGCCACTCTCGGCTGGGCACGACTTCACTCTGGGGCGAGACCCACGCCGAGAGCTGGTGCCCGCGCGGGCGAGTGGCGAAGTAGGCGTCTGCCTCCTCTTCGCTAACCAACTCCACCGAGCCAACGATACGCACCTGACGCTCCAACGCCCCCCACCAGAACACCACCGTCGCATGGGGGTTGTGTGCCAACTGCTTGCCTTTGGCGCTCTGGCGGTTGGTGTAGAACACTAAGCCACGCTCGTCTAAACCCCTCAGTAGCACGAAGCGCGCATCAGGATGCCCCTCTTCGTCCACCGTGGCGAGGCACATCGCGTTCGGCTCAATCACCTGCTCGGTGATGGCATCATCAATCCACTGACGCAACTGCTGGCAAGGGTCTGGGTGAAGTTGAGCCTCGTCTAAGGCATCTCGTTCGTAGCTTTGGCGGATTTTTTCAATCATGGGGCACCTCCATGTGGAGCCGGCGAGGGGATTCGAACCCCTGACCTTCCACTTACAAGGCGGTTGCTCTACCACTGAGCTACGCCGGCTCGCAGGAAGAATTATACCACAGCCCAGAAGAACGCAATCCCCTCAAGTTCCTCTTCTTGAGGACACTCAATGTGAACAAAGTTTACATCAGCGGGGTAGAATATCCAAGCCGACCAACCTTTTGTGGAAGCTCGTGCTTGAGGCAGTTTGGCGAGGGTTGGTCTCTCATAGCTACGCGGGGGATGTGCTCAACATCAGTCCGATGGAGGTGCAAGACTTGATGGCGCGCATGGAGGCGACTACGGATGCATGGTTCTCCCAAACCCCTCGCCGATAATTCCACCCTCTCCAACCTTGCAAGAAGCGGTTATCAAATATCGATCTGCAGAAGAAAGTCATACCACCCTCGACCAGGTATCTCTGTTTCTTGGGGTGCTATGGGGGTACAATATGAACGATGCGCACTCTGAACGATATTATAGGTCGCTTGACAACATTCGTCAGCAGAGTGTTCAAGACCAGTCTGGATGTGTTTTATGAAGCACTTCGGCATAGCCCTAACGCCCAAGGATATGTAGCAGGCTCTATCAGCGAGCTCTTGCTCAAGAAGCATTTGGAGAGCCTTGGATTTGAAGTTCTGCGCATTCGTGAGAAGTGGGAGGGACAAAAGGCTCATCATGGCGACTTCTATATCCGAAAGCGTGGAGCAGAACAGTCTCAAGGCTGGTTTGTGGTAGAAGTTAAGGGTCTCAAATCAAACTCTGAGAAGTGGCATAAGCTTTACAACTACGATAACCTGCTGCGTTTTCTAATAAATCATTCGAGCTTAATTCAGTGGATAGATTCTAATAAGAACGTTGAGGAACAAACAAAAAGATGGATTGAAAGAGAACTCCCAGATTTCCTCGGCAAATACCAACATACCCTTTATGAGCCAGAGGAGGTCGCTAAATACAGTCCGAACCCTAAAAAACTCACGAAAAAAGCTCAGACTATGCAAAGGCTTAGGTCTCTTACGAGAGATGAGATAAATGCTCAAATAGAAGAACGAATACGATACTTAAATAGTAAAATTAGGGTTTTAGAAACCCATCTTGTTGCGGGTACTGGTGCGGCGAACAGGAAAATAGCAACTCCCAGAAGGGATGAGTTCCATGTTCTTGCTGTAGATATATTTCTAAAGTACCAAGGTCATGAGTTTCTTTTCGCTAATCCTTCAAATCTTGAAAGTTCCAGTGATGATGAAGAACACCTTCAGCAAAATTATGTTATAGGTTTCGTATTTGTAATTGAGGGACAAGAACAGATTCATGTCTCAGAAGACTGGGAACAAGACTTTCTCAATATTTATGAGACTCTTAGCGAAGAAACTGCAGTATCTAAAGATACCATGCAGGTAGATAATCGCTACCTTGGGGAGGAGGAAGAAGATGCGCTCTCATAGTGGTGACACATCTCAAATAAGCAGTCGCGATTCTCAAGCAGGTCAGTTTGTTCTCTGGGAAACGGAGGATTTTTTGCCTGCAGGTCTACCGCGTAAGAGCGATTTACGCCCTGCACAAAATCTGCTAAGCATTCTTGAGGATTGCCATAACTATCTATACGCCAACGAGGGAATGTTAAACGAAAAGATTTTCCGAGAAATCCTCAAGCTAATGTCGGTCAAGCTACTTGACGAGCAGCTTGCAGATGTGGAAGGGATTCGATTTGGAATTACTGCGAGTGAGTATCGCGCCGTTCTCGCTAACGGTGGACAGTCCTTTCGAATCCGTATACAAGAATTGTACTCGCGCCTTCGCGAGGTCTATCCAAAGTTCTTTTCAGACGCCGAGATAATGCTCTCTCCACGCAGTTTAGCGTATGTTGTGCAAAGGATTCAGTTCTTGAGTCTAACTGATACCCCAACTGATGTCAAGGGTGAAGCCTTTCAAACTTTCTTCACACGCTATCAGCGTGGGGATCGAGGTGAGTTCTTTACCCCCTTTCCGATTGTAGACTTGGCAGTCGCTCTGGTTGATCCAAAACCTCAAGAGAGTTTGATAGACCCTGCTTGTGGGAGTGGCGCATTTCTTCTACAAGCGGTTCGGCATATTTGCAAAAGATATCCACAAGTGAGTAAGTCAGACTATATAAATGAAAATATTCGCGGAATAGAGTTCAATCCAGATATCGCTTCCGCAGCTCAAATGAGGCTTTCCTTAGAGGGCGCTACGAGCAATCCTATTTTGTGTGCCAACGCACTAGAAGTAGGTGTTGAATTGAATGGTCGGTACGATATTGTACTTGCTAATCCACCTTTTGGTAGCCGAGGTAAGATAGATGCTCCCAACCTGCTTGCTCAGTATGATCTCGGCTATCGGTGGCACAAAACCTCCTCAGTTCAGTGGCATCGTACAAGTGAGCTTCTGACAGGCCAGACTCCTGAAATCCTTTTTGTTGAGCTCTGCGTACGCTTACTGCGCCCTGCAGGAAGGCTCGCAATCGTTTTACCAGATGGTATTCTTCAAAACGCCACGACAGAGCATGTGCGAGCATGGATACGCTCTCAAGCAGATGTGCTCGCAGTTATATCAATCCCCCAAATTGCGTTCGTCCCGTTCGGAACGGGCGTCAAGACCTCGTTGCTACTTCTCCAAAAGCATCCCACAGAGGTCAATCGAGTCTTCATGGCGATACCCCAGAAGATAGGTTATGATGTCAAAGGTCAGCCCCTGTATTTACGCGACTCAAGAGGGCACTTCCTGCACGATGAACAAGGGAATATTGCTGTAGAGAGCGACTTGCCCGAAGTCGTTCGCTTGTACAAGCAGACCCAAGACGGGGACACTACATGGCAAAGTACTATTGCTTTCTACATCTCTTCGACAGAGCTGAATCATCGCCTTGATGCAGAGCACTATCTTCCAAGCGACATAAGCCTTATTGATCAAATCCGCAGATATCCCGCGCGGCGTCTTTGTGAAGTCGCTGAGATAGTCAGAGATGGAGATGACTTTCGTAATAGCGACCAAAAAATTATCAATTATATAGCTATCTCCGAAGTTATCCCCGAACTAGCTGTTGTCTCGTCGACACAGAAGGTGAGTTCAAGAAACGCCCCTTCACGAGCTAAATACCGTGTTCGCACAGGAGACATCATCACTGCAGTGTCAGGTGCAAGTACTGGCACACTGAGGCATGCAACTGCGATTATCACCGAAGATGAGGATGGTGCCATTTGCACGAATGGATTCGCTGTGCTGAGGAACTTCAGCGAGGTAGACCCATTTTATTTGCTTGCTTATATGCGCACTGACTTCTTTCTTCGCCAAATAAGGCGTCTCCTGCGTGGGCACGCCATCCCAGCGATTACACTGGATGATCTTGCGTCGATTCTGGTGCCAATTCTCCCAGAGGAGATAGAGTCTGAAATTGCCCAAAAGATGAAGTATTCTATTGAAAGATACAAAATGAGTCTAAAGAACTCCTCAGACGCAGTCAATACCATTTCCAACTTGCTTAACACAAGCAAATAAACTAAATAAACGGATGGCAGCGCGAAATAAAGATCAACCTGCCTAAGTCTTACGAAGTTTAATTGAACAGTAGACACAAAACCCTTATGCCTCAGGCACAATCGCCACCTGAGTGGGGGCTTGTTGAAACAGCTCTTGTGCCAGCTGGTGAATCGACTCAGGCGTTACGGCGTCTATGTTGGCTATCACCTCTTCAGGGGGCACGATGCGCCCGCGCATAAGCATCTCGCTCCCTATCAGCTCGGCGCGTGCCTGGGTCGACTCCAGAGCCAACACGCGATGCCCCTTGAGCTGGTTGCGTGCGCTGGCGACTTCCTCTTCGGGCGGTGCCTCGTGAAGCAATCGCTGGATTTCCGCTTGGACCAGTTCCTGAACGACCGGGTAAGCCTGCTCGGAAGTACCGCCGTAGATGACAAACAGCCCTCCATCGGACGCAGGGGACGCATAACTCCCGATTTCGTAAGCAAGCCCACGCTTCTCGCGTATCTCCTGCCACAATCGGCTGAACATACTGCCTCCCAGCATGCTGTTCAAGACCGCTTGGGCGTAGCGACGCTCGTCGTGGAACGAGACGCCGTCGTAGGCAATTGCAAAATGCACCTGCTCTACCTCGCGCGGGACTAAAATCGGCTCCGTGTTGGGATTGGACTTGTGGGGGGGAGCGGGGTCGCTTGGGGGCTGGGGAGTGTTGGCGCTGGGGTTCCATGCACCCAGCGTGCGCTCCAGCTCGTTCATCAGTGTCTCGGTCTCAAAGTTGCCCACCACCGCTACGACCACGCGTTCGGGGCGGTAGTGGGTCTGGATGAACTCAGTGAGGTGTTCGCGGGTGAAAGCGCCCACGGTTTCCGGCGTGCCGATGATGCGCCGTCCGAGTGGATGCCCGTGCCAGTGGGTTTCGGTAATCAGGTCGTGCAAGATTTCGTCGGGCGTGTCTTCTATCAAGCGCATCTCTTCCAGGATGACGCCCTTCTCACGCTCAATGTCGTCAGGGCCTAACAGTGCATTCAGAAACATGTCGCTCAGCACGCTGATGGCGACGGGCAGGTGTTCGCTGAGCATGCGCGCATAGTAGAAGGTGAGCTCCTTGCCAGTGGAGGCGTTCAACACGCCCCCGCGCCCTTCAATCTCTTGGGCGATTTGGGTGGCGTTGCGGGTGGGAGTACCCTTGAAGAGCATATGCTCCAGAAAGTGGGCAATCCCGTGCTGGTACGGCAACTCATCACGCGAGCCACAGCGTATCCAGAGGCTGACCGTAACTGACTGCACGGTGGGAATCTGTTCCGAAACGACGCGTATCCCGTTGGAGAGGCGCTCCTGTCTTAGGTTCATCGGGCGATAGTATACCCGTGTGTTGGTATGCCTTCGAGGAGGGTGAGGGTGTTTGAAACATGCTGGGAGCGCGGGCATCTCGCCCGCTCGTGGCTTGCCCAAGATACTCTTCACGGGCAGGATGCCTGTGCCACGATGTTTTCGCTTCACGGGCAGGATGCCTGTGCCACGATGTTTTCGCTTCACGGGCAGGATGCCCGTGCCACGATATTTCAAACACCCTCACAGAGAGTTGACATCAGCAACTCTTCTGGAGTATAATTCGCTATGGATACTCAATTTCCAAACGGAGGGAGCATGATGAACCACCTATTAGAGGGACTCAAGAGCGCAGGCATGCGCCTAACCCCCCAGCGGGTAGCCATTTGCCGTATCCTTCACGAAAGCAAAGACCACCCCACCGCGATGATGATTTATCACGAGCTGTTGCCTCAGTTCCCGACGCTGAGCTTGGCGACCGTCTACAAAACGCTGAATGTGTTGAAGGAACTGGGGCTGGTTCATACGCTTGGCGACGCGGGGGATGGGATGGAACACTACGATGCAGACCTGAACCCCCACATCAATCTGGTTTGCGTGCGGTGCCACCGGGTGATTGATTTTGATGAGGCGATGGTCAGCGCCATTCAACAGACCGTAGAGGAACGGTCAGGCTACAAGATACAGGGGGCGCGTATCGTCTACTACGGACTGTGCCCCGAATGCCGGAACAGACACGCAAACGGCAAATAACCCCCCACAAAGGAGACCGAAATGAACCCAATACGGCTCATCCAGAAGCGCCTGGCGGAAGCCGATTCATGTTCCGACCAGATGGCGAAGGTGGTGCTCAAGCAGCGCGGTCTGCGCCAAGTCCGCTATGACTATCAGAACGATACGGTGGAGGTGGAGTACGACCCCAACCTGATTAGTGAGGAGCAAGCGCGCTCTGCCATAGAGCCACTCCTGCGTGAGATTGAACGGCGTATCCCAGGTTGTGCCTTGCGCGACCCCAAAATCGGTATCTGTTCCGCTTGCCCCAGTATCGCTCAGCACGGCAAGCAGTGGCAAGCCAGCTGCACGGTCTATCGGGCGCTGTTTGATGGGCGTGTGCTTATAGTAGAGAA
>OGCI01001750.1_pt1 | contig 16830 bp, 17 predicted proteins | sample 1570021 | NCBI WGS metagenome assembly OGCI01 (sample SAMN06264664, study PRJEB24512) | hot springs metagenome | isolation source: Hot spring water | place: South Africa: Tshipise | collected 2015-06-21 | reverse complement strand
TGGTTGGGCGTCGCGAACACCGACGAGGTCACCATCCGATTCCCCCTGCTTCAGTACGTGCATCAGCATGAGGAGTACACGCTTCCGCAGGGCAATCTGCATCCTGCAGCACAGCGTGCGCTGTCGTGGGTGCGCCAGAGGCTCTCCGAGAAGTTCGCGCAGGGGCAGTGGCAGGAGATATGGGACCACGGCGGCGCGGAAAACTACTGCTGGCAGGTGATGGGCGATCGCTGGTACGCTCGGGCGCTCCCGTATCTTCCGGAAGCCACTCAGCGGCGGGTGAAAGCGGCGCTTCAGGGATACATGCGTGAACACGTTTTGCGCGAGGAGCATTACCAGCCGTTCAGGGGGATGCTGTTGCTGGTGGGTCCCGGTATCGGCACGTGGGGTGGCTACGACGATGCGGGCAAGTTCTCCTCGAACCTGCTGGAGACCCTGTGGTGCTACGGCTACTACACCAGAGACTGGGCGACGCTTCGTGAAAGGTGGAATATCATTAAGCGATTCTTTATCACGCCACTGGAATGTGACTGGAAGTCCTTCGGGCGCTACGCCATCGCCGAGCTGGGCGACGAGGCTCCTCCGCCGCTATACATGGCGCGAATTGCGTTCCAGGTGGGCGACCTGCCAACCTATCGCTTCGCCTGTTACGTCTTCGTGCGCGAGCTGGTACACCACTACGTGAAGCAGGTGGGACAGCGCTACTTTGTCGGGAGGCAGCCCTGGCATTCTACCGAGGCGATGCCGGAGCAGGTGTATCTGACCAACCTGTGGGGCGACATCGCCGGCTGGCAAATCGACGGACCCACCTATCCGAAGGTCACGGGCGAACGGCAGTACGAGAACCGCTGGGTACGCTTTGGGAGTGAAGACGTGGCGCGCTTCTACCGCGACGTGCTGGCAACGGAAGTTCGTGCGGAGTTGAACTGGCTTCTGACGCTGGCGCGAGGCGACAAGACACCCTACCGCCTGCATGAGGACACTGCTCACATCGCCCCGTCACAGATTCGCCTGCGGTCGCTGCTTCTTCAGGAAAGTCTCGAGGCGCTGTTGCAGTTATCGTCGCATGAGCAGTGGCAGCTGGGACGCTCCGCAGACGGCACGGCGTTCTGTCTGTCGTTCGTGCGCTCGGCAAGCAGACCGACCCTGCGCCGGCTCATCCCTCCCCAGCGCGGTGGGGAGTTCAGCAAAGGACTGGAGAGCCTGAAGGTGGAGGGTTTCCCCGCCCTGACCCTGGCGGTGGAGGCAGCGCGTGGCTACCCGGCGCTCCGCTGGTGGGCATGGGAGCCGCCAAAGAAGGCGGAGGGCAAGCCAGCAGGCGACCGCTGGAGTTTTGGACTGGTTCGCATCGCGCAGTGGGAAACCATCTCTTGGCGTGAAACCCGTCTCAACTGGAATACCGCCACTTTCACACCGTATTCCGCCCGCTGAGGGCGAAATACGGTGCTGTAGCTGAGACCTCTTAGCCCGTACCACATCGGGTTCTTAAACAATCTTTAACATTTCCTTGACTTCTCCTTAACGAAAGATTGATATGTTCATGCGTGCCAAATAACCTCAGCGAGGAGGACATGTATGCGAGAACCATCCGACATTGTGCGACCAGTCGTGGGCGTGGTGCTGGCTGTGTTGGTTCTGTCTGCTGCAGCATTTGCGCAGGCGTCCAAGCCGCTTAGCGACGCTCAGAAGACAAGGCTGCGCAGTGCTCTCGAGACCACCAAACAGCGTGTTGTCTCGCTCAAACAGCAGACTGCCCTCTGGAGTTCATCCCTGTCCAGCTCTCAGCCCTCGCCGGACGATGAGAACGGTTCGGAGCCTCCGGCGAACGGCGAAGAGGTGCTTCAGAAGCTCGTGGAGATCGAGCAGAAGCTGAGCGACATGCAAAGAGCCATTGAGGACATCCAGGGATGGATTGAGGGGCAAACCGAAAGCCTCATGGTGATGTCGAACGACATTACCGAGATCAAGCGGTTCAGAGCGGGCAACTACATGCAGTTTCAGTACCGCGACACCAACGAGCCCGGCGGTACACCGGATGCCTTCGCCATGCGCCGGGTGCGCCTGTCTCAAACCAACCTCATCGATCCCCGCACCAGCATGAGACTGTCCTTTGACGTGGCTACCGGCACCGATACGTTGCAGGCACAACTCCGCGATGCGCAGCTCATCTACGACATCGAGCCATCAGATGTGAAGGTCGGCGTCCAGCTTCTGCTGGGTCAGCAAGCGTTACCGCTGGGCTACGAGCTGGAGCGGTCGTCTGGCGAGCGCGAGTTTCCAGAGCGCACCTACGTGAACCGCGTGATGTTCAACGGGGAGCGCGGACGCGGGCTTTATCTTCGCTACGGTACCGGCGCCAGCTCGCTGGTGCATCTGGGCGTGTGGGATGCCCTCACCTTTAACGATCCGGAACAGCGCGGTAGAGCTCCCGGTGTGGCGAACCGGCTTGCCATGACGGGCGGGCTGCGTGTCTACAGCACCACCTACGACCTCGGCGTGTCGGGCTTCTTCGGCAAGCGACCAGCTTTCACTGCAGGTAACGCCACTTCGCCCGAGGTCGACAGGCGCTTCATCTTCGTGGACGGAAGCTACATCGGGCTGCTGATTCCAAACCTGTTTGTGCGGGGCGAGGTGATGTTCGGCAAAGACCGCGTCCCTAGCACGACCGCTGCACCTACCCGTACCGCCACCGACATGCTGGCATGGCACGTGGTGCTGGGCTATAACCTGTCGACACGTAACCAGCTGGCTCTGCGTTACGAGAGTTTTGACCCCGACCGCGATACCAGCGGAAATGCAGTGCATGGTTACGGTGCGGCATACATCTACTACATCAACCCGGGCGCACGTGTTACCGCTGCGTACGAGGTGCTGTTTGATCCAGCGAGAAAGCCAAACCGTTACCACACGACCACACTGCGTCTGCAGTTCCGAATGTAGGAGGTACGTGCAATGAAGAAACACTGGCTCACAGTCCTTCTAGCAACCATTGCGGTTGCGTCGGTCTCTGCCCAGCAGATCAGCGTCAAAGGCTCGGACACGATGCTGATCCTCAATCAGCGATGGGCAGAGGAGTATTCGAAGGTGAAACCGTCGGTGGGCGTGGCGGTCACTGGAGGCGGTTCCAGCATCGGCATCAACGCCTTCATCAACGGAGTGACCGACATCTGCGCCGCGTCACGCCCCATGCGCAAGAGTGAGGTTGACCGCGCTCGCAGCCGTGGCTCCATCGCCAACGAAATCCCGGTGGCAATCGACGGGCTGGCGATCGTGGTCAACGCTTCCAATCCCATCCGCTCACTCACCATGGACCAGGTGCGACGCATCTTCATCGGCGAGATTACCAACTGGAATCAGGTGGGCGGACCCAACCTGCCCATCGTGACCTTCAGCCGCGACAGCAACTCGGGCACCTATGGGTTCTTCCAGCAGAACGTTCTGCTGAACCGCAACTGGGGCAAGGGCGTGCGCTTCCTGCCCGCCACCAGCGAGATCGCGCGCGAGGTCGCCCGCACTCCGGGCGGGGTTGGATACGGCGGAGTGGCGTACTTCAAGAACAAGCCCAGCCTCAAGATTGTGCCCATCGCCCCGCGAGATGGCGTCGACCCCATTCCCCCCGATGAGGAGAACGTGCGGGCAAAGCGCTATCCCATCTGGCGATACCTGTACTACTACACCAACGGCAAGCCGAAGGGCGCGGTGGCAGACTACATCAACTGGGTGCTGTCCCCGGCTGGTCAGCGCATCGCGGAAGAGGTGGGCTACTATAGCCTGAAACCGCTGTAACGCGACGGATCGCGGGGAAGGAGTGGCTTCGCTCCTTCCCCCTCTGCTCAAGGAGGCTGTATGCGCTGGCTGGGACGGCTGTTCGAAGCGGGGGTGTATGTTACGGGCATCACTGTGTCGCTGGTGGTGCTGGTCATGTTCTACTACGTCGCGCGGGAGGCGCGCTACGCTTTCGGCGACACCTTTGCGTGGGGCTTCAGGCTGGCTCTGCTTCCTGCAGACAGCAGTGACGATATGTCCCCCGGTTCGGCTCCTTACACCACCCTCGTGACGGTCAATGCGGAAGGCTCGGATGGGCTCGACGAGCACGAGGAGATAGTGCCTGCTCCATCTGTATCGTCGGTAGAAGGGGAGATGATGCTGACGACCGCTGCCACGCTGGTTTCGGATATCACCGACATCCGTGCGGACAGGCTGTACCGCGATGAATGGCGGGCGCTGAAAACGACACAGCAGGGCGATCAGTTTCTGGTGCTGGGATACGCGACGCCGCGCTACCAGCAGAAGACGATGGTGCTCGCCTGGGAACCCGACTCCGGTTTCGACCCGACGCTGTCACCGTACCGGCTGGTGCTGAGACTGGTGCGCGCACCTCATGGGGTGGATGTACAACCTTTTGATATTGACCTGAAGCGTCAACCATCAGGCAGGATAACCCTGCCTGCCTGGGTAGCCCGAACCGATGCCGAGAGGAGTAACGGTTACGTCTTCGAGATACAGGCAACGCCCCACCGCAGCGCCTTTTGGGCGACCCTGCGAGGGATATTCTCTACCGAGTGGGCACCGACGCTGATGTATCCACGCTACGGCGTCCTGCCGTTATTGATAGCGACCACCCTGATGAGCGTGCTGGCGATGCTATTTGCCACCCCTCTGGCGGTTGCGACAGCGTTGTATCTCAGCGAAATCGCCCAACCACGCCTGCGCGAGTGGCTCAAACCGGCTCTGGAGCTGATTGCCAGTGTCCCGTCGGTGGTACTGGGCTACTTCGGTTTGATGTTCGTGGCGCCGTCCCTGCAGAACTGGCTGGGTCAGGCATTGGGCATGGAGTCGGGGCGCAACCTGCTGACCACCTCGGTCATGCTGGCGGTGCTGGCAATACCCATTGTGGCTTCGGTTACGGAAGACGTGTTGAAAACGGTGCCCGAGAGCCTGCGCGAATCCGCCATGGCTCTGGGCTTGACGCGCGGTGAAATGTTGTGGAAGGTGCTTCTGCCTGCGGCGCGCAGCGGCATCATGGCAGCGGTTCTTATTGGCGCGGCGAGGGTATACGGAGAGACCATGATTGTGTGGATCCTGAGCGGCGGCACGGCAAGTATGCCCTCCCTCTCGTCCCTGCAGGATGTGAGCAGAGTGCTGGTCGGCTCCACCCGCGGCGTGCCCGACACCATTGCGATCGAGATGGGCAACGTCGCCTTCGAGAGCGTGCACTACGGGCACCTGTTCCTGCTGGGCGTGTTCCTGTTTGCGGCGACAGTGCTTGTCAACCTGACAGCCCTTTACATTGGACGGAAGCAGGTATGGAGAGTGTAGGCGAGACTGTTTTCATCCCGGCTCGGACAGGCAGGCGCGTTCGACGGCAAATCATCGACCGGGTGCTGGTGCTCGCCTTGACTGCCTTGGCTTTTGCCAGCGTCGCTACGGTGCTGGGCATCATCGGCTTCATCATCCTCAAGGGATTGCCGGCGATCAGTCTGTCGTTTCTCACCAGTCCCCCGCGGGAAGGCATGAGTGCGGGGGGCATCTACCCGATGATCCGCGGTTCCGTCTTGCTGATGCTGGGCACGCTGGTGCTGGTGCTGCCGCTGGGTGTGCTGGGCGGCGTCTTCCTTGCCGAGTACGCCGGTCGGAGCACGTTGAGTCGGCTCCTGCACGCCAGCATTGCCAGCCTGGCGGGCACGCCATCGGTGATTTTCGGGCTATTCGGGCTGGCTGTGTTCGTGCTGATGATGAACATGGGGGTGAGCCTTCTGGCAGGTTGTCTGACGCTGGCGCTGTTCACCCTTCCCGCGGTGGTGTTTACTACGGAAAACGCTATCCGGTCGGTGCCCGAGAGCTTCATCGAGGCGGGACTGGCGCTGGGGTTATCTCGCTGGCAGTTGATGTGGAAGGTCGTCCTGCCCAACGCCCTTCCGGGCATCCTGACCGGTATCGTGCTGTCCACCGGGAGGGCGGCAGGCGAGGCGCCCCCCATTCTGCTTACCGCGGGTATTTACTACGCTACCGGCGACCTGCCGCGAGGATGGGACATTCTGAAACAACCGGTGGCGAACCTACCTTACCACCTGGCGGAAGGATACCGTCAGGGTGGAGTGATTCCGGAGGCGATTGTATGGGGAACCTGTCTGACACTGATGTTGTTCGTACTGCTCATCAACATGTGGGCGATTATCGTGCGCACGAGAGTGCGCCGGAAACAGGCATGGTAGAAACAGCCTTTCCTCTGGCAAACGAGCAGGTCGTGGTGTCGGCGCACGATCTGAGCGTGTTCTACGGGGAGACGCAGGCGCTGAAGAGCGTTACCCTGCCCATCGCACGCAACAGGGTGACGGCGCTGATCGGACCGAGCGGTTGCGGTAAGAGCTCCTTCCTGCGCAGCCTGAACCGGTTGAACGACCGAATCCCGGGTTTTCGCCTGCAGGGTCGTGTACGGATTCTGGATATCGATCCGTATGGGAGCCGGGTAGACATGATCGAGCTGCGGCGTCGGGTGGGCATGGTCTTCCAGAAGCCGACCCCGCTACCGATGAGCATCTACGACAACGTGGCAATCGGTGCGCGCAGTCACTATGGATTGCGTGGACGACGGCTGGATGAGGTGGTGGAGCAGGCGCTGAGACAAGCAGCGCTGTGGGACGAGGTGAAGGACATCCTGCGCCGTCCTGCACTGCAGCTGTCGGGCGGACAACAGCAGCGTCTGTGCATCGCGCGAATGCTCGCGGTGGACCCCGAAGTCATTCTGATGGACGAACCCTGCAGTGCGCTGGACCCGGTGAGCACTTTCCGCATCGAAGAGCTCATGGTGGAGCTGGCAAAGGAGCGAACGGTGATTGTGGTAACGCACAACATGCAGCAGGCGGCTCGCGTGAGCCACTACACGGCGTTCTTCATGTACGGCGAGCTGATCGAATACGGCGCCAGCAAGGAGTTTTTCCTGAGTCCGAAAATGCAGGCTACCGAGGACTACATCAGCGGAAGGTTCGGGTAGGAACGCCGAACAACATGGGCGAATCGCCTCAGTCTGAAGCCTGGTTTCAGTCGCAGGGACAACGCGCCGATGCCGAGCGTCTGACACATCCCTCCTGTTACCGTAAAACCACCGGATTCTCGCATTACCCCCATGAGTGGTACGAATCTTGCACTATAGAGGGGTGCAGGAGTGTACGCTCAAGCACAACTGGACACCGACCATAACGCCGGTTCAATCGGCGAGAGATACGGTTTTCCGTTCAGACACTCACTCTTTCATTCCTGCGATTTTCCCCGGCATTGCCGGGGCTTTTTTTCATTTAATGGCTTTTTTAACTGAGGTGTTGTATAATAGAGATAGAAGCTGGGTGCATTTCACAGAAAAATGCACCCTTTTCGGGAACATTGACAGCGAAACAGGCGTCAGTAAAAGCGGAGATCGGCGCAGTGAGGCGGGAGAGGAGGTGTGTGATGGAAGCGGAGCGCCGAGTATCGCTGTTGTTCCCGCGGAGCTGGCAACTGGTATCCGTGTATGTTCCGGCGAGCGCTGTGGATTACGTCAAAGAGCGTAACATGCAATTATGGTTATCCTTGTACGAGCGCGACGCGGAACAGGCAATGCAGGTCGGAGAACGGTTGGGGCTGGTGATGCCCCAGAAAGCCACTTCGTCGTGATGGAACGACAGCAGAACAAAGCCCAAAGCCATCAGGCTTTGGGCTTCTTGTTTTTCATGGTCCACTTCACCTAAGTGGACGGACGTCGCGAGCCTCAACCGGGACGGAATACCGGCGCGGGGTCATCATCCTCCACAATCGTCACCGCAGGCACGCCCAGACGCTCAGCGACCAGACGAGAGACACGGTTCATCTCCTCGCGGTTCCAGCCAGATGCCTGCCACAGGATGCGGTTGCCTGAGTCCAGCAGGTACAATGTGGGAACAGAGACCAGGTCGTATGCCACAGTCGCCTGCAACCCCTCATCGAGCACCTGCGGATAGGTCACGTTTCCGTATGTGCGCGCATAGTTGATAGTCGCTGCGGCGTCATCCTGCGACACCCCCCACACCTGGAATCCCCTGCCTTCGTATGCCCGGAACTTCTCCAGATAGGGCGTGGTGAACTGGCACACCGGGCAGGACCCCTTGTAGAACGCCAGCAACAGCAACCCATCCCTGCGGGCATCGGCAGTGGAATAGTCCTTGCCGTCCACCCCACGAAAAGTGAAATCCACCGGCGCATCACCGGTAGCTCTGGTTGCCACGCATTCACACCTCCTTCTATCTTACGAGGGGATTTACTTGCGCACCCGCTTTTGCCAGTTAGGTGGCAGATCAATGAGACCGTAGATGCAGTACGGAGCTCCGACGCGCACCGCCCACGCCGCATCACCGTATGAGTAGTGCCAGAACTCATCCCGGCAGTTGCTGAATCCTGCACTCAGCATTGCCTGCACCAGCATCATTCGGTTGCGATGTGCCTCTGGCGTCAGTCCCTCTATCCAGGTGGGCGCAGCCTGCCAGCCCGAGAACGGCGACGTGACGTCCAGCGGCCTGCCGCCGGGCGACAGCAGCTGCACATCCACTGCTCCACCGGTGCAATGCCCTGGCGGTGCTTTCTGGTCCACCGGTGCGAAAAACCGATTGGTCATTCGGCGCAGAGTGGCATAGCTCCACCCAGGATGTTTTTCGCGTAGCTGGTTGAAATATGACTCGTAATGCTCCCGCTGCATCTCCAGCGTGCGGTAAGCGGTGGTCACTCGCAACCGGTAACCGGGCGGAAGGAGCTCCTGTGCTCGGTTCAGCATCTCTGCCACGGTAGCGCGGAGGAACGGAATACACTTGCGAGCCACTCGCACCTTCGGACAGGCTTTGCGGATATCCACCAGCGGCTCGTCACACTCACGCAGTGGCACCCTGTTCAGGGCGGCAATGGGTTCGGGTGTTCCTCTCTGGCGCCAGTCGCTCACCTGTGCACCTCATCCATGAAATAGCAGCCCTCGTAGACCAGCTCGGCAGCACCCGTCAGCACAATGGGCGACCCCGGTCGCCACTGCACCCGAAGCACCCCTCCAGCAGAGTGCACCTCTACCTGCTCACCGACGAAACCGTGTAACTGTGCCGCGACAGCAGCAGCGCAGGCTCCCGTGCCACAGGCAAGCGTCTCTCCCACCGCACGCTCCCAGATGCGCAACCGCAGACGGGTTGGGCTTTCCACCACCGTCCACAAGACACTGGTGCGCTGAGGGAAAAGAGGGTGGTTCTCGATCAGCGGGCTCTCCCGCAGGAAGCGCTCGTCGTCGGGCAGGCTGTCCACGAACAGCACTCCGTGCGTCGACCCGGTGGAGAGCGCAGTGATGCGCACCGTTCCGTGAGGCAATGGCACCGGCAGCTCCATCACCGGAGCCGATTCGGCGACCACAGGCACCTGCGCTGGCTCGAAATGCGGTTCGCCCAGCTCCGCCTGCACCTCCCCATCGGAAAGCAGCTCGACTTGCTTGTCTCCGTCTATGGTTTCCACCACAAAACGGCTTCCGTCCACCAATCCGCGCTGCACCGCCCATTTCGCGACGCAACGCAGACCGTTACCGCACATGTCCTCTGTACCATCGGGATTGAACATGCGCATTCGCACCGGATGGCGTCTGCCCCGGCCCACCACCAGCAAGCCGTCCGCCCCAATGGCGAACCGCCTGCGACACAGCACACGCGCCAGTTCGGGCAGGGAGAACGACGAAACTGCCTCTTCCTCCACCACCACAAAATCGTTACCCAGCCCGTGCATCTTGGAAAAGGGAAGGCAGGTCATTTTGCTCGGCAGTTAATTCGCAAATCCCGTCTTTCTGAGCAACTCCATATCCACGCCGCCGCTACCGCCCTGTCGCCACTCCAGCAGACGCTCGATGTACTTCGCCAGCATATCGAACTCCAGGTTCACGCGGTCGCCAATGCGGCGGAAACCCAGCGTGGTCACCGCCCGTGTGTGCGGGATCAGCCACACGCTGAACTCGCTGCGCCAGGTATCCACCACTGTGAGGCTGACGCCATCCACTGCCACCGACCCCTTGGGCACCGGGTAGCGCATCCACTCCCCATGCACGCGCACCACCATCACAACCGCGTTGCCCTGCGGCTCCAACCGCTCGACGACGCCGGTAGTGTCCACGTGCCCCTGCACGAAATGCCCGCCGATGGAATCGCCAACGCGCAGCGGATCCTCCAGATTCACCCTGTCTCCCGGCTTCAGCTCGCCAAGGTTGCTCCTTCGCAGGGTCTCTAACACGGCGTCAAACCTTAACCGCGCCTGCTGTTTCTGCACCACCGTGAGGCAGACGCCGTTGACCGCCACGCTGTCACCCACCTCTGCTCGCTGAGAGATGTGCGGAGCATGGATAACCAGCCGGGCGCCTTCTGTGCTGGCATCGACGCGCTCCACTTCGCCCAGCTCCTTCACGATGCCGGTGAACATTCCTCGCCGACCTCCCAGCAGGGATAGCCCTGCACCATCATATCCCGCCCGATTTTCCTCCAGTGTACCCTATCCAGTCGCGGAGAGTGCTCCACCAGAGGATATCCCAGCCCCTCCACGGCGGTGGGCGCTTCGCTACCACCAATAATTACCGGTGCGTAGAAGAAGACCACCTTGTCCACCAGCCGGTGTGTCAGCAGGCTGGCAATGAGCGTACCCCCGCCCTCGCACAGAATGCCCGTGATTCCGCGCTGTGCCAGCGACTGTATCAGATGGCGCAGGTCCACTCGTCCCGTTTCATCTGCGGGAAGCACCTCCACCTCCACACCCCGCTCACGCAGGTTGCGCAGTCGGTCAGCAGGCGCTCTGTCGGTGGTGACAATCAGCGTTGGCGCCTCATGCACATCCAGCACTCGTGCGCTGTCGGGGCATCGAAGCGCACTGTCCACCACCACCCGCAGTCGCGGCAACGGCTCCTTCAGGCGGGGCAGACGCACGGTCAGCAGGGGGTCATCTTTCTGCACCGTGCCCACACCGACCATGATAGCGTCGTGTCGCGCTCGCATCCGGTGCACAAGGCGGCGCGCCGGTTCATCGCTTATCCACCTGCTGTCGCCCGTGCGCGTGGCGATCTTGCCATCCAGCGACATCGCCGCCTTGACGGTCACGAAGGGCAGTCCGATGGTCTGGTATTTCAGGAAGATTTCGTTCAGCTGGCTTGCCTGCTGCTGAAGTATACCCACGTGCACCTCGATACCGGCGTCGCGCAGTTTCTGGAACCCTTTGCCCGCCACCTGCGGATTGGGGTCCTGCATGGCGGCGTACACACAGCGCACCCCCGCCTCGATGAGCGCATCGGCACAGGGGGGAGTACGTCCCCAGTGACTGCACGGCTCCAGAGTGACATACAGCGTGGAACCGCGCGCCTTCTCACCCGCCCGACGCAGGGCTTCCACCTCGGCATGAGGCATACCGGCGCGTCGGTGGTAGCCCTCGCCGACGATGTGCCCCTCTTTGACGAGTACCGCTCCCACCATGGGATTGGGAGCCGTGTAACCCCGTCGGGCGAGAGCCAGCGCGCGGCGCATGAATATCTCTTCAAAGGGCGCCTTCATTCCGTCCGTCGTCGGAAGGTGAGGTGGTAAATGTGGGAGGTTTTTGTATCAGCTCGTCGATCATCTGCCTGCGCTCCCGGAGATAGCGCTGAAGCGTCTCGCGAACGTCCAGCAAAGCCACCAGCACCAGCGCCATCACCAGCACGAACATGCCGACCGCAAACTGCAGCAGACGCAGGAGACGTGCCCCTTCGCTGGCAGCACCCGCTGGCAGCAGAATCGCCTCCCTGAACTGCAGTGCCAGCGCCAGCGCAAGCAGAAGGGTGCACCCGATAGCGCGCAGAGTGAACTGGCGTCGCGAGCTGATCCCCCTGCGAACGGCTCGCGCCTCGCGCCACAAAAACACCGCCGAAACCGCCAGCACTGCCAGAGTCAGCCACACCGTGCCTCACACCCTCTCCTGTGCCTCCCATACCGCCTGACGCAGCTCCTCGACGCCAGCGCGCACTCCGTCGGGATGCCCGAACACAGCCGAACCTGCCACCAGCACGCGCGCTCCTGCCCGCACCACCAGCGGCGTGGTGGCGCCGTTGATGCCTCCGTCCACCTCGAGCCAGGCATCGCTCCCCGCCTCGTCCAGCATCGCGCGAGCACGCGCGATTTTGCGCAGCATCTCCGGGATAAACTCCTGTCCGCCGAAACCGGGGTTCACCGTCATGATCAGGAGCAGGTCGATGTCCGGCAGGACGTATTCGATCGCGTTCAACGGAGTCGCCGGGTTCAACGATACGCCTGCTCTGGCACCGCACTCACGGATGCGCGCCAACGTGCGCTGAAGATGCGTGCTCGCCTCCGCGTGAACGGTGATGATGTCGGCGCCTGCCTGCGCGAACTCCTCAATGTAGCGCTCGGGCTGAACAATCATCAGGTGCACGTCGAATATGGCGTCCGAGTGGTGACGCAGTGCGCGCACTGTCTGTGGTCCGAAGGTGATGTTTGGCACGAAGACGCCGTCCATCACATCGAAGTGCAGAAACTCGGCGCCTGCCTCAGCTGCCTGGCGCGCCGCCTGTGCAAAGTTGGCGAAGTCCGCCGACAGAAGCGAGGGCGCAATCAGCACAAGCGGCATCTCGCTCAAGGGCGCACCTCCTCGTGCACCAGCTGGTTGTCCAAGTAGATGCGGAAAAGCACGTTACGCCCTCGCACCCGCACCGGTACGATGAGCCGTTCGCCCGCGACGTGAGACTCGTCCAGAACCGTGTACGCGCCCAGCACATCCTGCACCTCGACGCGAACCTGCACCATCCTGCCCGGCTCGCCCTGCACGGGAACGACCAGTTCAAAGCCTCGCTCCCTGTCGCCAGCAAAGGGCTCGGGGATGGGGGGTCCGCTGCTTACCTGAAGGTCTACCGGTGTATCGCGGGGCACTCGCTCTCTGGGCTGGATGGACTGCGACAGCACGGTACCGGCGGGCGCGGTGAGATGCGCTTTTGTCTCTACGTTTCTTATCTGCAGTCCTGCCTCAACAAGTTGCTGGCGCGCGACATCCTCGCTCTTGCCCTGAACATCGGGTACCAGCACCGTGCGCGCTCCTTTGCTGACCCACACCTGTACGCTTCCGCCCACCTTGACGCTGGATCCGGGCTCCGGTTGCACCAGGTACACCGTTCCCTCAGGAAACTGCTCGTTGTACTCCTCCTGACGCACCACCAGGCTCAGTCCTGCTTCTTGTGCCAGACGCCGCGCTTCCACCAGCAGTTTGCCCTGCAGGTGGGGCACCGGTACCTCCTTCGCCGGGCGCGTCACCCAAAAGGCAACCGCAGCCAGCGCAATCACCACCAGACCCGCCAGAACCGCCAGCACGCGCGCCAGATACTTCAAAATGCGCAGCTCGGTGTCTTCACGCTCCGCGGAACCTTTCGCGGCAGGTCGGTGCGCCTCCGCTCCAGCGGCTGACGGGCGTTCCAGAGGCGACCACGACAGCGGTTTACCAAAACGCAGGGCATCATGCACTGCCCGCAGGTCCTGCAACATCGCGCCCATATCCGGGTAGCGCTGTTCGGGTAGCTTCTGCATGGCTTTGAGCACGATTCCCTCCACCGCACGGGGCACACCCGGGTTCACCGCTCGCGGACTGGGTGGTGGGTCCTTGGCGTGGCGCAGCGCCACTGCTACCGGCGTATCCGCAGGGAAGGGCACTCCGCCCGTGATCATCTCAAACAGGATAACACCCAGCGCATACACGTCCGCCGCTGGCGTCACCTGCCATCCCTCAGAGACCTCCGGCGGCAGATATGGGGCGGCGCGAGTCAGCCATGCAGTCTGTGCCATCGGTGACGCCTGAAGCGCCGGTAGCAGCCCGAAGTCGGTGACCTTGATCAGCCCCTCCTGCGAGACAACGATGTTGTGGGGGCGCAGGTCGCCATGCGGTATCCCTGCACGGTGGGCGCTTTCCAGCCCTTCCGCCACAGCCAGCGCGATGTCCACTGCTACCGACAGGGTGAATGGAGCCACTCGCCGAATGCGTTCCTTCAAATTGATACCACGCACAAATTCGGTGACGACCAACAACTGTCCCTCGTGCTCGGTCACCTGCAGGATGCGCGCGATGCGGGGATGATTGAGAGGCGAGGTAGTATTGAAGCACTGGCGCAGAGCGTTCACGAGGGCAGTATCGTCGGCGAAGGCAGGCAGCAGCAGTTTGACGGTCACCAGCGCATTGGTTTCGTGGTCTCTGGCGCGGTAGGCAGCAAAGAGGCTTCCCTCCCCCAGTTTCTCCAGCAGTTCGTATCGCCCTGCCAGCACCCGACTAATCACGCCTGTTCGCCCCCTTCGCGCTGGCCTCGGCAGAGGTCGCGCGGCGCGCCAGCCATACCACGCCTGCAATCAAAGCAACTGCATACACTTTCTCCAGAATCGCCACACTCGCCTCGGGCAAACCAGCCGGCAAGCCGAGGAACACCACAGCTACCGCCACAATCCACAACGCTCCGAAGAGGTCCAGCACCATATCCAACCGGATACCTCCTGTTACGTGCTCGCCCTGCCAAACCGTTCGCGATGCACTTGCAGTGCGTGAATCACCTCTTTCTCATTCACCACCATCGGCAGACGTGCCTGCCCGATACGCTCGATAAGCACGAAGCGGAGATGTCCGCCGCGCGCCTTCTTGTCGCGCGCCATGACAGCGAGCAGTTCTTCATGCGATACGCCCAAAGGCAACGCCACCGACAATCCCAACGCCCGCAGGGCAGACGTCATCTGTTCCGCCGAGCCTTGTGGCGTTATCCCCTGAAGCTCGCCCAGCAGGGTGGCGAACACCATTCCGATGGCAACCGCCTCGCCGTGAAGCAGACGCCCGTAACTCGACACCGCCTCCAGAGCGTGCCCGAGTGTGTGACCGAAGTTCAGGATGGCACGAACACCCTGTTCCGTCTCATCTTCCGAGACAATCTTTGCTTTGATCTCACAACAGCGGTGAATGATGTCAGCCAGGTGTGCGCTGCTACCGTGCCGAAGCCAGTGTGCCTCGTCATGAACGAGCTGCCACAACGACTCGTCTGCGATTATACCATACTTGAGGATTTCCGCCAGACCGGCGCGGAAGTGACGGATGGGCAACGTCTTCAGGGTATCGGTATCGATCAGCACGAGCGACGGTTGATAAAAGGCTCCCACCAGGTTCTTGCCCTCCGGCAGGTTCACGCCCGTTTTACCGCCCACGCTGGAATCCACCTGCGCCAGCAGGGTGGTGGGCACCTGCACATAGCGCACACCACGCAGGTAACATGCAGCAACAAAGCCCGCCAGATCGCCAATCACACCGCCCCCTATTGCCAGCACCACACACCTTCTGTCCAGAGCGCGCTGTGCCATCTGCCTCAGCAGTCGCCCAACGACCTCCCAGCGCTTGGTGCGTTCGCCCGGAGGCACCGTCAACAGATGAACAGGGATGCCCTGCTGCGCCAGAACCGCACCCACAGGTTCCGCATACCACTGTGCCAGCCGCGGGTGCGTCACCACCGCTACCTGCGACGGCTGCAGACTGGTGATATGCGCTGCTGCCTGCCGCAACAGACCGGAACCGATGAGTATCGGATAGCTGCGACTGTCCAGACTGACACCGAGTGTTAAAATGGGCGTGTTGCTTTCCATTGCTTCACCAGTTCTTCGATACGTGCAACTGCCTGTTCTGGCGACAGCCTCGAGGTATTCAGGTGCAGGTCAGCGCAGGAGTAAGCCTGCTCGCGCTCTTTCAGCAACCGCCGTATCTCCGCCATGGGGTCTGGGGCCGAAGCCAGCTTCGGGCGCGAGGCAATGGGCTGAACCCTTTGCAGGATGACCTCTGGCTCCGCCGACAGCAGCAGGATCACGGCATGTCGGCGCAGGGACTGAACGTTCTCGGTACGGGTCGGGGCGCCTCCGCCTGTGGCTATCACCAGCTGGCGTTGCGTCTCGAGCTTGTGCAGTATTTCCGTTTCCATCTGCCGGAAGAAGGGTTCGCCGAGGCGCTCGAAGATCTGCGCCACACTGCAGCCCACTCTCTCTTCCACCATTGCGTCGGTATCGACGAACTGCCAGCCCCACCGTTGCGCCAGCATCTGCCCCAGCAGGCTTTTGCCGGTGCCCATGAATCCGATCAGGGCGACATTTGGAAGTACGTGCTCTCGCATAGGCAGATGAGAAGCGCGGGGGTGGATACCCCCGCGCCGATCCGTAACGAGCAATGGTCGGAACCCTAGGGTGTCACACCAACGGTCGGTGCGCCTGTCTCTTCCAGAATGCGCGGAGTGAGGAATATCAGCAACTCCGTATCATCCTGCGAGAGGTTGGTGGAACGGAACAGGTGTCCGATCCACGGCAGGTCTCCGAGGATGGGGAACTTCGCCACGGAGTTGTCCTCGCTGCGCCGGATGAAGCCACCCAGCACCACCGTTTGCCCGCTGGGCACGCGTCGTGTGGTGAAGACCGCCTGGCTGTTAACGATGGGGTACGAGCTGCCATCCGGTGCACGCACCGAACCGGTGATATCCGACAACTGCAGCGGGATGAACAGGGTAATGGTGCCATCGCCGTTGATGCGCGGGGTCACCGTCATACCCGATACGACCGGCACGTAGTTCACCTGGCTGCCCTGAATCACCTGACCCTGGCCCGGCGTGGTGAACACGGTGGTCACGAAGGGCACCTGAGTCTGCACGAAGATGGAACCAGGGGTATTGTTCAGCGTGGTGATCACCGGTGCCTGAATCACGCGCCCGCGCGCATTGGACATCGCCGTGCGCAGTTCGGTCACCAGGTTGCCTGCACTGTAGCGGATGAAGATGTTACCGCC
>OGCI01001746.1_pt1 | contig 16850 bp, 16 predicted proteins | sample 1570021 | NCBI WGS metagenome assembly OGCI01 (sample SAMN06264664, study PRJEB24512) | hot springs metagenome | isolation source: Hot spring water | place: South Africa: Tshipise | collected 2015-06-21 | reverse complement strand
GTAACTAGTATCGGGACCGCCGGCGGCGGCGTCAAGTTCAGCGAGGCTGCAGCCACCTGCGTCCGCGGAAGAAAAGCTGAGGTTCGTATAGCCGTGCACCTGGATGGCGAACAGGTTGGTTCCCGGCGTCAACAGGTTCGATGCCACGCCCAGCACTTGCGTGCCGTTAGAGCCCCCCGCCGCCAGTTGTAGGCCGCTTGGTCCTGAGAGCCGAACGCGCCCGACGGCCCCATGTTTCGGCGCAGCACCTCGCGACCGTTCAACTAGGCGATGAATCCGCTCTCGTAACCGATGACCAAGCGCACCTGGCCCGTGCTCGCGGCAAGGTCCGGCGGCACGTTCATCCAGCGGCGCAAATAGAGCGTCAGCGTGGGGCCGGCCAGTTGATCGGCCAGATCGTTGTTGAACGACAGCCCCGAGCCGAACCCGAACGATCCGTTGGCCGTCGGCCAGTTCGTGTCCACGAACCTCGGATTCATCCACGGCACGCCTGAGCCCAGCCGCGCCACCCCGTTGGTGGCCACCCGCAAAAGCCGCGCCGAAGGGGCTGCCATGAATTCGTTGATGCGAAGTTGGGACCATGCGACGAGCGGGACGCCGGCGGTCAGGAAGGCCAGGGCCTTCCATCGCCCCTTCCGGCGGCCAATCTGTCGAGCCCCGCTCATCGCTATGGAATTATGCCACTGCTACTCTGGTCTTGCCAACGACCGGGGCCGAAGAACGCCGGCGGGAACGGTCGCCCCCCATCTGCCTCTGGACCCCACATTTCGGGCTTGCCCCGCACCAACGGCTGGGTCAGGATGCCCGCATGAAACGCCTGCTGGTGGCGCTTGACTTTTCGGCGGACACGGGGGGGATTGTCCGCATTGCGATCGCGTTGGGCCGCGCCCTGCATGCCGAGGTCCGGCTGCTGCACGTCGCCCCTCCGGAGCCGGATTTCATCGGTTACGATGCCGGCCCTCCGACCGTCCGGCAGCAGGCAGCCGCGGAATACCAAGAGGCGCGACGCGAGCTTCACGCCCTCGAGCGCCAGTTCGCCTCCGAAGGGATGATGGTGGACGCGCTAGTGATCCAGGGCGACCCGCGCCAGAAGATTCCCGCCGAGGCTAAGGAATTTCGAGCGGACCTGATCATCCTTGGCGCACGAGGGCGCGGGGCAGTCCACGAATGGCTGGTCGGCGGGGTGACCTCGGCGGTGATCAAGAAGGCGGATTGCCCCGTTATCGTCGTCCCACCCCGGAAGGAGTAACGTCCATGAAATCGGGTGGGGTCTACGGCTTGCTCTGGGTGGTGGCTGCGGCTTGGGTCGTTGCAGCCCCGCTGCCGGCCGAAAGGACGGTCGAAGTGGAAAGCGTCGTGACGGGGCCTCCGGGGGCCTGGACAACCAATTGGGTGGCGGCCCGATGGAACCTCTGGACGACGGACCATGACGCTGCACGCAAATGGTCCGGCGGCGCGGTGCTCAGAAGCCCGCCCGTCACTGCCGACCGTGCATCTCCGGACGACGGCGCCCCCCCGCTCCACGTGCGCATTCCGGATCTTCCCGTCGGCCGCTATGACATCAGCCTGAAGGGTGGGCGCGCGATCGCGGTCTCATGGGACGGCCGCACTTGGGAGCGAAAAGTTCCCGGCCTGCTGGCGGATGGCGTGGTGGTGACCAACGGGACGTTGGACATCTGGTTCGATGACCGTTTTTCCGATCCGTCCAATCCCGGCCCGTGCTACCTGGACACCCTGGCCCTGCAGTGGTGGCCGCTGCCAGCGATCAAGTCGCCGGTGGTGGGGCATGCGAAAACAAGGGTCGTGGAACGGATCGACCGGGGGTTGATCGCCGTGCCCTGCGAGGCGGGAGTGTACGTCGGGTGGCGGTTGCTGCGCGACGATCCGGCCGACCTCGGTGTTCACGTGTACCGTTCGGACGGCGGTCTGGAGCCTAGGCGCCTGACCGCCCGACCGGTTCGCGACACCACGGATTACCTGGATCCCGCCCCCCCGCGCGATGTGGATCTGGTGTACTCCATCCGCATCGTTCGCAACGGCGTCGAGGAAAGAGCCGGCCCCTCCGCTCCGGCGGTGAGGTTCGCCGCGAAGCCGGTGGAGCCGATCGTGCTGCCGTTGGCCCCGTCAGTTCGGTTCGGCAAGTGCGCGGTCGGTGACCTCGATGGCGACGGCAGGTACGATTTCGTGGTCAAGAGCCCCGCCGACAGCATCGATCCCTACGAGCAATACTGGAAGCGATCGCCGGGCACCTACGCAATCCAAGCCGTTCGTTCCGACGGGACGCTCTTGTGGCGCAATGACCTTGGGTGGGCGATCGAGCAGGGGACTTGGTACTCCCCGTACGTGGTGTACGATCTGAATGGCGACGCGCGCGCCGAAGTGGCCGTGAAGATCGGCGAGGGCGACCCACGCGACGCCGACGGGCGCGTCCGCTCCGGGGAAGAGTGGCTGGCCATCTGGGAGGGGACAACCGGGCGGGAGCTGGCCCGGGCGCCATGGCCTGACCGGACGGGGTTCGGGGACGATCTGCGCGGCTACAACTACGCCAGCCGCAACCAGATGGCGATCGCCTACCTGGATGGCAAGACCCCCTGCCTGATCGTCTTGCGTGGCACCTACACGATCATGAAGGCCGACGCATGGAGCTTCGACGGCCATCAACTGCGACGGCTGTGGACGTACCACAGCGACGAGGCCGGCCGCCGATGGCGCGGCCAGGGTGCCCACACGACGCGGTGCGCCGACGTCGACGGCGACGGCCGCGACGAGGTCATCCTCGGCAGCGCTGTGCTCGATGACAACGGTTCCCCCCTGTGGTGCACCGGCCTCGGGCATCCGGACCACATGTACGTTGGCGACCTCATGCCGCAACGGCCGGGGCTGGAGATCTACTATGGCATCGAGACCCGCCAGCCCAGCAATGGCCTGTGTATGGTCGACGCGCCAACCGGCCGCATCCTATGGGCATGGAACGGCCCGACCAAACACATCCACTCCTCCGGCCTGTGTGCCGACATCTGCCCGCTCCACCCCGGCGTCGAGTGCTATGGCGCGGATTCGACCGACCACAAGCCGACCGGGGACCGCTGGCTCTTCAATTCGGCCGGCCAAGTCCTCAGCCGCGACGTGGACATGGGATTCGGCAAATGGTCGGTCCACTGGGATGCCGACCTTCAGCGCGAGCTGGTCTGGGGCCGTGAGATCGTGGATTTTCAGGGCGGTCCCCATCCGGTCCGGCTGGCGAACGAACCGCTCCTGGTGGCGGACATCCTGGGTGACTGGCGGGAAGAGATGGTCGTATCCGTCCCCGGACGCCTTCTGATCTACACGACCACCATTCCCGCGATGGATCGCCGGCCCACGTTGATGCAGGACCCTTTTTATCGGCTGGACGTGGCAGCGGCGTCCATGGGGTACACCGTTCCGCCCACCCCCTCCTACGACATTGAATCGAGGGCGCCCAATCTCAACCTCACGGCACCGGCTGGCAAGAGAGGGGTTGTTCGGGTGGTGGTCGCCTCGCCTTTGCGGCACGCTTTGTCTGGCAACCTGCGGCTTACAGCCACGGCAGGCAACGTCCGGCCGGATTCCCTGCCCGTGGATTTGCCGCCGGGCGGACGGCGGGTATGGGAAGTCGACATCGAACCCGCGACGCGAGGTGAATGGGTCGCGGCAAGGCTGGAGCTTCCGGATCGTATCCTCAAAGGCCGCGTACGATTTCCCTAGATGACAATCGCGGGGCGATGTCAATCAAAACCTGCCCCGCTCGCCCTGTAGCCCAAAAAAGGAAAACCTGGGACCGAAAAATGGGGACAGGCAAATACCATGTTATCTACAATTGTATGGGCATCATAGACTTAGTTGGCTGCGACATAGGGACAGGCATTGATTCAGGCACTATGTGGGGACAGGCGAGATCGCGAATTCGGCACCTCAGGGGACACCGTCAAACTTGTGCTCGGAGGCAAAGGCCCCTAACCCCACGTTGGACAGTTGGCCGACGGGCCGTGAACGTCCGTCCAATCATTGGAATTCCGATGGCGTCCCTTGTCCAATGATTGGAAGCCGAATCTCGGCCGATTCGCCCGGTCATCCGGATGTGGCCTACTGCGCAGGGAAGGCACTGGATTGAGTACGCATCCGCGATGTGGACGATTCAGTCCAGATCGCGATCTTCGAGCTGCTCCTCGTCAAGCCCGAGATAATGGCCCAGTTCGTGAAGATAGGTGCGTCTGACCTCTTCGCGAAACCGCGCCGCCGATCCGTCGGCATAGTCCCACAAATTGGCCAAAAAAAGGAGAATCTCAGCCGGCATCGTCTCGTCCTCACCGCCGGCATGCCCTCCACCGACGAACAGGCCAAGAAGGTCAGGCTCCACCCCGTCGCGAACCATGTCCGAGGTCGGCGCGGCTTCCATCACGACGGGAATCGCGCGGGCCTTCGCACGGAGAAGAGGGGGAAGTTCCAGCAACAGCCGTTCCGTTTCGTCGCGCGCAATGCCCTCGAGCCGGCGCCACAGGACGGGGTTGAGGCGCTTCATGCGGGTGGAAGCATCGTCCGCCCCCATGAGTCCACGGCGACCCAGGCGGGAAAGTCCCGCAGGGTCAGGCGTCGGACCGCCTCGGGGCCGAGGTCGGCGTAGGCGACAATCTCTTCGTGAACGACGCATCGGCCCAGCAAGGCGCCCGCGCCGCCGACGGCAAGAAAATAGACCGCCCGGTGACGGCGGATGGCCTCGATCACCTCCGGCGATCGGCCACCCTTGCCGATCGTGGCCCGCAGGCCGAGGGCGAGCAGCCGGGGAGTGTACCCGTCCATGCGGGAGCTGGTGGTCGGACCCGCCGAGCCCACCGGCCGGCCGGGTCCGCCGGGGGTCGGGCCGACGTAGTAGATCGTGGCACCCGACAGATCGAACGGCGGGGACTCTCCACGGTCGAGCGCCTCGAAGATCCGCCGATGCGCCGCATCGCGAGCGGCATACACGGGCCCCGAAATGCGCACCTCCGTGCCGGCCGGAAGTTCCAGCGGCGCATCCAGCGGCAGCCGCACCGCAACGACGGGGGATGGAGCGGCTCCGTTCACGTCCAGGCCTCAAACACGGCTGACGGCGTCGCGGATCGGACGCAGATGCTCATCGGGCACGAGCCGCGCGGCCCGGCGGGCGATGTTCAGCAGCGTTCCCATCATCAGTCCGCAGCCCAAGAGGGCCGATCCGCCATAGCTGACCAGCGGCAAGGCGATGCCCTTGGTCGGCAGCAGGCCAGTGACGACACCGAGGTTGATCAGGGCCTGCATCGTGAACATCAGCGTCAAGCCGAACGCAAGGAGCCGCCCAAACGTGTCCGGCGCACCCGCCGTCACGGCCATCCCGCAGGCAAAAATACCCCAGTAGAGGGCGACGAACAACAGCGTCATCGGCAGGCCCATCTCCTCGCCGATCACCGGAAAGATGAAGTCGGTGTGCGCCTCCGGCAGATACAACATCTTCTGGACGCCGTTGCCGACACCAACGCCGAACGGTCCGCCGAGGCTGAATGCACGCAGCCCCGCCAGGAGCTGGGCCGCATCGGTCTGCGCATATCGCTCCGGGTGCAGGAAGGCCAGCAGCCGCGCCAGGCGCTCAGGGTCCATCGCCACGGCGATCGAAAACAATGCGCCGAGGGCCGCGCCAACCACCCCGATGTGCCAGATGCGGGTGCCGCCGAAAAACAGCATGGCCAGGCCCACGGTTGAGATCAACATCGTGGTGCCATAGTCCGGTTCCACGAAGATGAGGAGCAGCACCACCGACAAAACGCCCATCGGAACGAGGATCCCGTCCCGCCAAGTCCCCACGTGACGCCGGTTGTCGCGGATCCAACTGGCAAGGAAGACCACAACGGCAAACTTCGCCAGTTCGGAGGGCTGGAAACTCGCGAATCCCAGCCCGATCCAGCGGCGGCTGTTGTTGGCGCGCAAACCAATGCCAGGGACAAAACACAGTCCCAGCAGCACCACGACGCCAAGGACCAGCGGCAGCCACCACTCCCGCCACCGGTGGTAATCTATGCGCGACGCCACCGCGCCGGCGGCGAGCGCAACGGCCATCCAAACCACCTGTCGGATGAGGAAGTGGTCGGGGTTCCGGTGTCGGAAGGCCGCGTAGGGTTCGCTGACGCTCGCCAGCATCCAAAGCCCGAGGACGGCCAGAACGAGCAAAAGTCCCAGCAACATCCGCGACACCAATCTCACGGCTCCCCGATCCTCCGCGGCGTCGCCGGTCCGCCGTGTCGCATGCGCCGGGTTCGCCGTCACCCGGCAGCCCTTATGGCGCGACCGGGATCAGGATCCGCATCCCCTCCCGAACGTCCGTGCCGTCGGGAAGATTGTTCAATTTGCGGATCGCCTCGGGAGAGACCATGAACACCCGGGCAATGGAATCCACGGTTTCCCCCTTGCTCACCGGATATTGGATGGGCTGGCGCGCGGCGCCGAGGGTGGGCGTCGGCGGTGCGGCCGGCGCGGGAGTCAGCGTCACGGGCGGGGGCTCCGCCGGGGCCGGCACCATCGGGACGGGTTCGACCACCGACAACGGCGGCGGCTCGGGCGCCGGCGCGGCGGGCGCCGCGGGCACTGAGGCCGCGCGGGTCTCGGAGGGCCGGACGCCGGCAGGCACGACGAGCTTCTGCCCCTCAAGGATCTTGTCGCCCTCGATCGCATTCAAGGCCCGGAGGTCGGCGGTCTTCACTCCGAGCTTCTTCGCGATGCCCGACAAGGTGTCCCCCTTCTGCACCACGTACTCGCCGGCGCCCGGAGACGGGGTTCGCTTGGGCGTCGGGGACGGTTTATCGCGCTTTGGAGCCGGGGCCGCATAGCCTGGCAGCACCAGCTTCTGACCGACGCGGATCTTGTTTGGATCCTGAAGATTGTTCAGCTCCGCCAGCTCCCGGGTGCTCAGTCCGTGGCGGGCCGCGATCTTGGACAACGAATCGCCGCTCTGGACGACGTATTCCTTCGGCGCCAGCTCACGCGGCGGCTTTGCGTCAGCCGGCGGCATGGCCGGGCTCTCGACCGGCGGGGGGACAAGCGCCGGCGGCGGCAGCGGTGCGGGCGACGGCACGACGGGCGGTGGCATCACAGGAGCCGGCGGCGGCTCGACCTGCGTCGACGGCGTTCGGCACCCCTGGGACAGCGAGACTACCCCAGCCACCAACGCGACATGCGCCACCGCCACGCCGCTCACCATCCACGCCTTCCGGACACCAATCCTCTTCATGGTCCTCTCCTTCGCATCCTCACACCTCGGCCCGCGATCGAACCCATCGTTCAAACGCCGCGCCACGGTCTTCGAAACTCCCGTACTGGTCAAAACTTGTGCAGGCCGGCGACAGCAACACCATCTCGCCGGGCCGCGCATCGCCGGCGGCCGCATCGAGGGCCGCCTCCAGCCGGCCGCACACCTTACATGGAACCACATCGGACCACGCCGACGCAAGCAGGTCAGCCGCCTCGCCAATCAGATAGACCGCCCGGACACGGCCGCGCAACCCGTCGCGCACGGCGGAGAAATCACGTTCCTTGGCACGGCCGCCGGCGATCAGTCGCACGGGCCGGTCGGCCATGCGCAGTGCCGCCGCCAGCGACGCGCTCGACGTGGACTTGGAATCGTTCACGTACAGCACCCCATCGACCTCGCCGACGCGCGTCATGCGGTGAGGCAGCGGCCGGAAGGCGCGGGCCGCGGTGGTGAGCACGAACGGATCCACGCCGGCCGCCACCAGCGCCGCCGCGGCCGCCGCCGCGGCCGGGCCGAGGACGAGGTTGTCGAACCACGTGCCGCGGATCTGCGCGATCATCCGCCCTTCTTGCCAGATCGCGCCCCCGTGTACGTGCACGTCGGCGGCGGGCTCCGACCCGAACGTGACGGTGCGCGACCGCCAGCGACTGGCCGCCCGAAACTCACCGGCTTGCGCCAGCGGGACGATCAACACGTCGCCCGGCCGCTGACGCGCGGCCAGGCGCAGCTTCAGTGCGCGGTACGCCTCGTAAGTTCCGTGGCGGTCCAGGTGGTTGGGATGGACGTTCAGGATGATTCCAACCTCGGGCCGGAATTCGTCGCAGGTCTCGAGCTGGAACGAGCTGACTTCGAGCACCAGCCAATCAAGCCCGCCGTGCTCGCGGATGACGCGGGAGACCGGGGGGCCGTAGTTTCCGGCCGGCTCGGCGCGGAGGCCGGCGGCACGCAGGCATTCGGCCAGCAGCTTCACCAGCGTGCTCTTCCCGTTCGAGCCCGTGACGGCGATGGTTCGCGTACGTCCCCGGCGGCTCCATCCGAACTCCAGCTCCGAGATCACCGGCACGCCGCGCTCGCGCAGCCGGCGAATCCAGAGGGAGGAGTCGGGCACGCCGGGGACAGTCACCGCGATCTCCCACTCCCCCTCCGGCACGGTGTCGAGGGGCCACCCCAGGCGCGCCTCGACGCCGAGGGTGGCCAGGTCGTCGGCCGCGGCTCGCTGCTGCACCCCGTCCGCGCGGTCCACCGCAACCACCGCGCGCCCCTCGCTTCGCAACAGCCGTGCCGCGGCCGTTCCGCTGGCTCCCAGTCCGAGCACCAGCGCGGCACCGGGGGACGATGTTCCGCTTCGACGTGTTGGGAAGGACTCGCTCACCGGATCTTCAAGCTGGCAATGCCGGCCAAGGCTAACACGATGGAGACGATCCAGAACCGGGTCACGACACGCGACTCGGCCAGCTCCGGGTTGCGTCCCTCGGCCTTCAGCCGCTCGATGGCGATCCACTCGAAATGGTGATGGATCGGCGCACAGCGGAAGAGCCGGCGTCCGCCGGTCCACTTGAACCAGCCGACTTGCAGAATGACGCTGAGGGCTTCGACCACGTAAACACCGCCAACGATGATCAGCGTCAGTTCTTGGTTGATCAGCATCGCCACCGCGGCCACGGCACCACCGAGGGCCAGGCTGCCGGTGTCGCCCATGAACAGCCGGGCCGGCAGGCAGTTCCACCAGAGGAAGCCCAGGCAAGCCCCGAGCAGGGCGCCGCAGAACACGGCCAGTTCACCGGCGCCGGGCACGAAGGGGATGCGGAGATAGCGGGCAAACACCGCGTGCCCCGTGCAATAGGCCATCACAAGGTAGGACATCGCCGCCGAGCCCGTGCAACCCACGGCCAGTCCGTCCATGCCGTCGGTCAGGTTCACCGCATTGGTGCAGCCGACGAGCACCAACAACGCGAACAGAATGGAGGGGCCCAGGCCCAGGTCGACCAGGACCGGCTCCTTCAGAAACGGGATGGCCAACTCGCCGGCCATGGGGCGCCACGCCTCGACCGGCCAGAGGGCGAGGACCAGTCCGACGGCGCACGCCGCCTGGACGATCAGTTTCCAGCGGCCAGGGAGGCCTTTGGCGTTCCGGGCGGTCACCTTGAGGTAGTCGTCGGCGAAGCCGACCGCCCCCATGGCCATCATGACCGCCACGGCGATCCAGACCAACGCGTTCGAGGTAACCGCCCACAACAACGTGGCGGCCAGCGTGGCGCCGATGATCAGCAGCCCTCCCATCGTCGGCACCTGCTTGCGCCGGTGCACCTCGTCGAGCGTCGGGACGAGGCCGAGACGCGACGGCTGCACCAGGCGAGCAAGCACGCGGATCATCGGAGCGCCGAGCACCACCGAGAGGACGAAGGCGGTCGCCGCCGCGCCGAGCGCCCGAAACGTGATATACCGGAAGAGGTTGAGCACTCCCCACCGGTCCGCGAGTTCGCTCAGGTAGTACAGCATGGGCGTCGTGCGGCGCTCAGCCGCCGGCCTCCTTCCCCGGCCCCGTTCGGGCTGCCCACGCCTCGATCACCCGTTCGAGCCGCTCCCCGCGCGATGCCTTCACCAGCACCGCATCGCCCTGCGCCAGGCGCGGCCGCAGCCACTCGGCCGCCTCCTCCGGCGTACGGCACCGGGCCAGTCGCGCAACCGGCCAGCCGGCGGACACGGCGCCATCGGCGACCGGGGCAGCCTCCGGTCCGACAATCACGATGCCCTCCCACGGGCCGCAGGCGGCTTCGCGGCCGGCGGCGGCGTGGTACGCCGCGCTGTGGCGGCCCAGTTCCCGCATCGCGCCGAGGACCACCCAGCGCCGCGGCGAGGGATGTTCGGCGAGGGCCTGCAGCGCCGCAAAGACGCTGATGGGGTTGGCATTGTAGGCGTCGTTGATCCAGATCACCCCGCCGATCGTCTCCTCGCCGCCACGCATGGGGGGAGGACGGAACTGCTCCAGCCGGCGTGCGATCTTCTCCGGCGGCGCGCCCGCCTCGGCGGCGACGGCAATCGCGCGAAGGGCGGTGCGCGCGAAGGCCTCCCCGCGCAGGGGCAGGCGGACGTCCAGCGAGAGTCCGCGCGGCCCGCGCACGAGGAGCCGCACGGGGTCCACCGGATCGCGCCGCCCTACGTAGTCGGCGGCCTCGGTCAGGCCGGCGGTCACCAGGTGGCAGGGGGCAGACGCGCGGAGGAGATCGTACCAGGGCTCGTCCGGGGCGAGGATCGCCAGGCCATTGGGGGGCAGGGCGCGCAGGAGGGTGGCCTTTTCGCAGGCGATCGCCTCCTCGTTCTCGAAGAACTCGATGTGCACTGGGCCGATGCGGGTGAGGATCGCCCAGTGCGGTTTGAGCAGGTTGCAGAGGGGGGCCAGTTCGCCGGGGTGGTTCATGCCCACCTCGAACACCGCCCAGGCGGCGGCTGCGTCGGCGGCGAGCATGCTCAGCGGAAGCCCCACGTCGTTGTTCCAGTTGCCGATCGTGCCGGCCACAGGGCCGAGGGGGGCCAGCAGGGCGGCGGCCAGGTCCTTGGCGGTGGTCTTGCCGACGCTGCCGGTGACGCCGATGACATGGCCACGCCAACGCGCGCGATGGCCGCGGGCGAGGTCGGTGAGCGCGCGCCTCGTGTCCCCCACCAACAGCAGCGGGCCGGGAGGCCGGCGGGCGGGCTCGGAGTCGGCCCGCACGAGCGCCGCCACGGCGCCCCGCGCAAACGCGTCGGCGACGAAGCGGTGACCGTCGTCGCGAGCGCCGGCCACCGCGACGAAGAGGGCGCCCGGGCCGACATGGCGCGAATCGTGAACGACGCGGGTGATCGGTGCCGCGGGGCGGAACGTCCACCGCCCTCCGCACCACGCTGCGAGCTGGGCAGCCTCGAACACCGCACCGCCCTCAATTCGCCCCGAGGAGGCGGCGCGCGACCTCGCGGTCATCGAACGGGACGACGGTACGCGCGAACTCCTGGTAGTTTTCGTGTCCCTTGCCGGCGATCAGCACGACGTCGCCGGGACGCGCGATCTCGATGGCGCGCCCGATCGCGGCCTCGCGGTCAGGAATGATCTCGTGGCGCGCGCCCTCGGGCAGGCCCGCGGCGATATCGCGGAGGATCGCGAGCGGGTCCTCGGAGCGGGGGTTGTCGTTGGTCAGGATCGTGACGTCCGCCATCCGCCCGGCGACGCGGCCCATGCGGGGGCGCTTTTCGCGGTCCCGGTCGCCGCCACAGCCGAACACGACGATCAGACGGCGGCGGACGAGTTCCCGGAGCGTGCCCAGCACATTGGCCAGCGCGTCCTCGGTGTGGGCGTAGTCTACGTAGACGTCGAGGCCGCGATCGTTTGGGATGCGTTCGAGCCGTCCCGGGGCGGAGGGGAAGCCGGCGAGGACGTCCACCGCCGTCGGCAGGGGCACCTCGCGGGCGGCGGTCGCGGCGAGTGCGGCAAGCGCGTTGGCGACGTTGAAGCGGCCCAACAGCGGCAAGTTCACCCGCGCATGGCCCCATGGCGTCCACAGGTCGAACGACGACCCCTTCGGTCCGACCTCGACGTTTTCGGCGCGCACGTGGGCCCCGGGATGTGTCCCGTAGGTGACCAGCCGCGACCACTGCCCGCCGATGTTGGCCAGCCGCTCGCCCCAGGGGTCGTCGAGGTTGACCACGGCGACCGCGCGTTTCTCCATCTGGCCGAGCGACTGGAACAACAGCGCCTTGGCCGCGAAATACCGCTCCATCGTCCGGTGGTAGTCGAGGTGGTCCGGCGTCAGGTTCGTGAAGACGCCGACGTCGAAGTCCACCCCCCAGACCCGTTTCTGGTCGAGGGCGTGGGAAGAGACCTCCATCGCGACGGCGCGGCAGCCGGCGTGGAGCATCTGCGCGAGCATGGCTTGGAGGTCGGGCGATTCGGGTGTGGTTCGGTTGGCGGGAATGCAGCGGGCACCGATTTCGTACTGGACGGTCCCGATCAAGCCGCAGGGCCGGCCGGCGGCCCGCAGGATGTCACGGATCATGAAGGTCGTCGTCGTCTTGCCGTTGGTGCCGGTGACGCCGAAAACCTCCAAGTTGGCGGACGGATGACCGTAGAACGCGCAGGCGATCTCGGCCATCGCTCGGCGGGCGTCTTCGACGCGGATGTGAGTGACGTCGCGGCGGGTCCACTCGGCGCTCTCGCTGATCACGGCGACGGCGCCGCGGCGGATCGCGTCCTCCACGTGGCGGGCGCCGTCGTCGCGCCTGCCTTTCAGCGCGACGAACAGGAAGCCCGGCCGCACCTGACGGGAATCGTACGCCAGCCCACAGATGTCCGGGTGGCCGGCGTCCCGGATGGTCATCGGCTGAATCACGCGCAGGATGGATTCGATCCGCATGGCCTCCTCACATAACCGCCCAATCAGCATCGTCGGGACCCTCCTCCGCCCGCAGCGGCACCGCATGAGGGAGCAGGTCGCCGGCGGGGATGCGCAGGTACCGGACCGCCTCTTCGGCGATCCGACGAAAAACGGGAGCGGCGACGACGCCGCCGGTGTGCTCGGGCTGGGGTTCGTCTACCGACACCAGCAAGGCGAAGACAGGGTTCTCGGCCGGTACCAGGCCCATGAACGAGGCGATGTTGCGGTGGGAGTCGTAGCCACCGACGCAGGGTTTGTCGGCAGTGCCCGTTTTGCCCGCCACCCGATATCCTGGGAAGGCCGCCCGCCGGCCGGTGCCCTCGGGCTGGGTCACGCCCGCCAGCAGTTCACACATGGTCCGGGCCGTCGCCTCGCAGACCGGCTGTCCCTCGGCCACCGGGGCGAACTGGCGCACCGTACGGCCGCGGGCGTCCGCCACCCGCCGCACCAGGGCCGGCCGCATGCGCACCCCGCGATTGCCGATGGCCGCCAGGGCCATGACCATCTGCAACGACGTGACGCCGATGCTGTGTCCCATCGCGATGCGGGTCGGTGTCAACGGGTCCCATTGGTGCCGTGGCGGGACGATGCCGGAGGCTTCGCCGGAGAGGTCCTCGCAGAGGCGGCGGCCGAACCCGAAGTCGCGCAGGCACTGTTCGAGGCGGGCCTCGCCGAGGGCCACCGCGCACTTGGCCGCCCCGATGTTGCTCGACTTCTGGATGACCCCCGCCACCGTGAGCCGACCGTAGGGGTGGAAATCGCGCAACGGGCGGCCGCAGTAGTGCCACAGGCCGTGTTCGCAGTCGAGAACGGTGTCTGGCCGCACGATGTCCGCCTCCAGCGCTGCGGCCATCGTGACCGCTTTGAAAATCGAACCCGGCTCGTAGGTGTACGACGCCGCCCGGTTCATTAGGGCGTCCGTCGCGGCCTCGTTGTAGCGGTTCGGGTCGAAGGAGGGCCGACTGGCCATCGCCAGGATTTCGCCCGTGCGCACGTCCACCATCACGGCCCATGCCCCCAGCGCCGAGTGCTGCCGCACGGCCTCGTCGAGCGCCGCCTCGACCATTGCCTGGAGGTCGGCGTCCAGGGTGAGTTCCACCGTGGCGCCCTCCTCGGGTGGAATGTCGAGCGGACGCCGGTCGGCGATCTCGCCGAGTCGACGCCCGCGGATGACCTTGCGCAGACCGTCGCGGCCCCGCAACCATCGGTCGAGGGCCAGTTCGATGCCGCCGCCGGCCTGCCGTTCGGCATTGACGAAGCCGATCACGTGCGCGGCCAGCTCCTCCAGGGGGTAATGGCGGCGGGGGGCGGGCTCGAGCCAGACCTCCCGCGCGGGGAGTTTCATGGCCCGGATACGATCGGCCTCCTCCAGCGAGATCCATTTCCGCAGCCGCTGGTACCGCGACGCCGGCTGACGGAGCATTTCCTCGAACGCGACCGCATCGCATTGAAACAGCCGTCCGAACAGGCCGGCCAACACCTCGACGTGCCCCGCTTCGTTCACGGCCTGCGGATCGGCGACGAGGTGAAAGCGCGGGGTGTCCACCGCCAACACGCGGCCGTTGCGGTCGAGGATCCGGCCGCGCATGGCGGGCAGCTCGACGGCGGCCTCGGGGGTGGCGTCCTGACGATAAGCGAGATGGAGATAGGTCAATTTCCAGCCGACCGTGCCGAACGCGGCGCAGAACACCACGGCCACGAACGCGAACCGCACCCGGTGGAAGCCTTCACTCACGCCCCGCCACGCGTTGGGCCAGCCGTGGCCCCCTCACCGCTTCCCCGCCCGGCGGGGAAGCCGGCCGGACCAGATAGACGGTCCGTTCGCCGCCCGCCCAGTCCATTTCTATTCCGAATCGTTTCAATGCGGCCCGGACCGACGCCAGGGTGGTCATCGGCGCCCAGCGACATTCCTCGTTCACCCGGACCTGCCGCAACTGCTCCAGCCGGCGCTCGGCCGCGGCCATCTCCCCCGCCAGTCGGCGGCACTGCTGCACCAGTCGAAGGTGAAACAGCAGACCGGCCAGGGCGGCCGCCGCCGCCAACGGCAGCCACGCCACCCTCGTGCGCGCGACCGCGCGCGCCTTCACCCGTTGGCGCCGCAGCATGGCTCGGGCATCCTTTCCGCCGCCCGCAGGCGCGCGGATCGCGCGCGGGGGTTGCGCCACACCTCCTCCGGGGACGGCGTCACACCATGGCGAGTCAGCACCCGTACGGCTGGCGGTCGGAACCGCAAAACCGTCCCGCCCTCGGGACGCGCCTCGGCGCGGGGAGCGTGCTCGCGAAAACACCGCTTCACGGCACGGTCCTCCAGGCTGTGGAAGGAGATCGCCACCAGCCGGCCGCCAATCCGCAGCGTGGCCAGCCCCGCCTCAAGCCCTTCGACTAACTCCTCGAGCTCACGGTTCACCGCCATCCGCAGGGCGCGGAAGGTCGCGGTCGCCGGGTGACGCGGCCCGCGCCGTCCCACCGCAACGGCAACGGTCGCAGCCAGGTCGGCGGTGCGCAAAAAAGGTGCCTGTCGGCGCCGCGTCACAAGGCAGCGGGCGATCCGACGAGCGGCCGGCTCCTCCCCGTAGCGGCGCAGCAGGTCGGCGAGCTCCTCCTCCGGCCACGTGTTCACGATGTCGGCCGCGGTCAGCGGCTGGCCGGGATCGAGGCGCATGTCCAGCGGCCCGTCGCGATCGAAACCGAACCCACGGCCGGGGTCGTCCAACTGATCCGATGACATGCCGAGGTCAAGGATGACCGCGTCCGCGCCCTCGAATCCCTCGACCGCCGCCAGTTCGCGAAGACGGCTGAAACGGCCATGCACGGCGCGGAACCTTGGGCCGTGACTGGCGAATCGGCGGCGTGCCCTCGCCACGGCTGCAGGATCGGCGTCGATCCCCAACAGGCGGCCGCCCGGTGCCGAGGCCTCGAGCACGGCGGCCGCATGCCCCCCGCCGCCCAGCGTGGCGTCGATGTAGCGCCCGCCTGGACGCACGGCGGCCCACTCGACGGTTTCGCCGACCATCACGGGGACGTGCCGTGTCATGCCCCGCTCAGAAGAGAATCCGGCCACCTCCGCGACGGATCACCGGGTCGGCGAACCGAAGCGATTTTGCCTCGTCGATGGCTTCCTGTGTCACGCGCGTCCGGTGCAGGAAACCGATCCACCGGCGCGACGCGCCGCGGGGCGGCAGCATGTATCGCGGCCCCTCGTCGCGCATGCCGTCCAGGGTACGGTTGATTTCGAGATAACGGGCGATCCTCACCATGGCGATGTCCTCCGAACGGTCCTCAAACACCGACGTATCTCGACGCCTCGGCCAGGCCCTCCTCGGTCATGCTCCGCTCGAACTCCGTCCAGCGCTCGGGCGCCCACAGCTCGAACGCCTCCACGTTGCCGACCATCAAGACCGTGTCCTTGAGCCCCGCGTGAGCCAGCAATTCGTCGCGGATGCGGATGCGCCGCTGCACATCCCAGGCCACCGCCTCCGAGCGAGCCCCGATCATCCGCAGGAAGGCCCGGCCCCGCTCGTCGGCCATCGAGAGGTTGTGGATGTGCTGCAATTTCGGCTCCATCACGCGGGCGGGAAACACGTAGAGGAACTTCCATCGCCCAACGCTCGGAATGACGTAGAGCTTGGCCGGCTGACCGACGATGGCCGCCCATTCCGCGGGGATGGTCAGGCGCGACTTCGGGTCGAGATTATGCCGATACTGGCCGCAGAAAAACTGCCCCTGCGCCCATCTGTCCGCCGCTTCGGTCTGGCCCTTGCGTCCCACTTCGCTTCCCTTCTGTGACACAGCATGACACAACGTGACACAAAAGGTCAAGAGCCCCACCGAAAAATTTTTCGGGCTGGCCGATTATGCGACCGCGCGTGGAATTCTCGGCGGGATCAGCGCCCGTGGTCCGTGGCGTCGATCACCGAACCGATGCCGGCCACCTGCTCGCGCAAAAAAGCCTCGATTCCCCGCTGCATCGTCATGCGGGCACCGGGGCAGCCCCGGCAACCCCCGCCCAGCTCAAGGTACACGTTGGAGTTCTCCACCCTGACCAGCCTCGCATACCCACCGTGTGAGTTCAGCGCGGGGTTGATCTGCTCCTCCAGCAGGCGGCTGACCTCCTGCTCGATCCGGGTGTCGTCGGACATCGCGTTCTGTTCGGTCGTCATCGCGGTTCC
>OGCI01001744.1_pt1 | contig 16856 bp, 20 predicted proteins | sample 1570021 | NCBI WGS metagenome assembly OGCI01 (sample SAMN06264664, study PRJEB24512) | hot springs metagenome | isolation source: Hot spring water | place: South Africa: Tshipise | collected 2015-06-21 | reverse complement strand
CCTTTTACCAGTTCCCGACCTTTACCCGGTGTCCCGAAATTGGGCACCGTTGGTTCTTCATGTAATTCTATCCCGACGCCGTGCCCGTGCAACTCCCGCACCACCGAAAAACCTTGCGCCTCGACATAGCGCTGAATCGCAGCACTGATATCACCCACCCGATAACCAGTGCGGGCAAACTCTAACCCCTCGTAAAACGCCCGCTCGGTCTCCTTTATCAGTCGTGCCACATCAGCAGTAATCTGTCCCACCGGATAGGTGCGTGCCGCATCAGCAATAAAACCACGCCGGGTCACACCCACATCAATCTTCACGATATCACCCTCAGCAAGTACCCGCTCATCCGGAATCCCGTGTACCACCTCATCATTAACACTGATACACACCGCGGCGGGGAAACCCTGATAACCAAGAAACGTTGGCTCGGCACCGTGCTTGCGGATAAAAAGCGCACAGAAACTCTCCAGTTTCTTTAAACTCACACCGGGCGCAATCCGCTCGGGTAGAAGCAGCAGGAGTTCGGCAACTATCCTGCCCGCCTCCCTGATGCCCGCAATCTCCTCCGGGCTTTTGATGTAAAGCGCCATCCCTCATCTCTTTTCCGCAATCAACTCCTGTACCCGGGCAAACACCCTGTCCCGTCCCAAGGCACCATCCACCCGCACCAGTTTTCCCTGTCGGGTGTAATAATCAATCAAAGGGCTGGTCTGCTCCTTGTAAACCCTCAGCCGGGCGCGGATCGTCTCCTCCTGGTCGTCCTTGCGCTGATAAAGTTCACCACCACACTCATCACAGACACCCGGTCTTTTCGGTGGGCTAAAACTGAGATTGTAAATCTTACCACAATTACGGCACTGGCGCCGGCGGGAAAGTCGCTGCACCACCTCATCATCACTCAAATCCACCAGTAGCACCAGATTCAAATCCAGTCCCAGTTTTGCTAACAACCGGTCCAGCCCCTCTGCCTGCGGTATTGTCCGGGGAAACCCGTCAAACACAACTGACCTGCCCGCATTGGCTTGCAAAAAAACCTCCTCCCCCTCCAGCACCACCTCATCTGGCACCAGCCCGCCAGAGACAACATAACCCTCCACCTTAATACCTAACGGTGTCCGCTTGCCGATCTCCTCCCGGAACACCTCACCGGTTGAGTAATGAACAAAACCCAGTTTGTCGGAAAGAAGCTCTGCCTGGGTTCCCTTACCAGAACCGGGTGGACCGAGCAAAACCAGACGCAAACCATCAGCCTTTTCACTCATAACTAACCTGCTCCTCTCTTTTTAGCGTAGAGTCTAACTCGGTTAAAATAAATAGTCAAGAACACACCGCACTACCGGTGGCACCTTAAGCGCAATTTTACTGGCGCGGTCCGTCCTCTCCTTGACACCTCACCGTTTTTCTCATAATATCCGGAACATGTTTGACCTTCCGGAGACCCGTCTCGGACGTGTATGGGCAGAAATTGACCTTGATGCCCTCCGCCACAATATCGCCGAAGTCCGCCGGCAGATTGGCAACCGGAAGATGCTCTTTGCCATCAAGGCGGACGCCTACGGTCACGGACTGCGCGTCATCGCCAGCGCCGCCTGGCAACTGGTTGATGCCTTTGGTGTTGCCAGTGTTGAAGAGGGTGTCAGCTGTCGCCAGGCGGGTGCCAACGCTACCCCGATCCTTATCCTATCACCCACACCCGAAGAAGAGATACCGGAACTATTTCAATACCACCTCACCCCGACGATTACCGAAATGAACTTTGCCCGGCAGCTTTCCCGGGAGGCGGTGCGGCGCAATCAAGCACTCAGCGTCCACATTGAAGTTGACACCGGTATGGGCCGAACCGGTGTCAGCACCACCGAGGCGCTGGAATTTATCACCGCAGTTACCCGTCTACCCGGGATAAAACTTGCCGGTGTCTTTACCCATTTCCCCGCTGCTGACACCGACATCACCTTCACCCGGCAGCAGGTTGAGGAGTTCAACCACCTGATTTCCGAACTACACGCCCGGGGCATCACCGGATTTCTGCGCCATGCGGCAAACTCTGCCGGCTGCCTCAACATCCCGGAGGCACACCTGGATATGGTTCGTCCTGGTCTGATGCTCTACGGCATAATGCCGGTCAGTTATCACTTCGGTCATCGCCGTGCCGAACTCAACCTCAAACCGGTGATGTCACTGCGCTCGAGAATCGTCAACCTCCGCTCAATTCCAGCAGGCGTCTCCATCAGTTATGAACGCAACTACTTCACCTCCCGCCCCTCCGGCATTGCGGTCATCTCTGCGGGCTACGGTGACGGCTACCCCTACTCCCTCACCAACAAAGGCTATGCCCTGCTCCACGGTCAAAGGGCACCGGTGGTTGGCAATGTGTCTATGGACCTGACAATGCTTGATGTTACCGATATCCCCGGGGCAAAACTCGGTGACACCGTCACCCTGCTCGGTGCTGCGGAGGGCAAAAAAATCTGCGCCAACGAACTTGCCCTTCTTGCCGGCACCATCCCCTATGAAATCATCTGCCGGGTTAGCCCCCGTGTTCCGCGCCTCTACATAGAAAACGGCAAAGTAACCCATATCAAAACCCTGTTGAACAATGAGTGAACAGGAAAAAAAACATTCTGGTGGCGAAGAAATACCCGCCTCCTTTACCAGCCTGATACTGAACCTTGCCGCCACCGCTCTCCTCTACCTGGGCAAACCGCTCACCCCGGATGCACCCGGTGTTGAAGTCAACCCGACATTAGCCCAGCACACCATTGACACCATGGAGATACTCAAAACCAAAACCGAGGGCAACCGCACCCCGGAAGAGACCGAACTCCTCAACGACCTCATCTACCAGCTCCGCATCCTCTACCTCCAGACTATCAACCGTCCCACCGACCAGCGCCCCTGAACCGGAAAATAATCCCGGGGTTCAGCCCGGGTATATAACCCATTCATAGTCACTCTGCTACCCTGCTAATTAATCCAGCGCGAGTAAACTGGCTAACCAGGGCAGCATCATCTTCTTCCCTGGTATCGTTACCTCTGGCATCAAGAAAAAACATTCCCGACCGCTCCATCCACCTTGCCCAGCTGTCTTTGTTTTTTTAACCGGAACCGATGTTCATGGTAAGTCAGATGAGTTGCTGATAATCTTGACTATTAAGAAAAACATCTCTATAATCAGCCCAAGGATTAAATATGCCAAAAAGGACATATCAACCATCCCGGATTAAACGTAAGCGCACGCACGGCTTTCGCGCCCGGATGAAGACCGTCGGCGGGCGACGGGTGCTCGCCAACCGCCGGCGCAAGGGTCGTCACCGTCTGACGGTATGAAAAAGCAGGTGCCCGTAAGGCACAAAACGTTTTATGCGCGAAAGTTTGAAGCGAGTGGAGATTATCCGGCGCCGCCGGGAAATAACTGCGTTGCGGCATTACGGCACCAGGATTCCCGGTACTGCCCTTTCCCTGTGCTATCGCGTTCAGACTGATACCGCACCCACAACACCAAAACGCCGTATCGCCTTTCTTTTAAGCGCCCGCATAAAACCGGCGGTGGTGCGTAACCGGCTCAAGCGCCGATTGCGGGAAATCTTTCGCCGTAACAAATCCTGGTTTCCACCGGGTTTTGACTATATCATTCACGCCGGAACAACCGCCGCCGAACTGGACTTTACCCGGCTCAGGGATGAGGTGCAGGAACTTACCACCAGGATGAAAAATGTTAACTAAAATCCTCTGTCTGCTTATCCGGTTATACCAGATTACCCTGGCAACGGTGTTGCCCCGTTCCTGTCGGTTTCATCCCTCCTGCTCCGAATACGCCCGGCAGGCGCTCCAGCGTCACGGTCCTGGTTATGGCGGTCTACTGGCGCTGAAAAGGCTTCTGCGCTGTAACCCGTTTTTTCCAGGTGGTTATGACCCGGTGCCTGAGAAAACACCATCAAGAAGGAGGAATAGATGAACGACAACCTGCGGATGATTATCGGCGTTGCTCTGGTAGTCCTGATTCTAATTCTCTGGCAGGTATTCTTTCCACCCCGCCGTCCGGCTCCGGTCGCACCAGCACCATCGGTTCAGGACACAACCGCAACAACCAGCATAGATTCGGTAATACCGGTTGCCACGATCACCCGTACTGTTCTACCGTCTCCGGAGACGATAATCACCCTGGAAAACCGATTGCTCAGGGCAGAGTTAACCAGTATCGGTGCCGCACTAAAATCCTGCTCTTTGAAGACCTACCATGTTCAGATCGTCCCGGAGGGTGAACACCTCCTCGGTAATTTAGAACTGGAAAACCTTCCTCTGGTTGATGTAACTACCACCGACTCCTCGGCAACCTTCACCTACGAGTTAAACCAGGGTCGGGTGCGCAAAACCTGGACAGTTGGTCCGGACTACGTTTTTCACATCAAAATCAGCACATCAGCACCCGGTACCGTCCTGACATTTGATGCCCGTGCCGGGACCCCGGTTACCGAACAGAACTTCAAAGAGGACATTGCCAATTTCCACTTCTATGCCCGTAACAACGGCAAGGTGCATCAGATTGCTGTTCCCGCCCTGCGCAAAAAGCCATTTATTGGCACCGCTGACTGGGTGGGTTTGAAGTCAAAATACTTTTTCCTTGCCCTGGTTGCCGAAAATGGCATGCGGTTTGATTCTGCCCGTGCCGAAGCGCTCAACGATGGGCGGGCCGGCTTTGTCGCACCGGTTACAGTAACAGATAACACCACCCGGTTTCTGGTCTATGCCGGTCCGATTGAATACAACCGCCTGCGCCGCTTTGGACTGGGATTTGAAGGGGTGGTCAGTCTGGGCTGGCTGAAACCTGTCGCCCTGGGTATCCTCTATCTCCTCCGGCTCTTCTATCAACTGGCTCGTAACTGGGGTGTGGCGATCATCCTCTTTTCGGTCCTGATGAAAGGCATCTTCTATCCCCTTTCCCGAACCCAGATAAGACAGATGCGCCAGTTACAACTGCTCCAGCCCAAGATTGAGGAGTTGAAGAAGAAGTACAAGGATGACCCGCAAATGCTCAATCAGGAGACGATGCGGCTCTATCAACTCTATAAAGTCAACCCGCTCTCCGGCTGTCTTCCCTTACTTGTCCAGATGCCGGTATTCTTTGCCCTTTACACGGTGCTGCGTAACTTTATTGAATTAAGGGGTGCTGGCTTCATCCTCTGGTTAAAAGACCTTTCGCAACCCGACACCCTTTTCGGGCACATTCCCGCTGGTGTACCCCTGATTGGTGGCTTTGCCATCGGTTTATTGCCCATCCTGATGGGTGTATCTTTTATCGCCCAGAATCTGATTACCACTACCGACCGACGCAACTGGGCGATGACTATCATCTTCCCGCTCTTCATCACCGCAATTTTCCTCAATCTCTCCAGCGGATTACAGCTTTACTGGTTTGTTTATAATATGCTCTCAATTGGCGAGAGTCTGATCGCAACGAAAGGAGGCAAACTATGGCAGAAGAAACAAAAGTCCCCGAATCTGGGGGGGAGTTAACCGAAGGTGAAAAGCCCGCTGAAATTGAGCGGATTGTCCAGGTAATCCAGACGATTATCGGCTATCTCGGCATCCGTGCCGGTGTCGAGGTTAGCCGTGATGCTGAAGGCTACGTTGCCAATATCAAGACCAAGCGTGCCAGCGCCATATTGATCGGTCGGCGCGGCTCAACCCTTAAGGCGCTGCAGCACCTGGTGCGCACCCTTGTCCACCGGGAGTTTCCTGATGTTCCCCCCATCCTGGTTGATGTTGCCGGCTATCGGCAGCGTCGGGAGAACTTCCTGCGCAAAAAGGCGCTGGCGGTAGCAAAGATTGTTACCGAAACCGGTCGGGAAATGGCGCTGGACTTTCTTACTGAAAAGGAAATGGCAACGGTACAGGACGCCCTGAAAGAGATGCCGCAGGTGCGGGTGTATGCGGTTGGTAGCGGTCCACGACGCAACTGTATCATCGCACCTGCTGACACCGGACACCATACCGGTTAATGCGTCCGGATACGATTGTTGCTCCTGCAACCCCTCCGGGGGTCGCTGGACTGGCGGTAATCCGGCTCTCCGGACCGAGCACGATAACGGTCCTTAACCGATTGCTGCCCGAACAGCGCTGGGAAAAACAGCCATCCCACACCCTGCGGCTGGTCTGGCTCAAAGATGGCAAAGACCGGGTGATTGACCAGGTGATGGTGGCGCTATTTCGTGCCCCCCGTTCCTATACCGGTGAGGATATGGCTGAGATATCCTGCCACGGTAGCCCGTTGATTGTTGACCGGATTGTCCGGCTATGCTTGAACCATGGCTGTCGGCTTGCCCGAACCGGTGAATTCACCCGCCGCGCGGTACTCAACCGCAAACTCACCCTCTCCCAGGCAGAGGCGGTTTTAAGTCTGGTTAACGCCCGCACCGACCTTGCCCATCAACAGGCAATCGCCGGCTATCAGGGCGCAACAACAAGGTTTGTCCAGACCCTGACCTCGGCCCTGCGCGACCTTTATACCGAGATTGAATACCTCCTCTCCTTTGATGAGGAGGACAAAGTGGAGCAGGACCGGCTGGAGAATAAAACCGCTGCCCTCCTCCGGCACCTCCAGCACACAATAAAACAGGGTGAACGGCAGCGCTTTTTATTCCAGCCCGCCCGGGTGGCGATCCTCGGTCGCCCCAATGTCGGCAAGTCAACTCTTTTCAACCGGCTCCTGGCTGAGGAACGGGCAATTACCAGCCCGATACCCGGCACCACCCGCGACCGAATTGAAGCCACAACAACCATCGGACCCATCACTGTGCAGCTGATTGACACCTGCGGTTTTGACCCGGGCACCAGAAACCCGCTCACCCGGCTCGGCACCCGCCAGACCGAAAGGGCGGTGACTAACTGTGACCTCCTGCTAATTGTATTTGACGGCTCGCAACCGGTCCGGGATCAGGACAAAACAATACTTGCCTGGACTGAAAAAATGCCTAAAATTTATATTATCAACAAGAGTGACCTCAAACGCCGGTTACCGGATGAGTTTCTCCCCCAACCGGCAATTGCGGTATCCGGTAAAACCGGCGCCAACATAAATAAACTGCGTCAGGCGCTCCTGCGCCACCTCCGTCCCCTGTCCGGAAATACCACCTGTCCCACAACCAGCCGGCGCCAGTTACAGGCGTTAAGAGATTGTTACTCCGCCCTCCGCGCCAGCACCAGGAGTCCAGATTTAGCCACCCGTGCTGCTGATATCCGGCTTGCCCTTGACGCACTGGCACAGATTGACGCCCCGGTAACCACCGAAGAGGTGCTCAACCGCATCTTCCAGTCCTTCTGTGTCGGAAAATGATTGAACAACTACTTCTCTGGCTTGACGATACCCCTGGTGCCCGCAGCGCTGCCCGCTGGGCACTGGACCTTGCCCGTATAATCTCAGCACGGGTCTATGCCATCTATATCCTGCCCGAACCCGAACCGGTGCCCCGAACGAAAAGGTCTCTCCCGGTAACAAACCTGCCGCTCCAGCCGGCACCGTCAGAGGAAAGGGCATGGGCAGTGCTCTATGAGGTGGAGGACGAGGCGTTTGAACGGGATGTCCGGATATCCCTGCTTTTAGAGGCGGGCGAACCGCTCGCCCGGCTTAAAGATGTGTGTGTTACTTATAAAACCGACCTGGTGGTGGTCAGTGCTGACTGCCCGCTGCCCGTGGAAAAAATTGTTAACCAGTTACCCGGTCCGGTGGTATTTGTAAAACCGGAAAAGAGTTTTACCCGCCCGGCAAGGGCAAATATGAAGGAGGATTAATGTTCAAAAAAATCTCGGAACTGCTTTCCCGTTCCGCAGTCGTCCTGGAACTGAAGGAAAAAGAAAAGGATGCGGTAATAAAGGAACTTGCCGCCCCGCTCCTTGCCACCGGTCTGATAACCGATGAAAAGGAGTTCATCCAGGCTATTCTGCGCCGCGAAAATCTGGAGAGTACCGGCATCGGCTTTGGTGTTGCCATCCCCCACGCCCGGACCAACTCCGTAACCACGATTATCCTGGCGCTGGGGCGCTCGGCAACCGGTGTTGACTTCAACAGCCTAGACGGCAAACCCTCCCATCTGATATTCCTGATTGCCGCACCGGAGGCAATGAAGCGGGAATACATCTGGACACTGGCAAAACTCTCCAGCCTGATGCGCCGCTCTGATGTCCGCAATGGACTTTTAAAGGCGCAGACGGTGGAAGAAGTATTCTCGATCATTGAAGGGCACGAACAGCTCTGATTATCCGGGCGATGTCCGAGGATTACACCCTGCTCCGCTCTCGCCAGGACCTGGCGAAAAAACTCCTTGCCCTGGGTTTTAAAATTGGGCCCTTTGAGATTCGTGCCGGTGATAGCCCCGCCCCTGCCGACCTGGCCCTGCCGGTATTCCGGCTGGCAAAGGAGACAAAACAGAACCCGGCTGACCTTGCCGCCTTAGTTGCGCAAAGGATTGACCTTTCCGACACCATCCTGAACTCGGTGCAGGCGGTGAACGGCTATCTCAACTTTAAGTTTCAACCCGAACTTTTTGCCCGGGCGGTATGCGCTGACTACTGGCGCAATCCCCGGCGCTACGGCAGTTTTCCCCTGGGAAAGGGAAAGACAATTGTCATTGACTACTCATCTCCCAACATCGCCAAGCCATTTTCGGTCGGACATCTGCGCTCCACGGTCATCGGTCAGGCGCTTTATAACATTTTTTCCTTTCTCGGTTACAGGGTCGTTGGCGACAACCACCTTGGCGACTGGGGCACTCAGTTCGGGAAACTCCTCTGCGCCTTTGAACTCTGGGGTGATACCCAGAAACTCCAGGAATATCCTACCCGGCACCTTTTAGAACTATATGTCCGCTTTCATGAAACCGCCCGCAATGACCCTGCCCTGGAAACCCGTGCCCGGGAATGGTTCCGCCGGCTTGAGAGTGGTGACCCGGTCGCCCGGGAACGCTGGCAGACCTTTGTCCGGTTAAGCCAAACCGAATTTAACCGCATCTACCAGTTACTGGGCGTCTGCTTTGATGTCACCCTGGGCGAGAGTTTCTACGCTGACCGGCTTACTGGCGTGATTGAACGTGCCCTGAAAACCGGTGTTGCCCGACGGGAAAAACCGCCCCGGAACCCGGGCCGCACCCCATCACTGGACGAAGAAGTAGACTCGGAAGAGACGGTGGTTCTTATCCCGCTGGACAGTTCAGGCATTGATGTCCCTTTAATTCTGCAAAAGTCTGATGGCACCAGCCTGTATGCCACCCGGGAACTTGCCACCGTGGAATACCGCATCCAGACCTGGCAGCCAGAAAGGATTCTCTATGTTGTCGGCAATGAACAGGAGTTCTACTTCCAGCAGTTCAACGCCGCACTTAAACTCCTCGGCATCACCGTCCCCTGTATCCATGTCAACTTCGGGCTCATCCGCCTGCCTGCGGGCAGGCTCTCCACCCGCGAGGGACGGGTCATCTTGCTGGAAGATGTCATCCCGGAGGCGATTGAACGGGCAAAGGCGCTACTGGCGAACCGGGAACTGACTATGGAGGAAAAAGAGACGATCGCCCGCAAGGTTGGTATCGGCGCAATCAAATACGCCGACCTGTCCCAGAACCGGCGCAAGGATGTTGTGTTTGACTGGAACCGGATGCTTGCCCTTGACGGTGATTCGGCACCCTACCTGCAATACGCCTACACCCGCACCTGTGCCATCCTGCGCAAGGCAGGCGAGTTCAACCCTGCTAACGCCGACCCGACTCTCCTCACCGCACCCGAAGAAAAAACCATCCTCATGCACATCGCCCGCTTCCCGGAGATAATACTTGCCAGCGCTGAAAACTACGAACCCCACCGCATCGCCAATCACCTCTATCGCCTTGCCCAGGACTTCTCCATATTCTACGACCGGATTCCGGTGCTCAAGGCGGATACCCCGCAACTCTGCAACAGCCGGCTTGCCCTGGTGGAAATGACCGGCACCGTCCTCAAAATCGGTCTTGCGTTACTGGGCATTGAGGTGATGGAGCGGATGTAACCATTATTATCACAGAAAAACAGTTAATACCCCACCAATCTATTATCTATTAGAGCCACCAACAGCACTTTTTTTCACATCAGGGATGGCGTTTCCGGTACCGAATATCCAGCCTAACACATTTATCTACAAACTGTTACAGCAGGACCGATTAACGAAAAATTGCTTAAACAGGGCAGGATCGGAGGTAATCCCCGGGATAGTCCCGTGAATCACCCGGAACATAAACGCTAACCTCAATCCTGACGCCACACCAGAAACATACTGGTAATATTTAATATCACTCAACCTGCCGGCTAACCAGACTATTACACCGGAATCAACTGTTTTCACAGTATTGATGTTGACTCGGTATTTGACCACGGGTCTGGAACTGATATTTTCTGCCCGCACAAAGGCGCCAGTGGACACAGAGCCCATTTTTCAGGAAATGGTTAAAAACACCGGTTTGCCGTTGTAAAGATGGTTAATTTTAGTAAAATCCTTTAATGAGCACCGGTAGTCAAATAAACATGCACCGGGTATATTTTGACCATGCCGCTGCCACCCCGGTAATGCCGGAAGCGCTGGCGGCGATGCTACCGTTTTTGAAAGAAAACTTTGGCAATCCCCACAGCATCCACCAGTTTGGTGCCACCGCACTTAACGCCCTGAATCAAGCCCGGGAACAGGTTGCCCGGCTGATCAACGCATCCGCTGACGGAATCATCTTCACCGCCTCATCCTCAGAAAGCAACAACCTGGCGCTGAAGGGGCTTGCCGGAGCAAACGAGAAAAAGGGCAAACACATCATCGCCTCAGCAATAGAGCACGTATCAGTCCTGGAACCATTAAAAAGTCTGAAAAGAATGGGTTTCCAGGTTACCCTTGTCCCGGTGGACCGTTACGGTCAGGTCAATCCTGAGGAACTTGCCCGGGAAATTCGTCCGGACACCATCCTTGTTTCAATAATGCACGCCAATAACGAAATCGGCACAATTCAGCCATTAAAAGAGATTATCCGCCTCTGCCGGGAAAAAGGCGTCCTGATTCACTCGGATGGCACCGCTGCGGTGGGCAGAATACCGGTTGACGTTATTGAACTTGATGTTGATGCCTACTCGTTCGCTGCCCAGTCATTTTACGGACCAAAGGGTGCGGCAGCACTCTATCTGAGACCCGGGTTAAGAATTAATCCGCTGATTGAAGGTGGTGTCCAGGAAAAAGGTCGGCGTGCCGGGAGCGAAAACCTGCCCGCAGTTGTCGGGATGGGCCGGGCAGCCGAGGTCACAAAAGAAAAACTTTTCCTCTGGGCAGAAAAGATGCAAATGCTTGTCCGGCGCCTGCAGGAGGAACTGCCCCGACGGATTGAACGCCTGGTCTTCACCGGTCATCCGGAAAACCGCCTGCCCGGACACCTCAGTTTCTGTATTGAGTTTGTTGAGGGCGAAGCGCTGTTACTCTTCTTAAACGATGCAGGCATCGCTGTCGCATCCGGCTCTGCCTGCACCGCCCGCTCACTCAAGGCATCCCATGTCCTGCTTGCTATCGGATTGCCCCACGCCATCGCCCAGTCCTCCCTGGTAATAACCACAGGTAAGGATAACACCCGGGCAGATGTTGACTACTTCCTTGACCAGCTACCACCAATCGTTCAGCGCCTGCGCCACCTCTCCCCGCTCTATGCCCGCTATCTTAAAGGCGAAGACCCCTACCTGTTCAAAACTGGACACGACCACCATCATGAGGAAAATAACAGTAAGGAGAGTTAATTATGTATTCCGAGAAGGTGATGGAACACTTTCGCAACCCCCGCAACGTTGGTGAGATTGAAAATCCAGACGGGGTTGGTGAGATTGGCAATCCGGTGTGCGGTGATATGATGACCTTCTACATCAAGGTGGAGAATGACATCATTACCGATGTGAAGTTTAAAACATTTGGCTGTGGTGCGGCAATCGCCGTCTCATCCATGGTCAGTGAAATGGCAAAGGGCAAGACAATCGCCGAGGCGCTGAAGATCACCAACGAGCAGGTGGCAGCAGAACTGGGTGGTTTACCGCCCAACAAAAAGCACTGTTCCAACCTTGGTGCCGATGCGCTCCACGCCGCCATTGAAGACTATCTGCGCAAAAAGGAGGCGATGGGCAAACCGGTAGAAAAGCCCGTCCGAACCTGCATCTGCCCCTTCTGCAACCAGCTCCTGTCCGAAGGAGAAACTGTGTGTAAACCCTGTGCCGTAAAGATTAACTACTGTCCCGATTGTGGCAAACCACTTCCTGCAGGTGTTCAAACCTGCCCGGAATGTGGCAGCGGAAAAAAGGAGGTAAAATGAACCTGAAAAAAGTTGCCGGTAGCAACAGCAAACATCATGTCACCCTTTACGCCCTCTCAACCTGTGGCTGGTGCCGCCGGACAAAGGAACTGCTTGACCAGCACAACATTGAGTATCAGTTCATTGATGTTGACCTCTGCATCGGTGAGGAACGGGAAGAGGTGCTCAATGCGGTCAGAGAAATCAACCCCCGGGTCTCCTTCCCCACCATCCAGATTGACGACCAGGTGGTGGTGGGGTTTGATGAGGAAAGGATAAAGAAACTACTGGAGATATAATTGACCATGGCAGAAGAATTTTCTCCTGCGGTTCTGCAACTCTACGAAAAACTGAACCGGGAGGCGGAGGAGGGTGGTTATCATCTTAACCCGGACCGCCAATTCACCTTAAAACTCGTCCAGGGTCTTTTAACCAACCAGGAGCGCTATGGCTATCCTGCCTGCCCCTGTCGCATCACTTTTGGTGAAAAGGCAAAAGACATTGACATCATCTGTCCCTGCTATTACCGTGATGCGGACCTGGAGGAGTTCGGTACCTGTTACTGCGCCCTCTACGTCAGTGAAGACTGGATTAAAGGAAAAATCCCCCCTAAATCCATCCCGGAACGCCGCCCACCAGAATTTGTGCTTACCGGCTATTCCGAAGCGCCCACTAAACAGACCACCGCAACAGAAATCACCACCCGACTTTCATATCCGGTATGGCGCTGCAAGATTTGCGGGTATCTCTGCGCCCGAAACGAGCCACCGGGTAAATGTCCGGTTTGCAAGGCAACCAAAGACCGGTTTGAAAGATTTATCTGAACTATGCCCATTGTTGAGATAAGCGTTGTCCCGATTGGCACCGGTTCCCCGAGCGTCAGCACCTTTGTCCGTGCTGCGCTCACGGTAATCAAAAAGAGCGGGCTAAATTACGAGGTAAACCCGATGGGCACCTGTCTGGAAGGCGACTGGGATAGAATATTCTCCACCGTCAAGGAAATCCACGACGCCCTAACGCAGATGGGTTGTGCCCGAATTGTCACCACCATCAAAATTGACGACCGGCGAGATAAGAACCAGACGATGAAGGGAAAAGTAACACGGGTTACCGATAACACCTGAACCGCTACCTTCTGACCGCACAGCCAACTAATAACCCGCTGGAAAACAACTCACCAAAAAATAGCGGTGGCTGGGGAAAAACTAACCCCAGCCACCGTCAACCGGGCATCTCAACCATTCACACCCATCCCATAAAGACCCGGTCACAAATCCTACCCACCCGAGTTCTTCTTCTAACACATAATCGCATTCCCAGCCAATGAACATTCTTGCTATTCTCCCAGTTGTGCCATTACCATCTTTGTCTGCACCATCTTCTCCTGATAAACCTCCTGTGCCACATCAGGATTAAACCTGGGCACATCCACCTCTAATTTTTCCCGCCATGTTCTATAAAGAAATATCGCACTTACAATTAACATGATCACTACCAGTAGACTCAAAATCATGCCTATTCTTCTACCAAACATCTCAATTTCCTTTTAAATATCAACACCTACCTGTAATAATTGCAAAAATCATACCAGAATAAATTAAAATATAACAACTTTATTTAGCGTAAGTTACAAAAAAAATCCTCACAATCACGAAAAAGTGTATCATTAAATGAGACGCTTATAACTGGACGGTAAAATGGTGGCAATTAACTTAATAATATGATATTATGTTAGTTAAAAATAATGTTTCTCTTTGAGAGACACATTTATTAAATGAGACACAGAATTAGGCAAAAAAAGTTGACATTATCGTTAAAAATGTCTATTCTTGAATAGATATTATGTCGGGAAAAAAGAAAGTCGGCCTCACCCGTCTTGAAGAACTTGGTGCGCGATTGAAAAACATCCGTGTAAAGGCAAAGATATCCCAGATGAAACTGGCAGAGATTCTGGGTTTAAACCCAATCCATGGTTACAAATATATCTTGCGTCTGGAAAAGGGTCTTGTGCCCAATCCGACCCTGCGCACAATAGCCGGTTTTCTTTCCGCCTGCGGTGCAACCTGGCAGGATATTGCTGATGTCCTGCCCGGATTGGCAACAAAAACAGAGGAAAAGAAAGAACCGGTTTCCCCGTCCAAGCCAATTATCATCCCACCCTATCAAACCCTTCCTGGTGAAGAAGTAACCCTGCTGGTTACCGCGGAAGAACAGTCTCAACTTAACCCTATCCGCAGCCAGTGGTTGTGGCATCTGGTAAAAAGGCTCCAGCATCAAATATGGGTTAGCCTCCGTCTCTACCAGCAGAGCCCGGCTTTTCAACGTGCCTATCTAACCTTTCTCCGCTCCACCTGTGTTGTCCTGGCTTTGCTGAGTAAATCAGATCCCGACCATTTAGAAAAAGCGGTTAATCTGAGTGAAACATTGCCTCGGGAACTGGAACCGCTGCGCAACCAAGCGCTAAAGCAGGGACTGGATCCTGATCTCATCAACCAGATAGGTAAAATATGCCTTACCGCCATCAGGAAGACAAAGCCGGTCAGTGGTGACAGCGGTGCCCGGACATCCGGTTGATGACCCAGTTACCGTTACTGCTTTCGTTCTTCATCCTGTTCGCCCAGTCGCCACCTGTGACTTATAAAATTTCTGCCACACTCAATCCGGGAAAAAGAACAATCTCTGGAAAAGAAATTATTATTTTCCGCAACCGGCACCCATCAGCACTCAATTCTATCCTCCTCTATCTTTACCCCAACGCCTTTTCTAACCACAATGGCGATTTAATCAGGGCACTGGCAAAGCAGGGTCGGCTGGTCCCCGGGGCGCTCAACCCCAAAAACCTTGGCGCCCTGATAATTGAGGAACTGGATTGTGCCGAGATTATTCCGCAATACAGGGCAGATAAAACGATTGTGGAACTCTTACTGCCCCGACCGCTTGCTCCTGGTGACTCGGTAACCATCAAACTCTCATTTACCACCCGCATCCCGACACTCTTCACCGACCTGGGCACAAAAGGCAAGGTATTTGTTCTCTCCCGCTGGTATCCTCAGGTCGTTGCTCTTGATGAATCTGGCTGGCATCAGGAGGGTTTTCATCTCCCAGGCTCGGCACCGGGTGCGCTTGCCGATTACGAGATAGAGTTCACCCTGCCCGATAAATTTGCTCTTGCCACTCCGGGCACCGAAATCAAGATGGATGAAGCCCATAAACCGCCATTTATCACCCATCATTTTTGCGCCCGCTGGCTGACCGACTTTCCCATCATCGCCACTTCTGCCCATGTCAAAGTCACTGACACCACAATCCTGCCTCATCTCCACCTGTTACTTCGCCCGGAGCGTTATTCCCGAGCAGCAGAAAAGTTCATCCGGCATACAGCACGGATGAGCGCATTCCTTTTCTCACACTGGTTCGGAGAGTTAGCTGAGTCCAGTTTGACAGTCATTGACCTTACCGATATCGCTCCGGAAGAGATAGCTGTCCCCGGGCTGGTAATTATTAACCAGAAACCGCTACCATTTCTCCGGCTTCAGGAAAGGGCGCTCGTCACCGCAATTGCTCACCAGTGGTTCTGCCGTAACCCGGCACCCAACCCGATCCGTGACCCGATGCTTTTCTACGGATTACCGGTCTATGCTGCCACTCGTTATCTTGAGGCAATTTATGGAAAAGAAAATCTGCTCAACATCAACATTCCCTTCCCCTTCCTTGCCGGTGTCTCAGACCTCTATCTCCACCAGATTTACCACTACATTGCCGCCACCAACAACCTTACCCAATCACTCACCCGCCCCCTTACTGTCCAATCCGCACCAGTGGCTTCGGGTGCGGTTTACCGCTCCCAGTCGGCTCTGATTCTTAAAATCCTGGAACAGGAGCTGGGAACTACTGGCATTGATTCGGCAATTCGGCACTATCTTGCAACCGGACGTGGACGCCATACTACAACCGCTGGTTTTCTCGCCTGTATTACCCGCAGCGCCGGTCCAGAAAAGGAGGTCATCATTAACCGGCTTGTGAGCCAGACCGGAACCATTGACCTGAAAATTACCGGTCTCCAACATCATGCCGACAGTATCACATTAATCATCTCGGCAACCAGCCCTCCGAATCTGCCGATAGAAGTTAAAACAATTTTTTCGGACAATTCTTACCGTATTGACACTCTCGACCTTACGCCTCGCGCGACTCGCAACTCAGGCATCTTTTTCCACTTTATCCCGGTAAACAGGAAGGTCAGGCAGGTTATTCTGGACCCGAATAAGAAAATTCTTGAACCCAATCGCTGGAATAATTACTTTCCCGCTCAGGTGGCTATAAAACCGATATTCCGCCTGCCCAGTTTTGATACCTATCAGATCTTCTACGGACCCTGGTTCTGGTACGATAACTACCGGGGCTTTCAACCCGGTATCTGGTTTCAGGGCCGAAGGTTTATTGATGCGGGCATAATCCGTGGCGACCACAACTGGACGCTCATCTGTAACTACGCCTCCCATAAGTCGGACTGGCACACCGGCATCAGTTATCAAA
>OGCI01001740.1_pt1 | contig 16891 bp, 14 predicted proteins | sample 1570021 | NCBI WGS metagenome assembly OGCI01 (sample SAMN06264664, study PRJEB24512) | hot springs metagenome | isolation source: Hot spring water | place: South Africa: Tshipise | collected 2015-06-21 | reverse complement strand
GAAGAAGGTGGGCACGTGCTCATCTTGCTGGATTCGATTACCCGCCTGGCCCGGGCCAACAACCTGGTGACCCCACCCACCGGGCGTACCCTATCGGGCGGTCTGGACTCGGCGGCCCTGCACTTCCCCAAGCGCTTTTTGGGTGCGGCCCGCAACATCCGGGGCGGGGGTTCGCTGACCATCCTGGCTACAGCCCTGGTCGAAACCGGTAGCCGCATGGATGACGTGATTTTTGAAGAGTTCAAAGGCACCGGTAACATGGAACTCCACCTCTCGCGCCGTCTGGAGGAGCGCCGTATCTTCCCGGCCATTGACATCCTGAAGTCGGGGACTCGGCGGGAAGAGCTGCTGCTGGGCGAAGAGGTGATTCAGAAAATGTGGTTGTTGCGCAAGGTCCTGGCCGATATGGATCCTGCCGAGGCCATGGAGATGCTGCTTGCGCGCTTATCGCGTACCAAGACCAACAAAGAGTTCCTTGCAACTTTGGGGGGAAAGTAGGTATACTTCCCCCGGAAGTCATGGGGAACTCGGGTTGCGTTTTTGGATAGTCAACCTGAAGTTCTGCCAAAGGAGCTGCTGCTTTCTGGTAACTCCTTTATAGCGAAGCGCAGTTTTGGAGGTTGACTTTGGCAATAAGCGAACTCTTGAGCAGTGTGCTGGCGACGGGGGTGCTCGGTTTCCCACTGGGAATGGCCCAACCCAACCTGCCTGGAACCGAAATAGAAGTAGATACGCCTGCTCGTAAAGGCTGGGTGATCTACACCGTGCGTCCAGGCGACACCCTGAGTCAGATTGCCAGCCGATACCGGGTAGATGCCAGGGCCATCATGTACAGCAGCGGCCTCGAGGGTGCTGCGCTGCGTCCTGGGCAGGTGCTGCGAATCCCCCTGGTCGAAGAGTCCAGCGACGAAAGCCGACTGCCCCCTGGAGTTCGCACCTATGTTGTGCGCCGGTGCGATACCGTGCAGTCGGTCGCCAGGCGCTTCGACCTCACCGTGCTGGGGCTGGTTTCGGCCAACCCCGGCCTGCAAAGCCTGGATCGGCTCGAGGTAGGCTCCACCCTGTATATCCCGACTGCCGAGCCTGGCTTGCTGCTTCGGCTCAAACGTGGAGAAACCATTCAGGATCTGGCCCAGCGCTTTGGCCTCTCGGTTACCGAAGTGGCCAAGGCCAACGGACTGGACTCACCCACCGATGTGCGGGCCGGCGATCTGGTTCTTTTGCCTGGGGTGCAGGCTAAAACCACCTACCAGCGCCTGTTGCAAATCCAGGAGACTGAACGCAAAGCCCGCGAAGAGGAAGCCCGCCGCCTGGCCGAGGAACGACGCAAGCAGGAAGAGGCCCGCCGGCAGCGGCTGGCCGAGCAGCGCCGTTTGCAACAGCAGTCCCGTGCTCGTTTGCAACAGCAAGCACAAAGCCAGCCCCGCCTGCGCCGAGCCAATGCCGTGGTTGCGGCAGCCGGATACCGCTGGCCGATGTCGAACTTTACCATTACCACCTACTTTGGCCGCCGGGGGGTGTTTCAGCGGTTTCACACCGGCATCGATCTGGCGGCCCCTGTGGGTACCCCTATTTATGCGGCCAGGGCAGGGCAGGTGGACACTGCCGGCTGGAGCCGCTATGGCTATGGCCTGCACGTGGTAATAGACCATGGTGGGGCTCAGGAGACCCTCTACGCCCACATGTCACGTATTGCGGTTCGTCCTGGACAGTGGGTGGACAGGGGTGAGCTAATCGGCTATGTGGGCTCGACAGGCTGGAGCACAGGCCCGCACCTGCACTTCGAGGTGCGGGTGGGGGGCGCTGTGCGCAACCCAATGGCTTATCTGCCTTAACGCTCGCCGGGTGGCTTCAGCGCAGTCTTTGGCTTGAATAATGCGCTTGTTTTTCCCGGCCAGCCTGGCGCTAAAAGTGGCTAGATGGGCTTCCAGCCTTTAGCAAGAACACCCAGAGCCGGGTTCGTATAAGGCAAAGCGACGGCCTATAACCGAATCGGTGAGAAAACCGTAAACTAGTAGCGACATGTTTTTCTTCGAGCTTCTTGGTAACGACCCCCTGGCCTATCTGGTTGCATTTGCCGCAGCCGCTTTTGGCCTGGTTATACACAACCTGTTTCAAGCCTATCTAGCGGACCGCTACAAGGATGGTGACCCCAGACGCTATGGTTTTTTGACCGTAGAACCCAAGGTGCATCTCGATGGCCTGGGCCTGATTTTCCTGGCCCTAATAGGCTTTGGGTTTCCACGCCTGGTTCCCTGGCGCCTTTTTGGAGCAAAGGGGGCCCAGACCGCCTTGATGGGGCCGCTGGGCTTTTTTGTGGCTGCTTTTTTCTACATACTGTTGGGCAGAATTTTGGACAACCTGGGGCCGGCCACCTCGAGCATCGCACTGGGCTTGCAGGTTGCGGGCTCCTTGATGATTAGCCATGCTGCGGTGTTCTTGTTTCCTGTGCCCCCACTCGACGGAGCGCGGGTGGTGTATGCAATTGGCAGCCCCGAGGCAAGGCGCTTTATGGATCGGCTTCAGAGCTATGGTTTTGTGGGCTTTATTGTGATCTTCCTGGTTCTGAACCTGAGCGGGATTTTACCAGCCATTCGCGCGGGTCTGAGTGGTTTACTTAACAGCCTGTTTGCCGCAATGGGATTGTGAATGGGTCTTCTGCCGCTTTTGCAAAGCGACCCACTGGCTTTTGGGCTGGTGGTAGTGATTTTGCTGCTGTCGCTGGCCTTGCATGAATGGGGCCATGCGATTACTGCGCTTTGGATGGGTGATTCGACTGCCAAAGAGCAGGGCCGCGTAACGCTCAATCCTTTCAAACATCTTGACCTTATTGGTTCAGCCATGATCTTGCTGGTGGGCTTTGGCTGGGCCAAGCCGGTGCCCATTTACCCGCCCAACTTCCGCTACTACCGCCTGGGGCTTTTTTTGGTCTCCATAGCCGGTATTGTAATCAACCTGCTGATTGCCACCGCACTTGCCTTAGTATTGCGCTGGATGTTTGCTTCGGGCTATTTGGAAAACCCCAGCGGCTTTGTGCTGGTACTGGCCCAAGCTGCGGCTGTGGCTGCTAGCATCAACCTGACCCTGGCGGTTTTCAATTTACTGCCCATTCCACCCCTGGATGGCTCTAAAATTGTGCAGAGCTTCCTGCCTTTGCGCTGGCATCCTTATATTTGGCGCCTGGAAGCAAACCCCACCTATGCGATAGTGGCCATGCTGCTGTTGCTTACTGTGCTCCGGCAACCAGTAAGCAGTTTTCTTGGCCTGGTGCGGACACGGTTTTTTGATGGTTTTGGCCTGTGATGTGGGCGAGGCCAAAGCCAATAGGTATTTGCAGCTAGAGTACGCGGCGCTCATCGGATTTGCGTGGGGCTGGTGGGAATCTTGCCACGCAATGAAATTTGGCAGGGCAGTTTATTGCCCTGCCGGGTCTTGTTATACCAGATTCGGTTAGTTCGTCACCGAACGGTGACGAACTAACCCGACCGAAGGGAGTGCTCTAGGATTCAAAAAGATAGCCCCTTGATGTTTTTTGTTTGAAGAGTATCTTTTTGAATCCGGTATTATACGAAATGTCTTTGGCTTGTTCTTTTTTTGCTGGAGCCGCCACCTGAATGCTATGCTAAGAGCTGTACTTGCATCTGGTTGGTTTTGACCTGCCCTAAACAGAAAGCTTCAGGTGAGGTTCATATTAGCCCAGTTTGGCCCGCACGAGCTCCACGATTTCGTCTATGGTGTCGGCCACGGGTATACCGGCATCGGCAAAGGCTGCCAGCTTACTCTCGGGCGTGCCCACATTACCCATGATGATGGCTCCGGCATGGCCCATCTTTTTACCCTTGGGGGCGCTACGCCCACCGATAAAGCCCACCACCGGTTTGCGCATGTGTGCCTTGACGTAGGCGGCAGCATCTTCTTCGTCTGAGCCGCCAATCTCACCACAAAGCACCACAGCGTGGGTCTCTGGGTCTTCGTTGAACAGGGGCAACAGGTCTTTGAAGGTGGTGCCGATGATGGGGTCACCCCCAATGCCGATGCAGGTCGAGATGCCGTAACCCGCGTCCGAAAGGGCTTTGGCGGTTTCGTAAGTTACCGTGCCCGAGCGGGAGATCAGGCCCACCCGGCCCTTCTTGAATACGCTGGCGGGCATAATACCCAGCTTGCACTCTTCTGGGGTGATCAGGCCGGGGCAGTTGCCCCCAATCAGGCGAATATTGTCCATCGCCTTGATTTCGGCCACGGCTTTTACCATATCCATGGTTGGAATGCCTTCGGTAATCAGCACCACCAGGGGTACTCCGGCCTGGGCGGCCTCGAGGGCCGCATCGGCAGCGGCTGGAGCGGGCACGAAAATGATGGAAGCATCAACGCGGTGGCGGCCAACGGCTTCCTTGACGGTATCGTAGACTGGCACGCCCAGCGTGGTCTGGCCCCCTTTGCCGGGGGTTACGCCGGCGACTACTTTGGTGCCGGCTTTCATCATGGCCTCGGTGTGGAAGGCCCCTTCACGTCCAGTAATGCCCTGAACGATGACCTGGGTGTTATGGTTAACCAGAATGCTCACTTTGTACCTCCCGTCATCGAAATAATGGCTTTGGCGGCTTCCGTCGAGGTGGGATACATATAAACTGGACGACCCTGCAAAAGGGCCTTGGCTTCTTCCTCGGCGGTACCAGCGACCCGCATGGCCACCGGCTTGGTCAGGATGCCCTCATCAAGCGCACGGATGACCCCTTTGGCTACTTCGTCGGCCCGGGTGATACCGCCAAAGATGTTGATAAAAATGCCCTTTACATCCGGGTCTTTTAGCACCACCTTGAGGGCGTTGTACACCACATCGGCCTTGGCGCCACCTCCGATGTCCAGGAAGTTGGCGGCCTTGCCGCCGCAGCGCTGAACCAGGTCGAGGGTGTACATTACCAGCCCGGCGCCGTTGCCAATTACGCCAATGTTGCCGTCGAGCTTGACGTAGCTGAAGCCATAGTTCGAGGCCTCAACCTCGAGGGGATGCTCGGCCTCAAACTCGCGCAACGGGGTCAGTTCGGGGTGGCGATACAGGGCGTTGTCGTCCAACACTATTTTCGCGTCGGCTGCTACTACCTCGCCGGTATCGGTGATGACCAGCGGGTTAATCTCGGCGGTGGAAGCATCGATACCCACATAGGCCTGGTACAGCTTGACCAGCACATCGGCCAGCTTGTTGAGATTGCCTTCCATGCCCGCACGCTTGACCAGCTCGCGTGCCTCAAAGGGGCGCAGCCCCTTATGGGGGTCGATAGGATACTTGATGAGGGCGTCAGGCCGGGTGGCTGCCACCTCTTCGATGTCCATACCCCCTTCTTTGGAGAGCATGAGCACCACCCGCTGGCTCACCCGATCCAGAATCATGCCCGCGTAGTACTCCTGGGCGATATTCAGGCCTTTGGCTACCAGCACCTTTTTGGTGATGAAACCCTTGATGTTGAGGCCCAGTATTTGCGCGGCCTTTTCACGGGCCTCTTCGGGGCTGCGGGCTAGCTTTACACCACCCGCTTTGCCCCGCCCACCTGTGTGGACCTGGGCTTTGATGACAACCAGGTCGCCATACTCGCTGGCGATTTGCTTGGCTTCATCGGCGGTAAAGGCGACTTTGCCTGGGGGAACTGGTATGCCGTATTTGGCGAGGATGTCTTTAGCCTGATACTCGTGTAGATTCACGCTTGCCTCCGTAGATGTGGCTTTTTTGCCAACCAAACAGCCGCATTAAGCTGCCGCACGCCATTATATGTTCTTTTACCAGGACGGATAATCCCATCCCTCGCCTGGGCCATACCGTTCCAGCGCGGCCTACCCAGGGCAAAAGTTCCACCAGCTCAATAGATTGTGCCTGTTGCTTATTTACATAAATCGTTGCGACAGATGTCCAGCACTGCCCAGTCTCGCCCTGGCTGAACCACCAGTTTGACCCATAGCGTGCCGCCTTCGCTGTAGTACTTGTTCCCAGCGCTGCTGTCGAAATCGGCTCGAGAAGTAGCAGGTTCTAGTTTGTTGCGGTTGTCAATCCAGGAGTCGCGGTAGATGAAGGGTGCCCCGCCGTAGGGCATGGCTAAGATGATGCGGTCTCCAGGCAAGCCATTGTCAAAATGCAACTTAAGTTTGCTGGGCATGGTTCCTGTCACACCCAGGGTATAGCTACGGCCCTTGATGACGGTGGCTCCAAAGCGGGTGTTATCGCCGTCTTTGGGTGAGCCCCACATGCGAAAGACCGGGTTGCTGCTGTCCTGCCGGATTAGCGAGACCGGGGCGATGTTGCCTCCGCTTTGGTTGATGATGTACAGCCGACCGTAGCCATAATTGCACACAGCGGCGTTCCAGTCTGGTTTTGTTTCGCAGTTGGCATCGAGCAGGAAGGGGTTGTTGAGCACAATGGCGTGGCCGGGTTTGCCGCTGACCGAGCCGTCGAGGTCCACAAAAACGCTGCCGCGGTAGCCATCGGCGTTCTCGTCTTTACTAATTTCTTCGGGTGTGGGTTCGGGTCGGGGCGGCAGGTATACCGGCTTGGCGTTGGAAAAGCGGGCACCCTCGGCAAAGTTCCGGCTGTCAATGGAAAAAGCGGTAAAGCGCAGGTAGCTCATGGCCCCGGCCTCACGGGTTTCGCTTTGTCCGCCCTGGGCATTCTGGATTTGCAGAGGCTGGAAGTTGACAAACTGCACGTTGCGAAAGCCAACCCTGCCATCGTAGAACTCAAATCCGCGGATCGGGAAGTTGTCTTGAATCGGGCCCCCATTGCTCGCGGCCCAGGGTCTTGGCAGGCTGCGGCCATCTACCCCGCGGAACTCCCAGGCTTCGGGGTAGCCTTTATTCTCGCTGTCGCCGACGATAAGTGAGTCTTCGAGCGTACTTGCTGATGAAGCAAAGGTTACCCCAATGGCATTATCGGCCAGTTTTGCCCCGGTCATTTTGTGGTTGATGCCACGGAACCAGGCGGCGTTGCCGCGGTTTTTGTAGGCTGTGAAGTTTTTGAACTCAGCTATTACGGGTGGGTTTTGGGTGTTGTCGTTGCTGCTGTTGGCGGGGTTTGTGCGGGGGTTGTAAGCGGAGGGCTCCGCCTCCAGGGTGTCCTTGTTGGGGCCCCGGTCCACCATCAGGCCGTCCCAGTTGGAATGGGCTACGTTTCCGGAAAACTCGCCCAGGGGGGTACGACGGGGCCAGATGGCGGTGGTGGCCGATGGGCCGGTGGGGTGTTCGGGCAGGGCGTACCAGAAGCCCGTATGGTGAGAGCCGGCAGCCACGTTGTTGCGCACGATATTGTCGGGGTGGCTAATCCAGAAGGTGGCTGGGGTTTTGTCGGTGGGGATTACCCCATTCTCACCTTTGCTCTTGTCGGGACGGCGGGTCAGAATACCCAGGTTGCCTTCGATAAGGTTTTTGCTTTCGGCGCCGTCCTCGAGGAAATAGCAGTGGCCCAGGGCGTTGTAGGCCACGTTGCCGACCACCTCGACCTCGTTTGTACCGTGTACGGTGACGCAGCGGTTGAAGGAATCGTGGATCGAGGAATGCTTGATGTACTGCCCTCGAGCCCTGCCCACAAGGTGCCAGTGGATGGGGTAACGGGCCAGGAGGTTGCGCTGCCCCATGCGGTACAGTTCTACCCCAGAAACCCGCATGGTGCTTCCCATCATGGCCATGATGTGGCCCCCGAAGCCAGAACTGCTCGAGGAGTCGTCCCCGCGAATCAGGATGTTGCGGGAAAGCAGCCCAACCTCACCCCGCTGGTCTACCCCAAAGGTAATCTCGCCAAAGTGCGGATACGCGAGGGGCTGATTCAGGGTAATGGTGTTGCCGACGATAGCCGTGATGGTACGCACCTCGGCCTGTTCGGGGTTGTAGTCGGTGGAGGCCAGCACGATGCGGTCGCCCACGCGCCAGTCGCGCGCATCCAGCACGGTAATCTGACTGGCCCCACGGGTTGCGGTCTGAGCCAGTTGGGTCCAGCCCTTGCGGGGTTCGCCATGCAGATCCAGGATGCCCCCCATGACCCCCAGCACCTTGGTGCCCATACCCATCTGGTCTTCACTGGGGTTGTTGCCGGTGAGGGTGATGATGGCGCGGTTGCGGAAGGGGTGCTCGGGGGTACCGACCTCGAGCCTGCCATGCACCATGATCCAGTCTGCGCGAAGCTCGAGGTCCTTATTGGCAAAGCGCAGTACGCCGTTGATGGTCAGTCCCCTGACCGCCGCGTTTTCGTCGAGCTCAACAGCCACACCACAGGGGATGACCGCTATTTCTCCGGCCTTTGGCTTTTGCCCACCGGGCCAGGTGTTTGGATCGGACCAGGGCCGGCTGCGGCCAGGGTTGATGCAGTTGGATGAGGGCGCACCCGCGCCATCCGTGTTACAAGCCGCCAAAAAAGCGATAAACAGCAGACCCAGCCAACGCTTCATCCAGACTCCCCTAAATAGTGTTGTGCAGCAAGACCCCAGCCGCAAGGGCCTTTACGCAGCTAACTTTTAGGATACGCTCGAGGTAACTCTTAATTGTTTGACCTTGCATTAAGGTTTGCTTTATCAAGTGCTAAAGTGGCCCCCGAAGGCCTGCTTGGACCAACCCGACCAAGGCATGCGGCTTGTTTGCCAAACGGCCCCCGCGCGGCCTAGACAAAGCTTCGCGTCCGCTCTATACTCAATACTCGCTGGCGCCGAGGAGTAGCGCAGCCTGGTAGCGCACCTGCTTCGGGAGCAGGGGGTCGCTGGTTCGAATCCAGTCTCCTCGACCAACCAATCCGCGCTGTTTGTTCTTTTAACTCGGGCCTGAAGGTCAAAGCTCTCACCCGATTCAAATAACGTTTGGCGAAACTCGGGAAGGGATAAACTGGTGCTCTGTAGGCACAGACACCATACCGGCGATGCCGCTGCTTCGGCATCTCCGCGCACCACGGTTGAGTCATGAAGCGCTTTCTTGTTCTTGTCGTGGCCCTCATCTTCAGCGGGATGGTTGCTGGGCAGTCGAGCCCGTACCGCTTGAGGGTTCTTTCCTGGAGTTGTCAGGCATTTCCTCGCGGGGTCCTGATTCAGGGGACGGTGCGAAACATCAGCTCGAGGCCTTTACAGGACTTGCGGGTGAATGCCCGGATTATTGGGCCGGGACTGCGCATGGCAACCAACTCAGCGCCCTTGCAGGACCGCAACCTGCTTCCGGGGGAGTCGGCCCGTTTTGAGCTGCGGATTCGTACAAACTTCGATACAGTTAGCCGTTGCGAACTGTGGTTTCGCAATCCAAAGGTTATTCAAATTGCAACCCTGGTGCCCAACCCGCGCTAAGCCTGGTCATAACAAGAAAGCGTGCGTTTTGCTGGATGGGTTGGCTCCAACACAACCCGTTTACCGCAGCACAGAGCAGCCCGGCTTTGGTAGCATTAGCTATATGAGATTAGATGCCATTTTGCTGGGAATCTTCTGGTTTTTTGGATTGGTTCAGGCCCAGGGTACGGTGTACAAGCTTCGGGTAACCGATCCCGACCCGGGTGCCTGGGCAGTAGCAGCAAAGGTGTAGTGATGCTGCGAATTTTGGGTGGAACGGCCAGAGGGGTGGCCTTAAAGGTACCGGAATCGGCGCGGCCCAGCCCGGTGCGGCTGCGCAAGGCCCTGTTCGACTTTTTGCGCTTTCGCTACCCCCGCCGGGGCCGCTTCCTGGATTTGTATGCGGGCAGTGGTGCGGTGGGGCTCGAGGCGGCCTCGGAGGGATTTGAAACCACCCTGGTGGAAAAAGACCGCCAGGCGATTCAGTTTTTGCGTGAAAACGCCAGCAAAGCCCGCCTGAAGGTCAAGATTGAAGGGATGCCGGTAGAGCGCTATTTGCTGGAAGCCAAACGGCAGGGTCTGCGCTTTACGGTAGCCTTTATGGCCCCTCCTTACCCCCATGACCTGTTGCAGGATTTTGAGCGTTTGCTCGAGGCCCAGGTGGTCGAATCTGGGGGCCTGTACATCTTGCAGCACCCTACCGAGCTCTACTTGCCGATGGGAGAGCGCCGGGAGTATGGCTACAACTGCCTTACCATAATCGAGGCAGAGGCAGTTCAGGCCCAACCGCAATAGGGCGATTTTCGGTAAGAACCCCTGAAGACTGGAGCGTTTGACCAGGGGTGCTGTGCTATGTGAAGATACGTGCCGAAAGCGAGGCGCTATGCACGTGGTTTACCCAGGCAGTTTCGACCCTTTGCACAACGGGCATTTTGACGTAATCCAGCGGGCCTCGAAGCACTTTGCCAAAGTGACGGTGGCGGTGCTCGAGAACCCCTCCAAGCGAGGGGTATGGCTCTTTACGCCCATCGAACGGGTCGAAATAATACGGCGGGCCGTGGCCTCGGCCCGGCTCTCCAACGTGGAGGTAGATACCTTCAGTGGTTTACTGGCCGATTATATGAAGCGGATTAACTCGAGGGTAATAGTCAAGGGACTGCGCGCAGTGTCCGACTATGAGAGCGAGCTGCAAATGGCCCACCTCAACCGCCAGTACGGCAACCACCCCGAAACATTCTTCATAATGGCGGCCACCCGCTGGTCGTTTGTCTCTTCCACCATGATTAAAGAGATCGCCCGCTACGGGGGCGACGTGTCTAAACTGGTGCCTCCCGCTACCTTGGAGGCCCTTAGGGAAAAGCTCAGCTCCGTGGAGAAGTAGAGTATGAAAACACACCAGAGCAAATACGGCAAAGCCTTGGAAATAGGCCACCTGATCGGAGAGGAAGAGGTTTTTGAAGGTCGGGTGCTCGAGCGCCATAACCCCGCCGACCGCGCCGACCTGATCGCCCGCTTCCCTGAAGCCTCCAAAGAAACCCTGCGAAAAGCGGCCCTCACCGCCCAGAAAGCCTTTCAGGAGTGGTCGCGTACCCCTGCGCCGGTGCGCGGAGCGGTGCTCTTGAACCTGGCCGGGGTCTTGACCCGTGAGAAAGACACCTTGGTGCGGCTGATGGTGCGCGAAGTGGGCAAGACCTTCAAAGAGGCCGGTGGGGATGTGCAGGAGGCCATCGACACCGCCGTCTTCTTCGCCTCGGAAGGCCGCCGGCTTTACGGCCAGACCGTGCCCAGCGAGATGAAGAACAAGGAACTCTTTACCTTCCGCCGCCCCATCGGGGTGGTGGGGATGATTACGGCGGGCAATTTTCCCATTGCGGTGCCGTCCTGGAAACTGATACCGGCCATTCTGACCGGCAATACAGTGGTGTGGAAGCCCTCCGACGACTCCCCGGCGCTCTCGTATGTGCTGGTCAAGCTCTTCGAAGAGGCTGGACTACCCCCTGGGGTCATCAATGTGGTGTTTGGTGAGGGCAAGGACTCCTCCGGTCAGTGGCTGGTAGAACTCATGGACGAAGGGCTGCTGAACAAATTCGCCTTCACCGGAAGCACCGCGGTGGGACGCTGGATTGGCGAGGTGGCGGGCCGCAACCTGCTGCGCCCGACCCTCGAGCTCGGTGGCAAAAACCCCCTGGTGGTGTTGCGCGACAGCGACCTGGATTTAGCGGTGGAGGGGGCCTGGTGGAGCGCTTTTGCAACCGGAGGCCAGCGCTGCACCAGCGCGGGCAACATCATCGTGGATGCCCCCATCTACGACGAGTTCAAAAAGCGCTTCCTGGAAAAAACCGAGTCTACCGTGGTGGGCAACCCGATCCAGTACCCCGAGGTAAACTACGGGCCATTTATCAACGCCCGCCTGTACGAGCGCTGGATTGAGCACTACACCTGGGGCCAGACCGAGGGCGCCAACCTCCTGTTTGGCAAAGCCCGTATTACTACTGCGAACCCTTACCCCCACTTCAAGGGCGACCCCGAGGCGGGCTTGTTCGGCTGGCCCACAGTATGGGAGGCCCGGCCTGGCATGAAGCAGTTTGAGCAGGAGATTTTTGGCCCCACCATCAACCTGGTGCGGGTAGACGGCCTGGACGAAGCCATCCAGGCGGCCAACGCCCACCCCTATGGCCTCTCGAGCGCGGTGTATACCAACCGCCGCGACTGGGCCTACCGCTTCAAGAACGAGATCAAAGCGGGCATGACCAGCATCAACAACTCCACCGTGGGGGCCGAGGCCCACCTGCCTTTTGGGGGTATTCGGGGCAGTGGCAATGGGGCGCGCGAAAGCGGCATCTGGGTGATCGAGGAATACACCTACTGGCAGGCCGTGAACGAAGAGTATTCCGGCAAGCTGCAACTGGCCCAGATGGATACCGACTACACCAGGCCCCGCGCGCCCACCAGTTGGGCCCAGATTTTGGAGTAAAACCAAGGTTGGCAATCGCACTCTTCACAGTCGTTGCCTCATACCGGATTCAAGCGGATAACTTTGGTCGGGTTAGTTCGCCACCGAACGGTGACAAACTAGCCGAATCTGGTATGACACTCTGTTTAGCCACTCGGAGAAGCACTTTGAGCTATCTACGCATTTTGAGCTGATACGTGAGCCGGGCGAACTCTTCGGGGTTTTGGGCAGAGCAGAATCGGTCGAGGTAGGGGAGGGCGGTCTTCATGCAGTTGGCGCTGGGGTCGTAGTCTTTGCTGTTGAGCAGGGGGTTTAGCCAGATTAGGGCGGCGCTGCGCTGGTAAATTTTGCGCAGGGCCAAATCCAGGATTTCTGTTGCTCCGGTGTCGAGTCCATCGCTGGCGACAATTACCACGCTGTCGCCTCGGATCAGTCCGCCGTACTGCCGCTCGAGCTGTAACAAGTTTTCACCGATGCTGGTTCCGCCACCCCAAGCCTGGCCCAGCCGACTGAGTCTGGGACGCATGGTAAGGGTTTTGGCTTTTTCGAGCTGTCGGGTTACACGCTGAAGCTGGGTGGAGAACACAAAAACCTCGACCCGGTTGCAGCGCATTCGCAAGGCCAGGGCAAACTGCAACAGGCGGTCGGTGTAGTCTTGCATCGAGCGGCTGCCGTCCAGCACGAACAAGAAGCGGGGCTGGCGTTTGGGGTGCTGCTGCCAGGCGGGATAGATGGGGTCACCGCCGGTGTGCAGGGCTTTGCGTAGGGTGCGTCTGAGGTGAAACCGCAGCCCTTTGCTGGCCAGTACCCAGCCTCGGCTTCGCCCCAGCCGCACCTGGTTGACCATCTGGGTCGCAGCTTGCAGCATGGCCTCGAGGTCTTCCTGGGGTATTTCCACCTCCTGCGCCTCGGCGCCCGCGGTTCGGCTGAACATGGCTTTGAGCAGGGGCAACACCCAGTCGGCCTTAGTGTCGTGGTCTGGTCGCACAAGGCCTTTGTTCCCCTGGTCTTCCTGGCTGTTTGAGGCTTCCGAGGGGTTGGGCTGGGCCGCCTGAGTTTTCTCCTGGGCTTCTTCCAGGGCGCCGGGGGGTGCTGATCGAATGTTGCTGGTTGAGGGCCGTTGTCGGCTCTGCAAGAAAAACTGGAAGAACAAATCGTCGAAGACCCGCTCTTGCTCGAGGTTGCTGCACATCACCAGCTTGAGGGCCTGTCGAACCTCCTGCAGGTTGCCCAGATGAACGGCCTCGAGCGCAAGCAGGCTGTCCTGGACTTCCTGCGGCCCAAGGTTGAACTTCTGGGCGGTGTGGCGCAGGTGCTCGCTGAAGGCCACCAGGTTCTCCAGCAGGCTGCCATGTGGAAAATCGCTCAATGACATGGACTCAAGCGACCAGTTCGGCGATGCGGGCTTTATGGCTTTCCACCAGGGCCAGGTCGTCTTTGTCTTTGATGATCACGCCCCAGGTCTGCTCGAGGACGCCCATATCGAGCGACTCTTTATGCAGCGAGACCAGGGCTTCGGCCCAGTCCAGGCTCTCGGCCACGCCGGGGGCTTTGTTCAGCGGTAGTTCGCGCAGGTGGGCCACCACCGCTGCAATTTTCTGGGCCAGCCGTTCGTTGATACCCGGTAGCCTGGTGCGGATGATCTCGACCTCCCTTTCGAAGCTGGGGTAGTTTTGCCACAGGTACAAGCAGCGCCGCCGGAGGGCATCCGACAACTCGCGGCTGCGGTTGGAGGTCAGAATCACATAGGGCCGGTGGCGGGCTTTGAGGGTGCCCAGCTCGGGAATGGTGACCTGGAACTCGGCCAAGAGCTCGAGCAAAAAAGCCTCGAACTCCTCGTCGGTGCGGTCTATCTCATCGATGAGCAGCACCGGCGGCCTGTCCTGCGAGATGGCCTCGAGCAACGGACGCCGCAGCAGATAAGCCTCACTGAAAATCTGTGCTTCGCGCTCGGCTACGCCAATACCGGTATTTTCGGTCAGGCGAATGTGCAGCATCTGTTTGGGATAATTCCACTCATACAGGGCCTGGGCGGTATCGAGGCCCTCGTAGCACTGCAGCCGGATCAGGTTGGTTCCCAGCACCTCGGCCAGGGTTTTGGCCACCTGGGTTTTGCCCACTCCGGCGGGGCCTTCAACCAACAGGGGCTTGCGCAGGGCCATGACCAGCCGCAGGGCTGTGGCCATGGGCAGGTCGGCAATGTAGCTATGCTCACGCAAAACAGCCTGGATGCCCTCGACGCTTGTGAGCAGCGGGTTCACTTCAGCCTGGCTCATGCGGTGCCCTTCAGGTACTTTTCGGGGTTCTTGAGGAACTTGGCGCGGCAGTTGGGGCAGCTAAAGTAGTAGGTCTGGCCCTGGTACTCAGCGCTCACGGCCCTGGCAATTTCAATCACTTCGCCGCTGGTGGGGTCTATGGCCGTACCGGCGGGGAGGCTCGAGGGTGGCTTGGCGGCTGGAATTTGGGCCGCAATGGATTCCACCTGTTTGATTAAGAGGTCACCGGGCTGTGCAGAACGAGGTTGATCCAGGCCCGAGGAGGCCCTGGGCGGGCTTGATGCTTCTACGCTGGATTCTTGCGGGCGGTTTTTGAGCAGGACGATTTCGGCTAGAATCGAGACCGCCACCTCGTCGCGCCCGCGCCCCCCCAGGTTGAGCCCCGCAGGGTATTTGAGCAGGGGGAAGGTGGTTCTGGGAACCCCCAAGATTTCCAGGTTGTCCAGCACTGCGGCCCCGCGCTTACGGCTGGCTACCAGCCCCAGGTAGGCCGGGTTGGGCATGTGCTTGGCGATCAGCACCAGGGCATCTTCGTCGTAGTGTCCCTGTGAGGCAATCACGATGCTGGTTTTTGCGGGGCTCTGACCCTCGAGCCACTGCCCTAGCTCGCGCCAGTCCAGCACCTGAATTTCGGGCTCGAGGCTCACCCCGGCCAGCTCGGGCTGATCGCAGGCCAGCGTGACGGTATAGTTCATGCGGGCAGCAATTTGCGCGGTGGAAAGGGCAATTTGCGAGCCTCCCACCACCAGCATGCTCGACCTAGCGATCACGGGTTCGATGTAGACCTCCACCGCCCCTTCGCTGGCGCAGGTCATGGGGATCACCACCTCGTCGGCGTGCTCGAGCACCACCCTGGCCGCCGCCTCGGGGGTAATTTTGACCAGGCGCGGCTTGCCCAGGTGCAGTACCTCCAGCGCCTGCTTGCGCACTATCTCACGGGAGCAGGCTCCCCCCACATACCCTTCAAAGCGCCCGTCTTCGAAGATTATGGCTTTGTCGCCCAGGTGTGAGGAAACCGGGGCCTGCCGCGAAACCACCGTTGCCAGCGCAAAGGACTCGCCCTTGTGCCGCAGTTCGGCAATTTTGCTGAAGATGTCCATTTACTGTTCATGCTAAGGCCAGATGGCTCCGGAAAATCATCGGTTGGTCACAAATGTAAAGGTCTGGCCGGATTATCTGATATGAACCCCACCTGAAGCTTTCTGTTTAGGGCAGGTCAAAACCGACCGGATGCAAGGGCAGCTCCTGGCGCAGCTTCAGGTGGGGGCCCCAGCAAGAAGCACAAATCAAAGACATTTCTTATGACCCTTTGCTTTTGGGGTCGCAACGCTTCTGGAGGCCGCTAGGCTTCACTCATCTTTTGGCCCATGTTGGCGAAGACCGCCTCGATGAGCCTTTTGGCCTGGGCGTCCAGCACCCGTCCTCCCACGGTAGCTGCTGGGCCACTGACGGTGGCCAGGCCTTGCCAGTTCAGCAAAGTGGTCTGGTCTTCCTGGCCGACGATATCGGCGCTTGCGGTTAGATCCACTGCGCTCCCAAGGCCGCTCCCACGAATGCGAACCATAACCTTGTTTTCCTCTGGGCGGGGGTCGAGTTCGATATTCAACTTGAACGAACCCCGCACGGGGCCCACTGCCACGCCAACGGTAGCCACCATGTTTTTGTCGTCCTTAATGTCCACCGATTTGAGGTCGGGCAGGCACGAGGCCACTTTTTGTGGGTCTTGGATAAAGCTCCACACTTTTTCCGGGTTGGTCTGTACCTTCTCTTGTCCGCTGTACTCGAGCTTCATATTCAACCTCGCAAATAGCTTATAGCCGATGGCTGATAGAGAAAGCCATGCAGTTCGCTATGAGCCATCAGCTATGGGCTATTGGCCTCTGCTAGAACGAATCCACTCCAGCCTGCCGCAACACCTTCCAGACCTTTTCGCGGGTAATGGGCATATCGATGTGGCGCACGCCCAGGTGGGCCAACGCGTCCACCACCGCGTTCACGAAAGCAGCCGGGCTGCCTACCGTGGGGGACTCGCCCACCCCTTTGGCCCCGATGGGATGGTGGGGGCTGGGGGTTACGGTATGGCCGGTTTCCCACCTGGGGGTCTCGAGCGCAGTGGGCAGCAGGTAGTCGGTGAAATTGGAGGCCAGGTGGTTGCCCTGTTCATCAAATGCGATCTCCTGCATAAAGGCTATGGCAAAGCCTTCGGCCAGGCCGCCGTGCACCTGCCCCTCCACAATCATGGGGTTGATGATGGTGCCGCAGTCGTCGATGGCCACAAAACGCCGTACCTTGACCTCGCCGGTGCCCTTGTCGATGTCCACCACGCAGACGTAGGCCCCGTGAGGGAAGGTCAGGTTGGGGGGGTCGTAGTAGTAGGTGGTCTC